>OBKM01000782.1_pt1 | contig 14782 bp, 12 predicted proteins | sample 1519691 | NCBI WGS metagenome assembly OBKM01 (sample SAMEA37050418, study PRJEB22526) | metagenome | biome: saline pan; feature: lake; material: water | place: Egypt | collected 2015 | depth 0.5 m | reverse complement strand
TCCACGAAGCGAGACGACCAGTCGCTCAGTTGGGCCTGAACCCCGTCTCCGGTTGCGCGGGGCCCGACGGGCCGGCTCCGTCCGATCGCCTCACCCGCCGAGGAAGTCCTGCCGGACGTCCTCGTCCCCGAGCAACACCTCGCCGCGGTCCGTGTACCGGTTCTCGCCGTTGACGAGCACGTAGCCGCGGTCACAGCGCCGGAGCGCCTCTTTGGCGTTCTGCTCCACCATCAGGATCGCCGTCCCGGCCTCGTTGATTCGGTCGATCCGGTCGAACATGTCCGAGACGAGGTCGGGCGCGAGACCCGCCGACGGCTCGTCCAACAGGAGCAGGTCGGGGTCGAGCATGAGCGCCCGTCCCATCGCGACCATCTGCCGCTGGCCGCCGGAGAGCGTTCCGGCCTTCTGTGACTCCCGCTCCCGGAGGATCGGGAAGCGGTCGTAGATGGTCTCGATGCGGTCCTCCGGCACGCTGTCGAGGATGTACGCCCCCATCTCGAGGTTCTCGCGGACGCTCAACCCCGGAAACACGTTGTCGGTCTGGGGGACGAATCCGATCCCTTCGTGAATGATTTCTTCGGGGGCGAGCCCCTGTATCTCCTCGCCTTCGAACTCGACGGTCCCGTCCATATGCGTCGTGAGTCCGAACACGGTCTTCATCACCGTCGACTTCCCCGCTCCGTTCGGGCCGACGATGGTGACGTACTCCCCGTCGGCGACGTCGAGGTCGATGTCGGAGAGGATCTGGAGGTCCCCGTACCCGGCGTCGAGATCGCGAAGCCGCAGGATGGCGTCGCCGTCGATCGTGTGTTTCGATCCCGCGCTCACGGTACCGGTCGCCTCGCGGCCCGACACGTCGTCGGTCGTTCCCTCGTCTGTCCTCCCGCCGTCGGTCGTCTCGTCATCGGCCGTCGCAGCGTCGTCAGTCGCGGATTCCGCCTCTGCGGACGCCACGGCCGGGTCGCCGTCGCTCATATGTCCTCACCCAGGTACGCCTCGATGACGCGCTCGTCGTTTCTGATCTCCTCGCCGGTCCCTTCTGCCAAGACTTCTCCTTGATGCATGACGATGACGTGTTCGCAGTTGTTCATGATGACGTCCATGTCGTGTTCGACGAGGAGGAAGGTGTAGCCGTCCTCGCGCAGTTGGTGAATCCGGTCGAGCAGCTTCTCTTCGAGCGTCGGGTTGACGCCCGCCAGCGGCTCGTCGAGAAGCACCATCTCCGGGTCGGTCATCAGCGCGCGGGCCATCTCCAACAGCTTCCGCTGGCCGCCCGAGAGGTTCTCCGCGTTCTCCGCCGCGAGGTGCTCGATTTCGAAGAACTCGAGCGTCTCCCACGCCCGCTCGCGGATCTCGGTCTCCTCCTCGACGACGCCCGCGCGAAGCCCGGGGGTCACCGAGCGAATCGCCGACTCGCCGATCTGGTTTTTCGGCGCGAGCATCAGGTTCTCCAACACGCTCATGCCGCCGAGTTCCCGGGCGATCTGGAAGGTCCGAACCAGCCCTTTCTGGGCGATCCGGTGCGGCTCCATCCCGGTGATGTCCTCGTTTTTGAAGTAGACGTTGCCGGCCGTCGGCTCGTGGACGCCGGTGATGCAGTTGAACGTCGTGGACTTCCCGGCGCCGTTCGGGCCGATCAGCCCGGTCAGCGACCCCTGCTCGACCTCGAAGGAGGCGCCGTCGACGGCGGTGACGCCGCCGAACTGCTTGACGAGCCCCTCCACGCGAAGCGGAACGCCGGACGGAACGCGCTTCGCCGCCTCCTCGACCGCGCTGTCGTTGGCCTCCGGTTCGTCGCTGGGCGCGTCCGACCGCTCCGACAGGTCCGTCTGATCTGCCGGGTCCGGCGCGTCGCTACTCATCGCGATCACCTCCCCGTGACCGCTCCGAGAGGTCCACCGCCGCGGCCGTCTCGACCCGATCGCCGAGCAACCCGTCGGGCCGACGGTGCATGATGAGGATCAGGATGAGTCCGAGGAAGACGAACTGGAGCGGCGCGACGTTGTCGGTCGCGAACGCGAGGAAGGCGACGGGATCGAGCGAGGCGACGGCGTCCGCGAACGACGGGGGCGTCGGCGCGTCGATGATCCCCCGGACCGCCGACCCGGCGCGTCGCGGTCCCTCAAACAGCACCGCCGCGAAGACGATACCGCCCATGACCGAACCGGTGTTCGAGCCGGCCCCGCCGATGATCACGGCGACGAAGATGTAGAAGGTCAGGAGGGGCATGAACTGCGGCGTCGGCGAGACGTTCCCCTGGCTGCCGAACCAGAGGATCCCCGCGAGCCCCATCAGCGCACAGCCGATCATGAACACCTTGATCTTGATGAGGTCGACGTTTTTCCCCAGCGAGTCCGCGACGAGCTCGTCTTCGCGGATCGCCTTGAGGTTCCGACCGAACGGCGAGCGACCGAGCCGTTGTAAGAACACGTAGAACCCGACGAGGAAGACCGCGAGCACGAACACGTACCCCCAACCGATGAGGATGTTGTTCGAGATGCCGATACCGTCCGCGCCGAGCGTGCCGAAGACGAACTCACCGAAGGCGGTCGGGTTGCCGGCGCGACCGTCGACCAAGAACAGCTCGCGGACGGGGTTGCTCGGCATCCCCATCCCGCGACCCCCGCCCGTCCCGACGCCGATCGTGTCTCGGAGGAACGTGTCGAACGCGCTCGACTGCAGCGTCAGCCGGATGATCTCGGAGAGCCCCAGCGTGACGATGGCGAGGTAGTCCGCCTTGAGTCGCAGTGCCGGGAGGGCCGCGAGCAGCCCGACGAGCGCCGCGACCGCCATCCCGGCGACGATGCCGACCGGCAGCGGCAGCCCGAATCCGGGCGGCCCGAACGCCGGGTCGGGCGACCGGACGACGATCCCCATGGTGTAGACGCCGACGGCCATGAAGCCGGCGACCCCGATGTTGAACAGCCCGGTGTATCCCCAGTGGAGGTTGAGCGCGAGCGCCGAGAGCGCGTAGACGAGCCCGAGGAACGTCAGGGTCCGCATCAACCCGACGACGCTGTTGAGCCCGTCGGTGAACGTCAACAGCGTCGCCCCCGCGTAGATGAGCAGCAGCGTCGCTATCACGAGGCCGAGGTCGCTCTGTCGGAGCGCGTCGAACAGGACACCGGTCGCGCTATCCGGGTCGTCGCCGGCGTCTTCACCCCCGCCGCCCGCTGGTGCCGTCCCGCCGTCGGGACGCGTCTCGGTTCCGGTCTCGGTAGTCGGGTGCTGTGTCGCGTCGTCTGTCATGCGGTCGAAACACCTCCGAAGATCCCCTCGGGGCGAACGAGGAGCACGACGATCATCACGACGAAGACCGCCGCCTCGTTGAAGTCAGACGGGATCCAGACGGTCGAGGTCGTGAACACGACGCCGATGACGATCCCCCCGGCGATCGCTCCGTAGACGGAGCCGATCCCGCCGAGGATCACCGCGGCGAACATCAACAGGAGGAGCAGCCAGCCGAAGTCGAACTGTATCGTCCCACGGAGGAGGACGTAGAGGTAGCCGGACGCGCCGGCGAGTCCGCCGCCGAGGATCCACGTCGCCGTGACGACTCGCTCCGCGGGGATCCCGGTGACGAGCGCGAGGTCCTTGTTGTCGGCCATCGCACGCATCGCGGTGCCTAGTTTCGTGTGCTGTAACATGAAATGCATGGCGAGCATCAACCCGATCGCGGCGACGAGGATCGTCAATTGGTGTGCGTTTATTGACAGCCCCGTCGCCGGGATCACGAGATTGGACGCGTCGACGGTCGCCGTCACGCCCCGACGACTCGACCCGTAGACGAACTGGATGACGTATCGGACGACGAGGGCGACGCCGATCGAGGCGATGAGCAACGAGATCCCGTCTCGGTCGCGCATCGGCTTATAGAACGTGCGGTCGAGAGCTAGGGAGACGACGGCGGTGATGACGAACGCCGCGACGAGGCCGACGAGAACGGCGACGGGCGTGGAGAGCACGTGTGCGCCGATCTCGCCGGGGCTCACGTTTCCAGCCCCGCGAACTGAGAGGAGCGCACGGATCGGCTGTTCGCCGAACGCGGCGATCAGGAACGCGATCCCCCATCCGGTGAACGCCCCCGTACTGACCAGGTCGCCGTGTGAAAAGTTGGCGAACGAGAGGATACTGTACGTCATCGAGAGTCCGATGCCGGCCAATCCGATCACGAGTCCGATAACGATGCCGTTCCAGAGGTTGGATCCGAGCCGTCCCGTCGAGAGCGAACCGCCGAGCGGGCCGACGCTGATGCCGGCGAGCTTGGCTACGAGATCGACGAGAAGGAGGACGCCGAAGGCGACGACCAGGGTGAGACCGGGTCGTGCGCGGATCGAGTCCACGAGATTCGGTTCAGTCGTTGCCATGTGTACGAGTCACTTACTCGTGGTGTGGCGTCGACGGGTAAATAATTCGCTGTTGTGACAACGTCGAGATCGGGTTTCGTCGGCCGTCCTGTCGATGAAAGAACAAGAAACGCATGGACGAGTCGGTGGGACGGTCCGAGATCGCGTCGATCCGAGCGTGAAGCGGCCGGGTTTCGGGGTCAGTCCCCGCCCGCCGCCCGCGCGTGCTGGCGCGCGTCCTCGGCGGATCGGCCCTCACGGAGGAGCGCCTCGACGAACAGTTCGCCCGCCTTGTACGAGGACCGGACCATCGGACCCGACGCACAGTAGAGGAAGTCGAACTCCGTCTCGGCGACCGCCCGCCACGTCTCGAAGAGGTCAGGATGGACGTACTCGAACACGTCGAGGTGCGAGCGGGACGGCTGGAGGTACTGCCCGAACGTGACGACGTCGACGCCGACCTCCCGGAGATCCCCGAGAGTTCGATACACCTCGTGGTCGTACTCGCCGACGCCGAGCATGAGGCTCGTCTTCGTGTGAACGTCGCTCTCGCGGTCGACCTGATCGAGCACCGCGAGCGACTGCTCGTAGTCGGCCCGGCGGTCGCGAACCGGCCACTGGAGTCGCTCGACCGTCTCGACGTTGTGAGCGATCACGTCGGGCCCGGCGTCGATTATCCGACGAACCGCCTCGGGGTCGCCCTCGAAGTCGGGGATGAGCGTCTCCACGAGGATCCCCGGATCGCGGCGCTTGATCTCGCGGATCGTCTCGGCGAAGTGTGCGGAGCCGCCGTCCGCCAGATCGTCGCGGTCGACGGAGGTCAACACGACGTAGTCGAGTCCGATCTCGGCGACCGCGTCGGCGACGTTCGCGGGCTCGTCGGGGTCCAACGGCTCCATCCCGCCGGTCTCGACGTCACAGAAGTTACAGCCGCGCGAGCAGCGGTCGCCCATGAGCATGAACGTCGCGGTGCCGGGCCCGTCGTTCCCGGACCAACACTCGCCCATGTTCGGGCAGTTGGCTTCCTCACAGACCGTATGGAGGTCCCGCTCGCGGAGCGACTTCGTGATCTCCGTGAACCGCGTTCCGGACGGGGGACGAGATTTCAGCCAATCCGGTTTCCGACGGCCGCGTTGCATACCGTCTACACGGTCGCCTGATGCAAAAACGTGAGGATCGTCGACCCCCCCGCCGTCGGGCAGATACCTAACGTATCCAACACCAACATACTTTTATTACGGCGTTCCGATGCGGAACTATCCGGATGTTCGACGTCGACCGCGAGGCGATGACCGAGGGCCCCGTGGGGCGGGTGCTGCTGTTGGTAGCCGCCCCGCTCGTCGCGCAGAACCTCGTCTACGTCGCGAACGCCCTCGTCGATACCTTCTGGCTCGGCCGGGTGAGCGAGAACGCGGTCGCCGCGGTCGGCCTCAGCCTCCCGATCCAGTCGCTGCTCGGTGCCACGGTCGTGGTCGCCGCGGTCGGCACGCAGATCCTCGTCGCCCAGCGGGCGGGCGGCGAGGACGACGCCGGCGCGAGACGGATCGCGGTCAACGGGGGCCTCGTCGCCCTCGCGATCACGGTCACCGTCGCGGTTCCCGTCGTTCTGTACGCCGAGGAGCTGATCGCGCTTCTCGGTGCCGACCCTGCTCTCGCCGGCGTCACGGCGACGTACCTCGCGATCATCGTCGCGGTGCTTCCCGTCGGCGCAGTCGGTGACACCGTCGAGAACTGTTTCACGGCCTACGGCGACACCCGGGCGGTGTTGCACGTGAGCGTGCTCAGCGTCCTCGTCAACCTCGTGGCCGCGCCGGTGCTCATCTTCGGGGTCGGGCCGGTCCCAGCGCTCGGGGTTGCTGGCGCGGCGCTCGGGACGGCGCTCGCGGGAGTCGTCGGGCTCGCTCACGTGCTGGCGTACGCGGCGGGGATCCGGAGGGACACGTTCCGGCTCACGCGCGACGCCTTCGCGCTCGACCTCGGAGCGGTCCGTGAAGTCGTCGCCGTCGGGCTTCCTCTCGGCGGTCAGCGCGGCGTCAGCGAACTCGTGCGCGTGCTCGTCGTCGGGCTGGTCGCGGTCGCCGGCGGCGCGGCCGGCGTCGCGGCGTACACCGTCGGCGCGCGTGTCGCCACGCTCGCCATCGTCCCCGCGCTCGGGATGCAGCAGGCCGCCCAGTCGATGATCGGCCAGAACCTCGGCGCGGACGCCCCGCGCCGCGCCCGGCGGACGACCACGGTCGGCACCGGAATGGTCCTCGTCGGATTCCTCGCGCTCGGCGTGATTCAGTTCCGCTTTGCAGGCGCGATCACTGACCTGCTCGCGCCGGACCTCACGGCCGCTGGCCGGTCGCTTTCGGTGTTGTACCTCCAGATACTCGCCGCCTCGTACTGGGCGCTCGGCGGCACGTACACGCTGTTGGCCGGGTTCAACGGCGCCTCCCGCACCCGGACCTCGTTCGTCGCGGACCTCATCAAGTACTGGGGCGTCCGGTTCCCGATCGCCGTCGCCGCGGTGCCAGCGAGCGCGACGTTCGGCGCGTTCGGCGTCGCCGTCGCGCCCGGGCTCGGGTGGGGCGTCGAGGCCGTGTTCTGGGCCGTCGCCGTCTCGAACGTCGTCGGGTTCCTCGGCCTCGGCGCGTACTACTTCTATACGACGCGACAGGGCATGTTCGCGAACGCCGCGGAGCGGGCGAGCAGCGACGGCGGCGCGAACGCGGACGCCGCGGACTGAGTCCGTTCCGGTCAACCGGAGACGTCCGCGGCTTCGATAACCGTCGCGAACTCGCCGTGGAGGTGCGCGAGCGCGACGTGATGAGAGACGTCCGGGTCGATTCGCTCCCCGTCGTACCCCGTTCGGGCGTGTGTCGCGGTCGCGTCGGCGACGACGAACACCTCGTACCCGCGGTTCTCCGCCGTTCGAACCGTCGTCGAGACGCAGTGGTCCGTGGTGAGCCCGCAGACGACGAGCGTCTCGTACCCCGCCGTTTTCAACCAGTCGTCCAGCCCGGAGTCGAGGAAGGCGCCGTTGACCGACTTCTCGAAGGTCGCCTCGCCTGCCGCGGGCGCCGTCTCCGGCTTCCACGCGAATCCCGGCGCGTCGGGGCGAAGCGGTGAGTCGGGCTCCGTCGAGGCGTGCCGCACGTGTGCCACGGGGCGGTCCGTCTCCCGCCACCGGTCAAGGAGTGCGGCCGCGACGGCCTCGGCCTCGGGGTTGTTGCGCTCTCCCCACCCCGGCTCGTCGAAGCCGGTCTGAAAGTCGACGAGGAGGAGAACGGCGTCGCTCGGGACAGCCGGGGGCTCAGTCATCTCCGAGCCCCGTGGTGACCGCCGGCGAGTCGGCGTCGGACGCCGGCCGGTCGGCGAGTCGTCGCCACGCCCCTCGACCGAGCAGCGCGTCGGGCGCTTTCGGATGGTCGCGGGTCGGCCGGAGCGGACAGGCGTCCGGGCTCGCGTCGTCGTCCTCGCGGAAGAGGTACTGGGTCCACTCGCGGTCCCCGTCGACGCCCCAGTCGCCGAGGTCGGCGTGCGGACAGACCCCGTCGTAGTCGGCCATCCGCGACTGAATGACCTCGCGGGCGCGCTGACCGGCCTCGGTGTCGGCGGTGATCCCGTCGAAGACGGCTCGCGGCTGGAACGTGATCTCCAACCCGACCGGGGAGTATCGGCTCTTTCGCTCGGTATAAAACGGCGCTCGCGACGTCGGAAACAGCGGCTCGCCGCCGAAGCAGAACTCCCAGCGGGAGTCGTCGGGATCGACGGGGATGTCGTCGGGCCACGGCTCGGGGTCGTGGACGTGTAGGAACTCCAAGACGTGCCACAGCCGTTCGTGGTAGTGGGCCTCGCCGGGCGCGTCGTCGCGGTCGAACGCGGGTTCACCGTTCGGCGGCATACAAAAGACCGCCAGCGGCGCGCGGTCGGCGTGGTCCGCGTACGTGTCGAGATACTCGAGGAGGACGTCACGGAGCCGGAGGAGCGCGGCCGGGTCGGTCGTCGACTCGCAGGCGGCGTACAGCAGCTCACCGCGTCGCTCGACGTCGATTCCGAAGTAGCAGGGGAACGGCGAGCCGTCGCGCTCGCCCAGCATCGACTCGCGAAACGTCCGGTAGTGCGTCTGCAGCCAGCCGGGAGCGTCGTCGAGCCGACCGCGGAGCGTCTCCTGGTCCAACAACACGCCCTCGGTTCCGGGCTCGTTCATGAGATCCGTACGCGACACGCGATGGTGAGGGTTTCGGCGAGACCGCGACGACGAGGACAATATAAACGAATTCCGTATTTTAGGTACACGAAATACTTTACTAACGTGTGCGAGTGTATGCCAATAGAACCGTCTTATGCCAGGTGACGTCTTTCCCCAGTCGGAGTACGAGCGACGAGTCGAGCGGACCAAAGAGCGGCTTCACGAGCGCGACCTCGACGCGATCGTCGTTTCGGACCCCGCGAACATGAACTACCTCGCCGGCTACGACGGCTGGTCGTTTTACGTCCATCAGGCGGTCGTCGTGACTCGGGACCACCCCGAACCCGTCTGGGTCGGCCGCGACATGGACAAGAACGGGGCGCGCGCGACGACGTGGCTCTCCGAGCCGAACATGCGAGCGTACAGCGACGACCACGTCCAGTCGCCGCACGACCTCCACCCGATGGATTTCGTCGCCACCGTGTTGGCGGATCTCGAGGTCGACGACGGACGGATCGGCCTCGAGATGGACGCCTCCTACTTCACGGCGAAGTCGTACACCCGCCTCCAGTCGAACCTCCCTGACGCCGAGTTCACCGACACGACGCTGCTCGTCAACTGGCTCCGCGTGAAAAAATCGGACCGGGAGATCGCGTACATGGAAGAGGCGGCGCGGATCTCGGAGCGGGCGATGCAGGCCGGGATCGACGCGATCGAGGCGGGGGTCCCCGAGTACGAGGTCGCCGCCGAGATCTACGACCGCCTGATCCGCGGCACCGACGAGTACGGCGGCGACTACCCCGCCATCGTCCCGCTCATGCCGTCGGGCGATCACACCGGGACGCCGCACCTCACCTGGACCGACCGCGAGTTCGAGGCGGGCGACCCGGTGCTCATCGAGCTGTCGGGCTGTCGGCACCGCTACCACTCGCCGCTCGCGCGGACGGCGTTCGTCGGCGACCCACCGAACGCCATCGAGCGGACCACCGAGATCGTCACGGAGGGGATCGAGGCCGCCCTCGACACGGTCGAACCCGGCGTCACCTGCGAGGCGGTCGAGCGGGCGTGGCGCGAGACGATAGCGCAGTACGGCGTCGAGAAGGAGGACCGCATCGGCTACTCGATGGGGCTCGGCTACCCGCCGGACTGGGGCGAACACACCGCCAGCATCCGCCCCGGCGACGAGACCGTCCTCGAAGAAGGGATGACGTTCCACATGATCCCCGGCCTCTGGGAGGACGACTTCGGGGTCGAGCTCAGCGAGACGTTCCGCGTCACGTCGACCGGCGCGGAGACGCTCGCCGACTTCCCGCGCGAGCTGTTCACGGTGTGAACCGGGCGTGGCTCGTCGATGGCGGACCGCTTTCGCTACGTGTCGGCGTCTGACGGCGCGCGAACGAGGTTCCGGAGCGCCCCGGTGTCCCGCTCGTCGTCGAGCGCGGCGACGTTGTCCGCGACGATGTCGGCGAGTCGGTCCCAGTGTTTCGGCGTGTGTCCTCCCGTGTGCGGCGTGATGAGGCAGTTCTCCAGCTCCCACAGCGGGTGATCGGACGGTAGCGGTTCGGGATCGGTCACGTCGAGGGCGGCCCCCCGGATGCCGCTGGACCGCAGCGACGAGACCAGCGCGTCGGTGTCGACGATGCCGCCGCGAGCCGCGTTGACGAGGACGGCGTGAGGCGGCAGCGTCGCCAGCTCCGCCTCGCCGATCAACCCTCGCGTGAGGTCGTTGAGGGGGCACGCGACGACGACGTAGTCGCTCCGAGCGAGCGCGTCGTGGACGGCGTCCGTCTCGAACCCGACCACCTCGTCGGTCGGGCCGCCCTTCGAGGGGGTGTACCGGACCCCGATCGTCTCCACGTCGAAGCCGTCGAGCCGCTCGACGACGTGCTGGCCGATGGAGCCGAGCCCGATGACGGTGACCGTGCTGTCGGCGAACTCGTACGACTGGAAGTGGCGCCACTCCGCGTTCGACTTGCGGCGCCACCCCTCGTGGAGCCGGCGCGCGAAGACGAGCATGTTGCCGATCGTCTGTTCGGCGATCCCCGGCGCGTGGATGCCGCCGGCGTTGGTGACGGCGACGCCGTGATCCGCGAGCGTCTCTACCGGGACGTGGTCCGTGCCGGCGAAGGTGCACGCGAACAGCTCCAGACGGTCGGCGTCGGCGATGCGGTCCTCCGCGATCGTGATACCGGTGACGACGCGGGCCCGCGGGACGAGTTCGCGCTCGGCGGCGGGGGTCCGTGCGAGGGCCACGTCGTGGTCCGGCAGCCGCTCACGAAGTCTCTCGGCGTACGATTCCATCGACAGGCCTTCGGTCCCCTCACGGAGGACGACGATATCTGGCTGGTCGCTCATGTCTGAACACGCCGCCGTCTGGCGGAGATGGCTGGACGTTCTCCGCTCCGCTACTTACCTTTTTTGTAGCCAAAATACACGATCATCGTGTACGCTTAAGTCCGTCCGGGAGACACGGGTACGCATGACACGCCCCGTCGCCGAGCGACTCGTCGAACTGCGCCGCGGGTTTCACGAACACCCGGAGCCCGGATGGCGCGAGTTCTACACGACCCACCGGCTCGTCGAGGAGATCGAGGCCATCGGCGTCGACGAACTCGCCGTCGGCAGGGAGGCGTACGACCCGGACGACCGGATGGCGGTGCTCGACGACGACGCGTACGGCGAGTGGGTCGAGCGCGCCCGCGAACGGGGCGCCCGCGAGGACGTGCTCGATCGGACCGAGGGAGGCGTAACCGGCTGTGTCGCGGTGCTCGACCGCGGCGAGGGGCCGGCAGTCGGGCTCCGCGTCGACATCGACGGGCTGTTCATCGAGGAGTCTTCGGACGACGACCACCTCCCCGCTCGCGAGGGGTTCAGGTCCGACACGGACGGGGCGATGCACGCCTGCGGCCACGACGCGCATATGACGTGGGGGTTGGCGGTTCTCGAGGCGGTCGAGGCGAGCGACTTCGCCGGCCGATTCGTCGTCTTCTTCCAGCCGGCCGAGGAGATCAGCGGCGGCGGATACCCGATGGCGGAGAGCCGATTTGCCGACGGACTCGACTACCTGTTCGCGGTCCACGTCGGGTTAGACCACCCGACCGGGCGGGTCGTCGGCGGGATCGAACGCCCGCTCGCGATGGCGCACGTCGACGCTACCTTCGAGGGCGTGTCGTCTCACGCGGGGAAAGCGCCCGAAGCCGGCGAGAACGCGATGCAGGCGCTCGGGACGGCCATCTCGAACGCGTACGCCATCCCCAGACACAGCGAGGGGATGACGCGCGTGAACGTCGGCTACGCGGAGGCCGGCAGCGCGAGCAACGTGATCGCCGATCACGCCCGCGTGGAGGCGGAGGCGCGCGGCGAGACGACCGCGCTGAAGGAGTTCATGAAAACCCGGCTGGAGCGAGCGTTTCGGGGCGCCGCAGAGTCGCACGGCTGTGACCTCGAGTTCGACGTCGTCAGCGAGTCGCCGCGGGCGGACAGCGACCCCGCGCTCGTCGACCGCGTCGCGTCGGTCGCGCGCGGCGTCGACGGCGTCACCGAGGTCCTCCCGACCGCCGACTTCGGCGCGAGCGAGGACGCGACGTTCCTCATGGAACGTGTTCAAGAAGCGGGCGGACTCGCGACGTACCTCATCGTGGGGACTGACCACCCGACCGCCCACCACACGCCGCGGTTCGACGTCGACGAGCGGAGCCTCCGGATCGGCGTCGACACGCTGACGGAGGCCGTGTTGGCCGTCGGAGGAGTCAGCGAACGCGACTGAGACGGACCGGGCGAACTATGCCGCGAGCGGGGCCGAATCGGCCGCCTTCGCGGCGTCGGCGAAGAGCGAAATTCCCACGTCGATCTCCCGTTCCGTGGAGTCGAGCGGCGGCAACAGCCGGATCGTCTTCTTCCCGCAGCCGAGCGTGAGCAGCCCGCGCTCCAGCGCCTCCGTGACGACCGCGTCGCGGCGGTCGGCGGTGTCGAACTCGACCGCGAGCATCAGCCCCTTCCCGCGCACGTCGACGACCGACTCCGGGAGGTCGTCCGCGAGCAGTTCCGTCGCCTGCCGCCCGCGCTCCGTCGCGTTCGCCAGCAGGTCGTGCTCTTGGATCGCTTCGATCGTCAGCGTCCCCATCGCCGACGCGAGGAGGTCACCGCCGCCGAACGTGGAGCCGAGCCGGTTCTTCTCGTCGGGGAACAGCTCGGACCGGGCGACCGTCGCTCCGACGCGGAGCCCCTTCGCGGCGGTGATCACGTCCGGCTCGATGTCGTAGTGCTCCGACGCCCAGAACTTGCCCGTGCGGCCGACGCCGGACTGGATCTCGTCGACGACGAGCGGGATGTCGTACTCGTCGGCGACGGCACCCACCTCGGCCATGAACGACTCGCTCGGGAAGCGGTAGCCGCCGACGCCCTGGATCGGTTCGAGGATCGCGAACGCGACCTCGTCGGGGTTGACGTGGCCTCCCTCGGGAGCGAGCGCGTTGCGGAACCGCGACCCGTCCCCGTCGAAGAAGCCGCAGCCGCACGTCTCTGGCGTGCAGTCGCGGTCGACGCAGAACGGGACGGTCTCGATGCCGGCGACCTCCGGGTAATGCCGGGTGTACACCTCCTTCGACTTCGTGAGCGAGAGCGTGCCGAGGGTGCGCCCGTGGAAGCTCCCCGCGAAGGTGTACCCGTACTTCGCGGCCGGCGCGTGATTGTGGGTGATCTTCATCGCGTTCTCGACCGCCTCCGCGCCCGAGTTCGAAAGGAACACCGTGTCCATCCCGTACGTCGACGAGACCTCGGCGAGCTTCTCCATCAGGTGGCTGGACCCCGGAAACGCCGCCGACTCCGGATCGGGGCCGGAGCCGAAGTAGAGGTCCTGTCCGGCTATTTTCATCGGCTCGACGAGGTCGAACTCGCGCAGTTTGCCGAGCATCTTCTCGTTGTTGTACCCCAGCGGCGCGGCGCCGATGTGGCAGGTGAAATCCATGAGGACGTTCCCGTCGACGTCGGTGACGAACGGACCGTCCGCCGCCTCGGTGATGTCCCAGACGAACTCGTGGGAGTACTCGCTCGGCGCGGCGTGTTCGCGGTAGTGATCGACCCACGCCTTCGCGTTCGGCCCCGGTAGTCCGTCGGCATCCGGCTCCGCAGTGTCCCGGTCCATACACAGTAAGTGTGTACACTGTTTACTAAAACCTTCTCCCGAGCGGGCGCCGACGGACGCGCTCGACTGAAAAAGCCAGTACGGCGAACGCGATCGGCGAGGCGGTCAGTCGTCGTCAGACGGGTTCACCGACCCCCCGTCGTCGCCGGTGCGCCGCGCCGACCCGCCGCCCTCGGGCGGCTCACCGATCCACCACGAGTCCTTCTGGAGGAGCAGCGGCTCCCCGTCGAGGGAGAACTGGTAGATGAGTCCGAGCATGGCGATCAGACAGACGAAGGCGAACGGCGCACCCGTGATGATGGCCGCCGACTGGAGCGCGTCGACGCCGCCGAGGGTCATCAAGATTGCGGCGGTCATCCCGAGGACGACGCCCCAGAACACCCGATTGAGGTTCGACGGTTCGGCTTTTCCGCCCGTCGTCATCATCGAGACGGCGAGCGTCGAGGAGTCGGCCGACGTGATGAAGAACGTCGTCACGAGCACCATGAACGCGATCATGAACACCGTGCCGAGCGGGAACGCCTCGAAGAGGATGAACCCGGAGGCCTCCGCGCCGATCTCGAACGCCATCACCTGACTGAAGTCGGCGATCCCGTGGTGCTGGTAGAAGACGGCCGTTCCGCCGACGAACGTGAACCACGGGATCGTCGCGGCGGACGTGGCGGCGATCCCCGTGAACGCGACCTCTCGGACCGTCCGCCCCTTCGAGATCCGAGCGATGAACAGTCCCGCGAACGGCGACCACGAGAGCGCCCACGCCCAGTAGAAGACGGTCCACGCGTTCATCCACTCGGTGCCGCCTTCGGTCCCCGCCCCGGTGAACAGGCTCATCGAGACGAAGTCGTTGAACATTCCGCCGATCGCTTCGGTCCCCAACAACACGAGGAAGGCGGTCGGGCCGACGATGAGCGTCGCGAGCATGAGCGCGACGAAAAGCACCATGTTGAAGTTCGATATCCGACGGATGCCGCGGTCGACGCCGAGCACCATCGAGACCGTAAACAGCAGCGTCATTCCCGTCACGACGAGGATGATACCGGTCGTGCCGAGGTCGATCCCCCACTGGTAGTCGAGCCCGCTCACGAACTGGCTTCCGATGAACCCCAGCGACGTCGCCAC
>OBKM01000781.1_pt1 | contig 14812 bp, 25 predicted proteins | sample 1519691 | NCBI WGS metagenome assembly OBKM01 (sample SAMEA37050418, study PRJEB22526) | metagenome | biome: saline pan; feature: lake; material: water | place: Egypt | collected 2015 | depth 0.5 m | reverse complement strand
GCCATGTATGCAGCACAGCGTTTGTATCAGATTTAGAGGATTTCAACAGGGCCGTTTCAATAGCATCTAACCGACTGTCGATTTCTTCGATAGAGTCGCTCAGGTTGTTTGGAACGCTTTCTTCCCTATCCTCGTTAGCGAGCATCCACTTATTATCGATAGTGTTCGTGACGCTGGTTTTGATGAGATCTGTTAGGGTCGTGTAGCTGTCCGAATCTTCGATAAAATCCAACCATTTCTTCTTTTGTTCGGGGTCGATGCGGAGTCGGACGTGTGGTGACACGTCCTCCTCCGAGTCAGGTGGCATACCCCGGGACTACTCCCGGGGAGTGAAAGAGTTACCGACGGTAGTGAACTGTGTTCACTATGTGTTCCTTAATCGCCGAACATCTGGCGCATCATCGGATGCATCTCCATCATCTGCTCTTCGGCGATCTCCTCGTAGAGTTTGTACGTGATCGAGACGGTCAGCAGGAGACCGGTCCCTGTGACCTGTCCGATCGTCCCGAGCATGTTCGCCATGACGGCGAGCAACCCGACCAAGGCCCCGCCGATGACGGTGACCTGCGGGATGTAGCGTTCAAGCACCTTTTCGGTGACGCCCGGCGACTGCCGGAAGCCGGGGATCTGCATCCCTGAGTTCTGGATCTGTCTGGCGGTCGCACGCGGCCCCATACCGGTCGTTTCGACCCAGAAGATGGCGAAGATGCCACCGCCGACGATCATGAACGTCAGGTCGACGCCGACCCGAGCCATGATCTGCCACGGCGCAGCGGCGGTTTCGCCGAGCCACCACATCCAGTCTTCCGGCGCGTAGATCGGCGCGAGATAGTAGAACAACCCGCCGGTCGGTTCGGCAAAGCCCTGTTCGGTCCCCGAATACTCACCCAACCAGGCGGGCATTCCGGCCCACTGGGCGTTGAGGATCCGGCCGAGGAACTGGATGTTCGCCTGCAGCGCACGGACGAGAATCATCGGCAGGACGCTCGCGTAGATGAGCTTCACCGGGAAGCGACCGCGGGCGCCCTTCACACGGGCGTGGCTGAGCGGGATCTCGACGCGGACGGACTCGGCGTAGACGACGATCGCGAAGATGAGGACCGTCGTGATCAACGCGAGCAGTTCGCCGGGGCCGAGGAACAGATCGAACAGCCCGGTCTGTGTCAACACCGGCCCCATCTCCACATCGCCGGTGAGGATGCCGAACCACCGCGGGAAGAAGCCGACGTAGCCGGCATCGAGACCGCTCCAGGCGATGAATCCGCCGAAGAGTCGCTGGCTCACGCCGGCGATAATGAACAGGCCGATACCGGAGCCGACGCCCCACTTCGAGATGACCTCGTCCATATAGAGGATCAACATGCCGCCGACGAAGATCTGGGCGAACATGATCCAACCCAGGATCGACGTCGAGACGCCGAGTGAGGCGGCGACCGCCTCACTCGGCTGGAGGAAGCCGGCGAACACCATCGGCAGGGCCGTCAGCGCCGTCATCACGACGACGAGGAGCTTCTGGAGGCCCTGATACAGCGCCTGATCTCGGGGGTTCGTCTCCGTGTCCAGTCCGAGCAGATCCGCTCCACCGAGTAGCTGCAGGACGATCGACGCCGTAACGATGGGACCGATACCAACCTGCATCAGCGATCCCTGCTCGCCCGCAAGGATGGTTCGGAACTGCCCGAAGATATCCTGGCCTTGCCCGAGCCCGTAGATCCCGACGTTTGTCAGGAAGAAATACAGCACGAGCACGCCCGCGGTCCATCCGAGCTTCCGTTTGAACGGAACGTGCCGTGTCGGACGCTCGACTGCGGGCAGCCGCGTGAGCACCGGTTCGGCGGCCTCCTTCCAACTCATTTACGCTTCCTCGTTATCCTCGTCGGTTGTGTCTTTTTCGGCTTCCGCCTCGCGTTCCTCGCCGCGCTCCGAGAGCACGGCCTCGCCGCCGGCCGATTCGAGCGCCTCCGTTGCGCTTTCGGAGAACGCATCGGCAACGACCTCGAGTTCGTTGTGGACACGACCCGCACCGAGAACCTTCACGACGTCGACTTCGTGACCGTCCTCGACGAGGTCCCGGGCGTCGATCGCGTAGCCGTCACCGGATTCCTCCGCGACCGCCTCGTCGACGAGGATCGCGATGTCCTCGTCGAGTTCGCGCAGATTGACGGTTTCGACGTCCCGGCGCGTCTTCTGTGGGCGCTTGAACCCGGATTTACCGAGCGGTTCGTAGTTGTGGAACTCGTGTTTGTCCCGACCGGCACGGCCACGACCGCCGCGGTGACCGGCACCGCGTCGGTTTTTGTGTGTGCCGCCGCCGTGCGTCCTCGAGCCGCGCTGTCGTCGTTTCTTCGATGTCATTATCGCATCGCCTCCAGAAGCGTATCGATCTCCTCGGTCGTGTGTTTGCCGAGTTGGCCGCCTTCCTTCGCCGAGTGTTTGATCCCGTCGTGGCCGCCCCGCGGCGGGTGTAGACGCAGCGTCGGGGCCAGTCCCTCGGCTTTGAGTGTCGTCTCCTCCGAGAGGAGGGCCTCCGCCAGCGCCGCAACGCTTTCGTACCCGGTGTGTTCGGCGACCCACTCGTCGTCGATGTCGGCGTCACCCTCCGCGGGTTCGGCACGCGTTTCGAGAAGCAACTCGACGGTCTCGACCGACGGTTCGCCGTGGGCGACCCAGTCGTTGACCTTCGTCACCATGCCGTCGTAGGTGTCCGTCTCCGGGATGAGAGTCGCGTGGTTGACTCGGTGGAGATTGAGCATACCGAGCGTATCCCGAACCGCGCCGCTTTGGTTGACCTCACCGCGTAGTTGAACGATCGCTTTCATTCTCGGGCCTCCTGTCGGACCTGACGGGTGTGCTCCGGCGTTCTCGACTCCGAGGCGTTCTGAAGGGCGTTGTACGTCGCCTTCGCCAGGTTGAGCGTCGTTCGGGTGTTGCCGTGGGAGTTCGTCCAGGCGTCCTCGACGCCGGCGAGCTCGAGCACGTGTCGAACCGTCGGCGCCGCGGCGAGCCCGAGCCCACGCGGTGCGGGTTCGAGTTCGACCTCGACGGAGCCGGCCTTGCCGGTCGTCCGCCGCATCAGGGAGTTCCGCCCGCCGGGACGGTCCTCCCACGAGCCCGAACCGAGCGGGACGTCGATGATGTTCAGCTTCGCGACCTCGATCGCCTTCTGGATCGCGCCGCCGACCTGGTCGTCCCGACCCTGCGCGTAGCCGACGTAGCCGTCACGGTTGCCCACGACGACGACACACCGGAACTTCACGCGCCGGCCGGAGTCGGTCATTCGCTGGACCATGTTGATGTCCAGGACCTCGTCTTCCAGCCCCGGAAGGAGCTGATCGACGATCTGCGGTTCCTTCAGCGGAAGCCCCGACTGCAGGGCCTCGCGCATCGAGGTGATCTCTCCGTCCGCTACCTTCCGTCCGAGCCGCGTTCGCGGCTCCCATCCGTTGCTCATAGTTCATCCTCCAGGCGCTCTCGCACCTCATCAAAGTGGGCCGGAAGCTCCGTCGCGTCGAACTCGCCGCTGTAGAGGCCATCCTCCTGCTCGGCGTACTCCGCGATGTGGCTCCCGCGAGTCCGTTGCCAGTCGGCGAAGACATCCTCGTTGTGCGGGATCTCCAGCCCTGCGTCGATTGCACCTTCCTGTACTGCAAACACCTTGTTGCCGGGCGTCGCGGTGTTGAGCCCGATATCGAGGACGGCCTCGTCGAGACCGGCCGCGAGCGCGCGTTTGCCGGCCAGATAGCCGGTCAGGTACGCGGCGGGCAGATTGCCCGTCGGGGCCGTCCAGCCGAACGCCTCGAGGTCGCCTGAGGTGGCGTTTGCCACCGTCTCGTCGCCGTTGGGGCCGGTAACTATCAGCTGCGCCCTGGTGTGGTTGTTGCTCTTGCGAGCGACCAGGCGTGGTTTGCCGGATTTCAGCAGGCGCAACCTCTGGTGGTAGTTCGTCCGGGCCTCGCGGCGACGCCGCATCGGCACCGTGTATCGTGGTCCTGTCGCCATTATTGTTCTCCGTAAGTGTCCGCTATGTATCGGTTCAGATCCGCCACGCTGTCGAACTCGCCACCGCTGGCTTGGTCGTACAGCTTGCGGTACTGTGCGCCGTCGATGTCGCCGTTTTCGCGCAGCTTGCGCAACTCGTTGCGCTGGGCGCGGATCCGGCTCCGCCAGTCGTCCTTTTCGTTCTGTCGGCCGCCGGCCTTGCCCTTCCGGGACCCGTGTCCCTTCTGGTGGCCGTAGGCGCGTTTCTTCTGTCGTTTTCGGGCGCGACCGCGGGAGTTCCCCTTGGCGTCTTTGGCTTCGATGATCCCCGAATCGATGAGTTCACGCACGTCATCGCGCGTGATCGCGTCGGCGATCTCGGCCTGTTCGTCCGGGTCGAACCGAACTCGGTTCTCCCCGACGCCGAGGATATCCGCGGCGAGCCGCTTTTGTGCTTTCAGATCAGTCATTCTTCGATCTCCACCTCGACGTACGTCGGATTGAGAACGCGAATGCCCGCATCTTCGGCGCGCTCTTCGATGCGTTCGCGCTTGCGAGCGCCGACCGTCGAGCCGATCCGAACCGCCTCACGGTCGCCGTCGACGCCCTCGAGATCGTCTGTGTTCTCGACGCGGACCTCCTCGAAACCGCTCGGGTGGAGCCCACGGACCGCTTTCGGCGTCCGGTAGCCGGCCTCGACTTTCGGGCCTTTGCCCTTGACACCACGGCGTTGTTTCGAGAGGCCGCCACGGGGGCGACGCCACGACGTCGGGGTCCGTTTTTTCATGTGGTAGTCCTGCCGGTTGAACTGCGGTTTGCCGTCGCGGGCACGCTGTGTGAGCAGCCGTTCTTCCTCCTCGGAGAGCTCCGGGGTCTTGTCCGCGAGCCCACGGGGCTGCAGTTCGGTCTCGACGTCCTCGTCGGCGTCTGCTTCCTCCTCGGGGGTCTCGTCTTCGACCTCCGCTTCCGTCTCCTCGGCGACCTCGAGGTCGCCGACGTCGGCCTTGATACGGGCGGCGAGCGCGTTGCCGATCCCGTCGATGTCCGCGAGTTCCTCCTGTGTGAGTTCGCGGATGTCGTCGACCGTCTCGATGCCCGCATCACGGAGGTTCTGCGCTTTCGCGTCGCCGACACCGCTGATGTCGGTCAGTTCCTCGTACTCGTCCGCGGTTTCTTCATCGCTCATTAGACATCACCTCGGTCCGGCATCCCTGTGATGTAGACGCCGTCCTGGAAGACGCGGGTGTCCTTATCTGAGACACGCGTCAACTGTTCGATGTCGGCCGCCGTCTGGCCGACGTCCTCGATGTTCGGACCGCTTATCGTCAGTTCCTCGCCGTCGACCGAGACCTCGGTGTCCCCACGGACGGGCGTCCGCCGGGGCGCTTTCTCGCCGAGGAAGTTCTCGATGACGACCGAGCCGTCCTGTACCGAGACCTGCATCGGGAAGTGGGAGTAAAACACTTCCATGTCGTACTCCCACCCGTTCGTCACGCCGTGGATCATGTTCGTCACGTGGCTTTCGAAGGTCCCGACGGTCGAGTTCGTTTTCGCGTCGTCGGCGTCGGACTCGATGACGACCGCTCCCTCGGAGACCGTCACCGAAATATCGGGGTACCAGAGGCGTCGCGTGACGCTTCCCTCTGGTCCCTCGACGGTCAACTCGAGGTGGTCCATCGTCGCCGTGACCTCGTCCGGAATGTGGATTTCTGTTCGCATTGTTCAGTATACGTACGCGATTACCTGTCCACCGATGCCCTCTTTGCGGGCCTCGTAGTGGCTCATGACGCCGTGGCTGGTCGTGACGATGAGCGTCCCGTAGTCACGGGCGGGGAGATACCGTTTCTCCCACTTCTCGTACTCGTCGGCACCCGCCGAATAGCGGGGTTTGACCGTGCCACACTCGTTGATGGCGCCTTTCAGTTCGACCTCGAATCGCCCGGCTTTGCCGTCGTCGACGAACTGGAAGCCGCCGATGTACCCGCGGTCGAAAAAGACCTCGAGTACCGAGCCGATTTCGTTCGAGGCGGGCTGTATCGTCTGGTCGAGATGGCCGACGCTCTCGGCGTTGTCGAGTCCCGACAGCGCGCTGGCCAGTGGATCGTTGTCCGCCATGATTAGCTGTACTTCCTGAAGCCCATGCCACGAGCGATCTCGCGGAAACACTGTCGGCAGAGCCAGATGTCGTACTTGCCGACGAGTCCCTGCTCGCGCTCGCAGCGCTGGCACGATTCGAGCTGGCCGGTCCGTTTTGCGGCCTGCTCGCCCGTCTGTTGTTCTGATTCGCTCATTCTGTGTCCTCCGGTGTGACCTCGACGTCGAAGTTCGATTCGAGGAACGAGATCGCGTCCTCGGCGGTCAGTCGGTGTTTTGCCGGGATCGGTCGCTCGACCTTGTCCCGTTTGCTGATACGGTACCCGGGCCGAACCATATTGACCGTCACGTCGAGCCCGAAGATCCCGATCTCGGGGTCGTACTCCTGGCTCGGGAAGTCGGTGTGTTCCTCGACGCCGAAGCTGAAGTTGCCGGTCTCGTCGAACTGCGCTTCGTGCAGTTCAGCGAGCGGCAGCGCCGTCTCGAGAAACGCCGCGGCGTCCTCGCCACGGAGTGTGACTTTCGTGCCGATCGGATCGCCCTCGCGGACGTTGAAGTCCTGGATCGTTCGCTTCGCCGTGGTTCGGACCGGCTGTTGGCCCGCGACCTCGCCGAGGATCTCCTCGGCCAACGCGAGCGGTTCGCCGCCCTGTCCGACACCCATGTGAACGACGACCTTCTCGACGGTCGGCTCCCGCATCTCGTGGAACCCGCCGGCATCGCTTTCGGAGCTCATTCGTCGTCACCTCCGTCGGCGTCGGTAGCTTCGTCCGCGTCGATGTCCTCGGCCGCATCGGCGTCGGACTCCGAGTCGCCGTCGGTGAAGTTCTCGTCGATAACGACGACGTACTCCTCGACCGTCTCGAAGCGTCCGTCGTCGTCCGCGGCGTCGATGAGGACGTTGTTCGGCGAGGATCCGGGCGTCACCTGGATCTCGTCGATCGTCCCGATCCGGCCCGCGTGGGCACCGCTGACGGCTGTGACGAGTGCGCCCTCCTCGTAGGTGAAGTGGGCGACGATCTCGCCGTCGTCGTTGGAGACGACGATCGAATCGTTGCCGTCGTACGCCGTCTCATCCTCGACGAGCAGCGTCTGTCCGTCGTGAAGCGAAAGCTGGGTGTCGCCGCCGGTGACCTGCGTTTTGCCGACGATCTTTCCGAGCTTCGAGCCCGCCGACTCGGCGTCGATCGGGGTCAACGAGAGCCGACCACCCTCGTCAGGGAAGACGCGGTAGTACTCCTCCCGTTCGACGAAAGCGAGGATGTCGAACATCCCGATCGGCTGTCGTTCGTCGGAGACCGCAACGCCGTTGACCAGGACGCTGTCCTGTTCGAGGGCGTAGCGGGCCTCCTTCTTCGAGTCGGCATACCCGAGTACGTCCCGCAGGACGATGAGAAGCGGGACGCCCGCCTCGCCGTGCGGTCCGGCTGCAGCCTTCGTCGTGTATGTCTCTTCTTTCCGTTCGACCGGCCACGATTTCGGAACGGCCAGCCGTTTCTGATGTTTCGTCATTCGTTGTCCTCCTCGGCTTCGAGGCGCGCCTCGCGTACCTCGTCATCGAGGTCTAGCTCCGTCACCTGGACGTTGCTCGCCTCAAGCGGACGGGGAACCTCCTCGCCGTCCGCCGTCTCGAGCGTCACGTCCTCGACGTGGATCTCCGCGGCACGGAGATCGACTGTGACGACCTCGCCGGACTCGCCGGCGAAGTCGCCGCGCTGGACCTCGACAGTATCGCCCGCGTTGACGCGGACGCTCCGCTGGCCGTACTCCTCGCGGAGTTCGGGCGACAGCGGCGCACGAACCTGTTTCTGTTTTTCGTGCAGGGGGGCGCGCTCCTGTCGGTTGCGCTGTTTGGTTGGTTGTCGTGTCATCGCTATACGATCATGGTTGCCGTCGAGGCGATCGAGCCGAACCGTTCGGCGACCTCTCGGGCGATCGGTCCTTTGAGTTCTGTTCCGCGCGGATCCTCGTTCTCATCGACGATGACGGCCGCGTTGTCCTCGAATTTCACGCGGGTGCCGTCGGGTCGTCGGATCGGCTTGCGCTGGCGGATGATGACCGCCTCGAGCACCTGCCGTCGCATCTCCGGGGTCCCCTTCGTGACCGAGACGGTCACTTTGTCACCGAGCCCCGCCTTCGGATGGCGGTTCTTGGTGCCGGAGTAGCCGGCGGTGGAGATGACCCGCAGTTCGCGTGCGCCGGTGTTGTCGGCGCAGGTGATGAGCGAGCCTTTCTCTAGTCCCTGTGTCACGTCGGCGTTGAGTGCCTCCATTATGCCTCCTCCGTGACTTCGACCACGACGTGGCTCTTCGTCTTCGAGAGCGGTCGTGTTTCCGCGATCTTCACGTCGTCGCCAACGGAGAGCGGTTCCAGTACCCCCGGCACGTGCGCCGGAATCTTCGATCGTCGCTTCATCTGACGATCGTATTTGGGTACGTTCACCTCGTACTCCCGCTCGACGACGACGGTACGGTCCATGTCGGTCGAGACGACCGTCCCCTCGGTGACCTGCCCGCGGACGGGTAGGTCACCGTAGAAGGGACACGTCTCGTAGTCGTACTCCTCCGGGTTTTCGGGTTCCGGAGGTTTTGTTACGTCGAGTCCTATTGCCATAGTGAACCTCTGTGTGTTTCGGTGCGCAGCGCGGGACGTGCGAGCAGCCGGTCGCCGTCGACGACCACGTCGGCCGTCTCCAAACCGAACCGGAACGTCGTTCCCGCCTTCGGCACCTGTTTGACCCCATCGCCCGTCGCCACGAGCAGCGTCTTCATCGTCTCGTCGCGGACGCGGCCTTCGATCCCGACGAGGTCGGGGTTCGAGGCGTCCGTAACCGTCACATCGAGTCCGGCGAGTTCGTGGCGGACGAGCGTTTCAGGGGTCATTCCTCGAAGTCGCCCTCCTCCCGCTGAACCGTCTTCAGACGGGCGATGGTGCGTTTCAGTTCGCCGATCCGCCCCGGGTTCTCCGGGGCGCCACCGGCGGCCAGCACGGCCTTCTCGTTGAGCAACTCGGTCTCGAGTTGCTCGAGTTCCGCCTCGCGTTCGGCGGGCGTCATGTCGCGGATCTCGTCGACGTGGAGAACGGCCATCGTTACTCGCCCTCCTCGTCGTCGGCTTCCATCTCGTCGAGGAGCTCTTCGGCTTCGGCCTCGACGTCCTCGTCGAGATCCTCGGGGTCGGTGGCGTCATCGGCGGCGGCTGCCTCCGAGTCGCCGATCTCCTCTTCGAGATCCTCCTCGACGATTTCCTCCTCCGGAATTTCCTCGACCGCGTCCGAACTCTCCGCTTCGATTACGTCCTCGGGGTCGGCACCGACCGATTCGGCCTCCGGATCGTCGGGCTCTTCGAGGAGTTCCTCGACGTCACCCTCGGGTTCCTCGATGAACTCGGCGACCTCGACGTCCTCGTAGACCTCGAAGTCGTCCGGGAGTTTCGCATCCGGCGGGATGATCTTCACGCGAACGCCGATCGTACCGAGTTTCATCACCGCGGTGCCGACACCGCTGTCGACGATGGTTTCGGCGGGTTCGCCGTTGTGTTTGATGTAGCCGCGGTTGAACTTCTCGACGCGCGACCGTGCGCCGGTGACCTTGCCGCTGAGGATGATTTCGGCGCCCAGCGCGCCGGAATCCATGATGCGGTCGATGGTGGTGTGGCCGGCCTTCCGGAAGTACCAGCCGCGTTCGAGGGCGTTTGCGAGTCGGTCGGCGACGATCTGTGCGTTCAGATCCGGCTCGTCGACCTCCTGGACGTCGATCTGTGGGTCGTCGAGATCGAAATCCTCCTCGAGCGTCGTCGTGATCTTTCGGATGTTCTTGCCGCCCTTGCCGATGACCATACCGGGCTTTTCGGCTTTCAGAACGATCTGCGTCCCCATCGGTGTCTTCGCGACGTCCATGCCGCCGTAGCCGGCACGGGAGAGTTCCTCGGAGAAGAACTCGTCTATCTGGGTCCGCTGGAGCCCGTTTTCGATGAACTGATGTTCGTCTGCCATTATTCGTCGTCCTCCGTTTTGAGTACGAGTTCGACGTCGACCTGCGGGGTGTTCCACGGGGACGCCCGACCGAACGCCCGCGGCTTCTGGCCGGGGGATTCCCCGACTTTGTGTGCCGCGACGTGCTCGATCGTCATCTCCTCGCCGTCGAATCCCTGATGGTCGGCGTTGTTGATGCCGTTCTCGAGGAGATCGAGGAAGGCCTTCGAGGCCTTGTTCGGGTATCGACCCGCGTCCCAGCCGTCGATGTCGTTTCGGTGGCCGACACCGCTGTTGTGGGATTTAAACGGGACCGACCGCTCGCCCTCGATGACCGCCTCGAGGTAGGAGACGGCGTCGCCCGCCGTCTTGCCTTTGATCTCCCGTGCGATCTCCTTGCTGTGCTTGTGACTCATGTGACGCTCCCGAAGCATGGCTTTCGCCGTCTCCTCGGGGTCGGCGTCGACACTGTAGCTGATTCCCATGGTTATTTGAGCGGTACGAACTTCGAGGAGCGGGTCGCACCGATGCCGGCCTGGCCGTGTTCGACCGAGTTCCGCGTCAACTGGAACTCGCCGAGGTAGTGGCCGATCATCTCCGGCTCTACCTCGACGCGTTCGAACGACTGGCCGTTGTGAACCGCAAACGTCAGTCCGACGAACTCCGGAACGATCGGCATGCCGCGCAGATGCGTCCGGAGAGGGTTGTTTGCGGTCTCCTCCTCGCCCGCGTTGCGGGCTTTCTCGAGGAGCTTCTCCTGTTCGACGGAGAGGCCCCGCTCTATGGTTCGCCGCTGGCGTGCGGGAAGCAGTTCCGCGACCTCGTCGAGCGACATGTCCTGCAGCTCGTCGAGCGTGTGGCCACGGTAGGTGAAATCACCCTCGTGACCGATCTGGTATTCCGAACTCATTCTCGTCCTCCTTTCCCGCCACGGCCGGTCCGTTTCGAGGCGATGTCGCCGACCTTCCGGCCCGGCGGCGCGTCGCGGGAGATGCTTTTTGGTTTGCCGGGGTGCTGTCGGCCGCCGCCACCGAAGGGGTGATCGACGGCGTTCATCGCGACACCGCGGACGCGCGGGTACTTCGTCCCGCGGGATTTCATCTTGTGATGTTTGTTGCCGGCCTTGACGAACGGCTTCTCCGTCCGACCGCCGCCAGCGACCACGCCGATCGTGGCCCGACACTCGGGCGACATCCGGCGCATTTCGCCGCTCGGCAGCTGAACGACGGCCGCGTTGCGATCGTGGGTGAGAAGCGTCGCGCTCACGCCGGTCGCGCGGGCGAACTTCCCACCGTCGCCGGGCTGTCGTTCGACGTTGCACACCGGGACGCCTTCGGGGATCTCCGCCAACGGCATCGTGTTGCCGGGCGCGATCTCCGCGGAGACGCCGATCTGGATCTCGTCGCCGACCGCAACGCCCTCGGGAGCCAAGACGAGTCGGCGATCGCCATCCTCGAATTGGATGTCCGCAAGCGGTGCCGACCGCGCGGGATCGTGCTCGATGCCGACGATCTCGCCGGTCACCATCTCGGCGTCCTCGACGTTTCGATGCGAGAGGTTCGCCTTGTATCGGTGCGACGGGGCACGGAACGTCGATGTCCCGCGGCCGCGTCGCTGTCCTTGGATTCGTCGTCCCATGATCAGAACACCCCGATCCGTGATGCGACTTCCTGTGCGTCGTCGCCCTCGACGAGGGTGACGGTCGCCTTCTTGTCGCCGTCCATGCGCATCTGTGTGTTGACGGAGGCGACGCCGACGTCGAACTGCTGTTCGACGGCCTCGGCGATCTCGCCTTTCGTCGCCTCGGGCAGACAGACGAACTGGAGTTTGTTTTCGAAGTCCATGTCGTTCATCGCCTTCTCGGTGACCAAGGGGTGTTTGAGCGTCATCGCTCGGCCACCTCCGCGACGGCGCTTTCGGTCCACAGCGTGAGCCGTCCGGCGTCCGTGCCGGGGGCGAGATCCTCGGTGCTGACTTCGGCCGCGGTGGCCACGTCGGCGCCCGCGAGATTGCGGGCCGCAAGCGAGGGCTCCTCGCTCGTGACGACGAGGATCGATTTCGGCTGTGTGTATTTCCGCCCGCGGGTCGTCCCGCGGCCGGCCCGGACCGTCTTGCCGTCCTCGGCGCGCTCGATGTCAGCGTAGACACCCAACGCCTCGAGAACGTCGACGGCCGCCTGCGTTTTCTGCAGCTCCTCGAACTCATCGCTCACGACGAGCGGCAAGTCGAGATCGCCGTCGAAGTCGTGGCCGCGCGCTTCGACGCGATCGGCGTCGGCAGTCGCGGCGATCGCGCTCCGGGTGGCGAGTTTCCGTTCTTTCGTGTTGATATCGAGTCCGCGGTCCTCCTCGGTCTTCGGCGGGTGTGCCGGACGACCGGAGACGGCCTGCGGAACCTCGCGTGCGCGCCCGTTCTGTCTCGGAACGTGCGCCAGCCCACGGCCGCTGCCCTGGGATTCCGCCGGGGTTCTGAGGCCCGCGTACTCGTCGGTACCTGTGTCCTGCTGTCGGTTGGCCTGTGCGGCGAGGACCGCGCGCTTGATGAGATCGGGCCGGTAGGCCGTCCCGAAGACGGCCGGCAGCTCGAGCTCGCCCGCGTCGTCGCCGTCCAGGTCGCGTACTGTTGCCTGCATGGTTTATCCCTGATTGGAGGCGGTGGAGACGTACCGGACCTCGGGGTCGAGGCGCGGCTGGTCGGCCGGTCGCACCGCCGGGCGGAACCGAACGAGGCGCTTGTCGGGCCCCGGAACGGAGCCTTTCACGAGGGCGTAGGGGCCCTCGATCTCGCCGTAGTTGACGAAGCCGCCGTCGGGGGTGACGTCGTCGTCACCGAGATCGACGAGCCGCTTGTTCAACTCCGTCCGCTGGTGGTAGCCGGTCTGGCCCTGCTGGGGGACCGTCGAACGGACCCGCGATGGGTTCCAGGGGCCGAGGTTGCCGATGCGTCGGCGCCAGCCCTGGCGGGCGTGTTTGCCCTTCCGCTTTTGGACGCCCCATCGCTTGACGGGGCCCTGCGTTCCCTTGCCCTTCGTGATCCCCGCGACATCGGCGTACTGGCCGGCGCGGAACACGTCGGTTGCGGCGTGTTCGCCGCCCTCGGCGACGAGATCGAACGCGAATTCGACTCTGTCCTCGAGGGAGCCGCCGCCGACGCGTGTCTCCATTACGTCGGGTTCCTTTTTCGGGACGCTCGAAAGCTCACCCGGGAGCGTATGCGTGATGACTCGCACGTCGGCGAGATCACCGTTCGCAAGCGCGTCGCGGATCTGGCTTTCGGCATCGCCGGACTGTTCCTCCGGGACGGAAAGGGCCCGACCGAGATCCTCGTGGACGTCGTCGGTCCAGAGTTCGGTCAGCGGTCGCTTTCCGTACGGTGTGTCTTCGTAAGCTCGAACGGCGACAGCCCGCATCGGTGGCGTCTCGACGACGGTCACCGGCACGGTCTCCTCCTGACCCTCTCGGGGGGAGTTGGGTTCGTCGTTGATCGTCACGACGTGGCTCATACCGGCTTTGTAGCCGGCGAAGCCCTGCAACCCGGGCTGTCCCTCGTCGTCCGGCCAGGAGTTGAACCGCGGAACCTCGCTGGCGGCACGACTACGGGGGCTGAAGCCCATCGAGCCTTTTCGTGGTCTGCTTGGTTGTGGCATTTATCTCACTCCAGTGTGAGGGGCGCAAGCGTCGCGAACAGAGCCTCCTCCGTCCGGACAACCTCGCTACCCTGGTTCGGAACCGTATTGAGCCAAAGGTCGAACCGCGTGTTCGGTTCGTCGTCGATGGTCTCCGCGCCGGGCTCACAGTCGAGTATCTCCGGCAACCCCCGTCCGGGAGCGCCGAAGGCGACCGTGAGTCCGTCGTCGGCCGTCCGCTCGACGAGATCGTCGAGCAGATCGACCGTCAGCGCCTCCCCGTGTCTCGACGCGGCGATCCGGACGCCGGCGTCGGAGCGGGCGAGGCAGTCGTCGATGGTCGCGCGCTCGACAGCGAAGCCCGGTGGGGCGTCCGCCACGAGTTTCGCGCGGACCGGCTCTCGCGAAGAGACCCTGATTGTGACGCGTTCCCCCTCCGAGACCGCCAACGTCTGCGGCACCGGGAGGGAGATCGGGTGTTGCAGTCCGCAATTGACCCGGACGCGCTCGTCAGATCCGACCTCGGTCACGATTCCCTGTCTTAACGACCCCGAACCATCCGATCCGGAGCCGGTCTGTGTACGGACGCGGAGCGGCGGCATGATACCGGCGTACTCCAGTTCGTCCCGCATCCCCCAGACCTCCTTTCGGAGGTACGGGGGCGTCGCGGCGTACTCGAGCACCGTGCCGACGAACCCGTCGCCGAACCGGCCGTCGTCGCCATCCCGGTCGGGATAGACGACCAGCCGATCCACCCGAAAGACCGTCGCCGCGCGGGCGACGTAACCGAGTTTGCGAGTCGCCTCGCGTTTGTCCTCGGCCTCTCGGGTCAGAGACGACGGCACGAGTACGCTGTGTGTCATGCCGTGTCGCTTCCGTGTCCGTTCACGAGACTGTGCCGATCATACCGAACCCACAGTTAAAAGTATCGCGGTATGTAGCGGTCGTGCGCCCCGTTCACAGGGGTTTCGAGTCGATCGTTCACACGGTTTCAGGGGACCTCGAGGGTGGTTTCGCAAGTCTTTTATCCATCTCCCCGGTACGAAAGGATGCGAAGGCGCGCTGGTAGTGTAGTGGTATCACGTGACCTTGCCATGGTCACAACCGGGGTTCAAATCCCCGCCAGCGCATCTCTCTGAATTC
>OBKM01000780.1_pt1 | contig 14817 bp, 12 predicted proteins | sample 1519691 | NCBI WGS metagenome assembly OBKM01 (sample SAMEA37050418, study PRJEB22526) | metagenome | biome: saline pan; feature: lake; material: water | place: Egypt | collected 2015 | depth 0.5 m | reverse complement strand
GCTGTAGGTCTGCTTTCTGTACCCAGTCATGGACAGCTTTTCGAGAGCGCTGGACGCCGAACTTCTCAATCTCTTTGACGGTATTCGAAAGTGAGAGTCCCGCCAAATGTAACCGAATACCCAGCTCCATCAACCGACGCGGTGTCCGCTCGCGCTCCACAAAGTCCAAGTCGATCCACTCGCTACACCCGCTGAGGCGTGTGATTTCTGCCATATCCACTCAGAAATTCACCACGCCTCACCCTTGACTCTTAACTAAACACCGCCCTTCAGCGCATCCAAACACTTACGTACACTCCGGTCGGAACGAAGTTATATGACCGTAGGATGGAAGTTTAGCCGGTCCTCTGTTGATGAGGGCCGGTCGGGTGGGAATCCCTCCGAATATACCTTTGACCACGATCTTCCGGATTTCGTACGTGAAACGTTGCAGAACTCAAACGATGCCGGATACGATCGTCCTGGACCGACTGAAGTAACCTACGAAATCAGAGAAATTACGGGCGACGACGTTGAGGAGTTCATGCGTCACCTCCAGTGGAACTCAACAGATGCGACCGAGGATGCGTTGAAGCATCACATGGAGGCTGTCGCCGAAGAGAGTACCGATGCATCTGTTCGGCAGGTCTACGAGGAGATTGAAATTGAGGGACGATTGGTCGTCGTCACTATTCACGATCACAACACGCACGGCTTGTACGGTCCAGAAGGCGGGCGAGGCCCCTTTTCTGCTTTAGTACTCGACGAATTAATTACAGAAAAGGAGGGCGGAACGGGGCGTACGGGAAGTTACGGACTTGGAAAAGCAGTACTCTGGTCGTGGTCGGGCTTGAAGACCGTGTTGTTCAATTCGACCCCTCAGACAACTCCAGATGGAGAAACCCCTCCACGACTCATCGCTCGTACTCAACTTCCGAGCCATGAGGCGGATGCTGAAGAATATCGTTTCGAAGGGCAAGGTTTGTTCGGGTCTCTCAACGGATCGGGGAGATCAACGGCCGTCAGCGTCGACGACGACACTATTTATAAATGGGGCGGCGGTGGACGACCGTACTCAGTTTGGGGAGACGAAGCCGCTGCGATCGCTACCAAGCTCGGGCTTGATCGACCGGCGGAGTCGTACGGCACCAGCGTTTCGGTCCTCGGTTTCTGCGAACCGGGTGGAGGGTCGCAGCCGTCAGCCGACGAGATTGCCGACGAAATTGCGACGGAGGCCTCAAAGTGGTTTTGGCCGGCGATGCTCCGTGGAGATCTCGAGGTGACGATCGAAACTAACGATGGCGAATTCCAAGTTGAGCCTGACAGGTGCGACGATGTGAAACCGTTCGTCAGGTGCGTCCAGAACCGACACAACACTCGTGACGTACTTGACCAACCGGGTGACGTAGGAGTACAGACGCCAGATTTCGAGATAGAAAACAAGACAGAGGCAGCTCTCGACGAGGACGAGGACGAAGACAATCTCGAAACCGAAAGTGGGCCGATTGGAGTATACGCCCGACTTGCCAATCCGGAACGCAGTGGTTCCCTCACGAATACAGTCGCGCTCGTTCGTGGCGGGGGGATGGTCGTTAAGTACTACGACAGAAATCGCATCGTCTACGGTGGGCGGAAGTTCCACGGTGTGGTTCTGGCTGGAACCGCAAGACTCTGGAGCGACGAAGATCCCACTCCAGCTGACAAGGATATTGACGAGTATCTCAGGGCAGCCGAACCACCCCGACACGACGATTGGGAGTATACGAAGAAGCTCAAATCCCAGTACGAGAGAGGGGCGAGGTCAACAATTGAGGGATTGCAACGGCAAATCATCACCGACGCAATAAAGAATCTCATCCGGGAAACTAGGGATGAGGGGCGACTCGTCGCTGGCCGATTGGCCGACCGACTGAACATTCCTCAAGGGGTGGGAGAACGAGAAGACGAAGCAAAGGGCAAGGGTGGTGGCGGACCACAAGTGTTCAATGGGACGTCTGAGATTTCGTTCGACGGTACGGCAGACCGGTGGACATTCTCTGGCTTTGCCCGAATCCTGGAAGAAGACTACGAAGCTTGGGAGGCAACAGTGACTCTGCATCGGTTGGATGAAGAAGGTAACGTGGTCGGAACAATACCAATTGACCGGCTGGACACGGAGAATCAAGCCCTCCAGACAGAATCACGTGGGGATCGTTATTTGGTGCGTGGTGGGCCAGAAACAGAACGGTTTACTTTTGATGGCGAATCGACGTCTGCTCCGCCCCGAGGGGAAACCAAAATAAATGTCAAGGGACGAGTCTTCGTTGGAGGGCTTGATGCATGAGCGAAACATCCGATCCTGGTATCGGAGTTCAAGAGTCAGCGTTGAAGATTGATTGGACGGACTTTGATCCGGCGAACTATCGATATCGGTCAGGCTCTTTCGGGGATGCAGCCCTCCCGCACAAACACATTCCAGATGGATTGGAATGGGACATTAAAGAGTGTGTGATTGATACGGGTGAAGACGTACCGACCGAGCCGACAACAAATGAGATGACAGTCATCGGAATGGAATGGGAGGCGGTAACTCTTTCGGCTACTGTAACTATTCCAGAGTGGGCCTTCGACATCGTATTTCCGGAGGAAGATGGCAGTACTGAAGAGACGACATGGTCAGGTCGGTTGGGAATAATCTACTGGTGCCGAGAGACGATTCTGAGAGACTCAACAGAAGTGGTATCTATCGATAGTCCAGGTTCTCACGAACTCGAAGTGACGATTAACCGTGACGACGTCTACCAGTCGGTCAAGTTTCAACCGGCCCTCGTTCGAGGCAGGGCTGAGGACGAGGCTCCTGAAACGGAGAGTGTTCCTGCTTCCGATTACGCCACCTACGCCGGGCACCGCGTTGCCGAAGGGGATGTGTGGACGCTCAAAACAGACCATCCCAAATCGACGACGAATCTCTTTACCCCCGAAACGAAGCGATTCAGCGAAGACGACGACCTTCCTGGCGAAGACCACTTGGTATTTCTCGATCTCGATTACGACCCTCCGAGACTTTATCTCAACGACGACCACGAACGAGTCATCGCGGCGCTAGACAGCGACTCGAATGGTGGTTGGGAACCGGCAGTTCGGGAAGTCGCCTACGATACTATTGAGGCCCAAATCTGGCCACAACTCATTATGGAAGCCGCTTCGGATATTACCGCAGACGAAGGTCCAGAGACCGAGTGGAAAAAGGGCGTTATCGAGAAATTCGCCGAACACATCTACGGCGACGGAACGAGCTATGAGGAGGCGGTACAAATGCTGCACGAAGACGTGACTACGCCAGAACGATTACCGCGGCTGATGCAAGACATTGACGATGCTATCCAAACACGTAATGACGCTCCGAGCCATCTCGACAAACTCCTCACTTTAATCGACAACCGAAACAGTTGAACATGACCGAACTCAGAGAACTCACGAAACCCGGGCGCAACGAGGTCAAAAGAGTACTAGAAGAGGGTAATCGGGTCACGGAGATTGACGAGGCTACACTCCGAGATTATTCGTCACCAATTCGTGGGGCGACAGCTGACCTCGAAGGACTCCGTAGAGAACTGGACGCCATCGTGGAGGATGACGACGAAGAACACAAACAGTACGAACATACAATCGACGCGGCAGCTGCCGAGTCTGTAAGAGAATACATTGATATTCCACGCCGTGTCGCCGCAAAGGACGGACTGTGGCACTGGCTGGCCGTGGCAAAGTATCACAAATTCGTATATCATCGGTGGCGTGAGTCCGGCAACATTGAGGAGAAATTCCTCGCTGCGGGGACGGACATCTATTCGAACGCACTCCACCGTCTGTGGTGGGGTGCCGAACTCACACGGGAAGGCGATGATTACACGCTCACTCGGGCGATGTTTCGACAAGGCGAACTAGCGAACGACGTACTTGATCGGTGGTTCGCCCGCTATCAACCGGCTTCTCGTACAGTTGTCGATTTCCTTGCTGGTGAGGATTCCGATACAGTGAGTGATCTGACGCGCGATTTCCGGAACGAACTATCGAGTTACACCCTTGAGTTGATGCAGGAGGAAGAAGTTGAAGCACTCCTAACCCGACTAGAAAACGAACTTTAGAGCTCGCGCAGCCAAAACAACATATTGTGGTTTTATCGACAAGATCTGATTTTGTCTTCTTTTGAGAGGCTGGTGAAGACTGAAATTACGGAGTCGACACGGGTGGCAGAGTGAATCGGCGAACAATCAACCCCGTACGGACGTTCACAATCCGAACCCAGCCAACATTGAGATAGTGATCTATTATTCGGTGCCCGAAGTGTAGTCGCTCAGTGACCGATTCAATTTCTCCCGCCGTTGTTTTTCCATCCGCTCGTCGTAATCAGAGTAATTGATTTCTTTGTTCTCCTCGTATTCCAACAACCACGCTCGGCTAAGATGGTGGATATAGGGGGCGGGAATCGTATTCTTTGCGAGGTGTTGTTTGGAGTAGTTGCGTGGGGGATACCCCTTCACCGAGGCCCACCACTTCCGTGTTCGCTCTGTAAAGAAGAAAGACGAAGTCTCTGCTCGCTCGTTCTCTCCGTGTTGCCCTCGTCCCCAGAAGCGCTGGTAGCGTGGTGGCTGTGGAATCTTGAACGTCGTCTCGAAGGCTCTTTTGTACTCAATCGGTAGCCCGAACATTCGTCCGTTGAGTACAATCGGGTCCTCTAGTGGAGCTCTCGGAACGTTCTCGATGACGTAGTGGTCGCAGTACCGCTCGGCGATTGAACGTGCCGAGGGAATCATATTCGTGTGTTCGTCTGGATCACCGGAGATGCTCGTTGTCGCTGCCCACTTGGAACACACAGGGTGAAAGAACCCGAAATCGAACGTCACGTCTTCTTTGAACGGAATGTCCCAGTCTTTGCTGTCGTCCACAACATGAGCGTCGGCCTTGATCGGCTCACTTTGATTGGTGTCTTCTGTCTGGATCCCGACTCTGATTACATCACCGTACCACGAGAGAGCTTCGCTCTCTACGCCCTGATCGGCGAAGCAGTGCAGGATACGAGGAGTCTCTTCCGACCCTTCTAGATCAGACGACACACAGACTCACCCCTCGCTTACTGGTCATCGTTGACTCTTAGTAATCCATGCCCTGGGCAAATAAGTATCGTCCTCTGCTTCGTGCGCGTCGTTTTTGATTGCTGCTTCGATACAGCAGTGGTGAATGGGTTACAAATCAACCTCCCGGGAGACAGACTTTCGGGACAGGAACACCCGTAGCCCTCTGCGAAGATCGTCTCGATACAACTATTCTCAGCTACAGCAGAACAGAATTTGATACAGTTCCTCGAGCAGAGGGCAACGTGAGCAGCCCCCTCCCAGAGTCCGCCGACAAGTTCCGGTACGCGCTACTCGACTGGACCGAGGAGTACCAGCGTGAGTATCCGTGGCGTAATCGGGAGTGCTCGTTCTACGAAGTATTCGTCGCGGAATTCTTCTTGACACAGACCCCAGCGGACAACGTTTCGGAGGTATATCCGGAGTTCATCGAAAAGTATCCGTCTCTTATTGCTATCGACGAGGGGGACCCGGCCGACCTGCAGGCCACTATCGAACCACTCGGGTTTCATCGAATGCGCACAGAGGCGCTCACGGCTATCGCCGAGCGGTACGACGACCTTCCGGAGGACCGTGAGACTCTGATAGATTTGCCCCGTGTTGGACCGTATATCGCGGATGCGACACTGTGTTTCACTCGAGGTCAACGACTCCCTGTTGTCGATCGAAACGTCGTCCGCGTCTACGACCGTGTCTTCGGTTCCGCATTCCCCGAGACAGACGAAGACCGGCGTGAATTCGCAAGACGGATGCTGCCCGAAGAGACTCGAAAGGTGCGACGATACAATCTCGGACTGCTCGACTTCGGAGCGCTCGTTTGCACGAAGCAGAATCCAGACTGCCCGGACTGTTTTGCCTCCGAGTACTGCCGATACTACACCTCACGAGAGGGCGAAAAGTCACCGAACGTCGACGACGATCCGCTGAATTAGTTCTCTAGCCTCGGGCTGCGTCAGTCCTTCCAGCTGGATGTTCGTGAGGGCGTGGTTGAACCGCCTGGTCGAATCGTCGATGACCCAGGACGGCTCGTCGACGAGTTCGTCGCACACGGCGACGACCGCCGGCTGGTACCTGGCGAACCATCGGTCGAAGACTTTGTTCACCATCGTCTGATTACCGAACACCTCGTGAGTGAGTTCGTAATCGTCACCATCGCTCGTCAACTCCGCAATCCACCAGAGGCGGTGGAGTGCATTCGAGTAGAGGTCCGACCCTGCACCGAGGAACTTCTCCCGCATCGCCGCCTCCGAGTTGTACTCCCACCTGTGCCGTACGAAGTGTGGATACCGAACGACGGCCAACCAGTGCCAGAGCCCTGGGTCTCCTGCAACTCGACGGGTCACGTCGAGACAGCGGTGAACGTCTTCGACGAGTGCTCGGTCCATATCGGTATCGAACCGAGGGTGGTCGGAGACGACTCTCTCGACCGTTCGATCGAGTTTCTCCAGATCCGCCGTCGGTTCGTTCGGGAGAGGTTCGACGAACTCCGCCACATCTTCGGGATTCAGCTCTGCCTCTCCTCTGAGGAACGCTTCTCCGACGAGTCGCTGTCCATCTTCGGTCAATCGCATGAGAGTGGTTTGTCGGGTCACGCTAGATCCGGAGTCCTTCCTCCATGAGGTTGATTAGTTGTGTCCGTGGGTCGATGAACTCCTGCAATTCTGTGTCGATTCGGCTTGCGAGACGAGCCACCTCGGCCGGGTCGGACACGTCGTCGCGTAGGAGTTGCTTCGCGTCTTCGACGTCGTCGACGTCGTACAAGTCAATGGCGAACGCCTCCAAGACTGTTTGCTGCCACTCGTACTCCACGTCACCATTTCGGTCGATAGCGGTCGCAGCGTGGAATATCAGCTGGGACCAGATTCCGTAGCTTATCTGATCGAGAACGACGTCGCGCATCCGAGGCTCGGCTCCAACAGAGCCCTCGCTCCGGAGTACGTCGGCTATCCGTGGATGGTCGGCGTTGATCCACAGTTTCGGACTGGCTTCGTTGCGGAAGTCCAGATAATACAGTTTGTCGCCGCCGGGGAGGTAATCTGCCTGGGAGAAGCTCGCCTCCTCACCGTCTATCATCGGCGGATCGTCGTCGTCCCAGTGGTCTACGACGATCTCGTATCGTTGTCCACTCGCGACCTTCGCGTTGCTCGAATTGGCGTATCTGTCGTCCTCGTTTCGATCGGTCGTACGGACCAAGTACGGACGCAGTTTGACCCTGCCGCGAAAGTCGTCCCAATCGAGTTTGATTTCCACCTCGTGCTCTCCGGCCAGTTCGGACGACTCGCAAACGGTGATACTGTTACGGTAGATCGTCTCGTGGCAGCGGACCGCAACGTACAGCTTCGCCGGTGGTTCGTCACGTTCGCTCGCTGGAAACACGTCGTCCAATACCTGCTCTGGGACCTCGATAGATCCGTACAACGTGGCCCGTCCCCACGAACTCTCGACCTCCGACGACGAGCGTGAGCCTGGCGCGATATCAATCGTGTGCTCCCCCGGTCCGAGACTCGTCGCTTTCGGCTTTTTACCGTCGAGACTGTAGTGTTCGATTTCGAACTCGAGTCCCTCGTCGCGGTACCGGAACGGGAGAGTCGTGGTCCGATGACGTTGTGATTGTCGTGCCATGTCTCATTCGTCCTCCGTTCGCAGCTCTGCTCGTATCTCGAGTTGAGTCTCTCCGACCTGTCCGCTACGGACGTCACCATCTCCGATAGGTTCGGACTCACCGTCGAACTCGACATCTGCTGCCTCTGGTCCAGCTGTGATCGTTGCGATACCCTCCTCACAGTGTGTGGTGACGTCGGGGTGAGCGGTTTCGATCGACTGTATGGGTATCTCGTCGTGTCTGGACCCGTCTTCGCCTATACCCGTCAGTGACACTTTAGCCGTCCATCCCTCGAAGTCGTCCTCGGTCGGTTCGATACGGCCACCGAACTCCCACCGGTTGTTCTCGAATCCGGAGAAGCTCTGTATGTCGAAGACTGCCGAGGGAGAGGGTGCGGATCGTGTCCGTGCGTGTCCACCGTGAATCGGGAACCGTTTGCGCACTCTATCGGTGAGTGCCTCACCTCGTGCATTGGTCTGCGCGACGAGATGCCGTAGGCCATCGCGGAGAGTGCCGAACATGTCGTCAAGAGCCGTCCGGAATCCACGTTGGTACTGCTCTCGAAGGTTCTCGGTCGACTGCCAATCGTCGTGCTCGGGGGGTTCGGCGTATCGGAGGAACCGTTCGACTTCTCGGTCCCCGTCGGTCACCTCTCGAAAGTCGTTCGCCTCGCCGCAAGACAGGACCGCGTGGAAATTTCGATCACCGAAGGCGACTCTGGACTGATCGTAGTACTTGACTACCATCCCGGCCCCTCGGAACAACGCCACTCGATTGAGCAACGTGTCGTCGTCGGCCGGAGACGCCAGTCGGGCAGCTAACCGTACACTCGCCCGTGGCGTCTCGTCACCGTTCGCGCGGGGCGGGAGTGATACTGGTACGTCGACTCCAGCTACGTCGCCTGGGGTGTCGAGGGTCTGATCGTCGTCGGAGCGCGATTCGAAGCACTCGACGAACGGTCGTACCGACGGTACGTCTCGGACGTCGGCCTCCCGTGTCTCGCCGTTCACCCGAACACTGACTTCGAGATCGCCACGTTGCATGGCGGGCCAGAAGTACTTGACCGCCGCTTCGACGAACTCGTCACCCAGTTCCTCTGGAGTGAGTCGTTCGTCGCGCGTTGGGTCTCTGTAGTCGACGACCATGATACTCGTCCCGGCTGTCGACGGACGTTCGAGGTGGAGGTCTCGGCCCAACGCCGTAGCTTCTCCGTCCCACAGAGACTGGGGTTTCGGGCCGTCCTCGGTCTCGACTGTTCGACACAGCCATCCCGCACCCTGATAACTTTGATCGTTCGTCCGGTGTGTCGGCAGCTTCGTTCGCGCGATTAGTCGTCGTGACCCTCGGGGGTCTCCCACTGCGTCAGCGAGCCTCGAGTGGAAGACGACGGTCGATGCCCCGGAGAACGTCCACAGCACGGACTTACCCAAGCCGTACGACCCACCAGCCCTGTCGTCTCTCTTACTGCTGTACAGTTCGTCCCGAACCAGTGCGGCGTAATTGGAGTCTTCGTCCCACCGGCCGGTGAGACCGGTCGTATTCTCGTCTTCAACCACCAGCAACCGAAGTTCTGCTTCCGGGTCGTCGAGACGAGTCAGGAGGTCTTCGTATCCGCGGCCTCTGTCGGCTTCAGTCACTGCGTTCAGACGGTGTTCGAGACCATCGGTCCAGCCGAGTGCGTCCAAAAACTCGCTTCTCTCCGTCCCAGAGAGAGTGAGTATCTTGAACGTCACGCGGACAGGGTCACCGTTTTCGAGACCTTGGTCGTTCGCGTTCTGTAGTACCTCCCGAACGAACGTCTCCGTATCGTGGTCGACAGCGTGTTTCGTCGGATCGTCCCCGTAACGGGGGGCCCCTGGTCCACCGCTGAAGAAGAACCACTCGACGGAGTCCGTGATTGATGCAGTTACCTCTGACATATCTGTTCAAAATTCAGTGTCGTCCTCTCTCTCGCTTCTAGGTGGCTCGCTACCGAGTCCAGTTCACTCTCGCCTTCTCTGTTCGAGTCGTCGAAAGTGCATTCGACAGCTGTCCGGAAGACCTCGACCGGCTGTCCACCCGGCACCAATCTACGAGTAGTGTCGGGAATCCACCATCCGGAATACAGACACATATTATTCCCCATCGCATTCGAGGGTTTTAGAATTGCCGATTGAACCTGACTACGGCTCTACCTGAATATACCAGTTGCGAGTCTGTTTTTGAACAGTTCTCACCGATTCAGATGCGGACCGGAACAAATTACATACAGATCTTTGCTGGAAGCCACCTCTCTGAAATTCATTACAATTCCGGTGCAAGACTCAGAGGACGCACTCACCGCTCCTTCGCTCGCGGTTCGTGCGTCCTGAAACAACGTTGAGCATCTATCGCTCGCGCTCTGCTCCGCTATCGCGGAGCGCCGCGCTCGCTCCGCAGACGCGGATTCAGAGGGCCGTGAGGAACGGGACGGATGTCCCGTGACGAGCGGCCTGGACAACTCGGAATTCTGATTCTGCGAATTGCGAGCGAGCGAAGCGAGCGAGCAATTCGCGCACTCCATCTTGCACGACACGTCCTGATAGCATCAAGAGAGGACTGTTTCGCTATTTTCGGTAAGAGTCTCATTAGTTATTATTACTTTGTCTATCTTCTAGGTCTTCTAACTTCTCTTTCAACTCGGTATTATATTGGTTTCCGTCTTGGCCGTGGTGGATTCGATAATGGCAATCGGGACAGAGGGCAACTACGGTGTCAGGTGTATCTGACCCACCTTCGCTCAATTCATGAACGTGATGAGCATGAAGATACGGTTCTCCGGTCTTGCTGGTGAACGGAGCGGGCTTCCCACATCCTTCGCATGTCCCATCCGCACGGGCCATGACATACTCCCTCACTTTTTTTGATCTCTGGTATTGAGACGCCGTTTGTGTGCTAGTAGATCCGTCACTTGGCACTTCACTTACAGCTGCGTCTACTGCTTGCTTCCAAAGCTTGTCCATATTCTTCTCAGAGGACGGTTGAGATTGTTGCTGCTCCCCTGTTGTTTTCGATTTTTGACTTATTTTTCCGTCATGTATATCATCATCTTCTCTTTCAAATGCCTTCAGCCCCTCCTCATCCAATTTCGATGAGAGCGGATGGTCTTTTTTATATTTCTTCGGCCTAATACCCATTTGTTTTATGAATGCAAAATCCTTGTTAATCTTTCCTATTGTCAGTTTTTCTCCAACTGAATTTTTGTTAACTGGCCCAATATTAATATGCGTTCCGTCTGTAAACACCAAACCATTTCCAGATTGACTCACCTTCGAAACTTTTACTGTGATTGTATCGCCCCTGGCCATATTTTCCCACTGCTGCCTCTGTACTTGCGTTGTAATGTCATCTGCCACATGAGTACCAACGAATGAAGAAGGATGTTCTTCTTCGTAGGTTTTTTCTTTTGATCGTATCTGTCTCTAAAACACCAAACCTTTCGTCTATTTTAATAATTGTAATAGATTCTCCAACAGAATCCTCTTTGACTGGACCAATATTAATATGCGTTCCGTCTGTAAATACCACGCCGTTACCTGAGTTACTAATATTGGATATTTTCGCTTTAATAGTATCACCCCTATCTAACGTCTGCCAGTCTTCATCTTTAATATCGGCATTGGTCTTTTCTGTTCCGGTGGGTCTGTTTTCCGCAGGATCTGTTTCAGCCTCCAGTAACATATCTTTCGCTCTTATTCCTGCTATGTCGTTTCCATTGTGCAATTCTGCATTGTGTTGATCAACACGTTCTTGCGCTTGTCCAGGTTGAACCTCAGCTGAGGTGCCACATTGTGGGCAATAGATTTCTCCGAGTTCTGTAGTATCATAATTTAAATCATCAGTCTTAATCTGTTTTAATAGTCGCTGGCATTTCATCATACGGACATCAAAAAACTTCTTTATTAGTTCATCTGGGTAGGATTTCGTCCATAAGTCCGCGGATGTACAAATACCCGCCCATTTGTAATGATGTTTTCTTGGCCTAACGACGATAGCCTTGATTACATCCCCTTCAGAGCAGTCAAGCTTTCCTAGCCAAACTTCGTTAAGATCGCTATTTTTCTCGTTTCCCCAAACAGTCCCCCTCCCGCTAATCCGATGTACAGTAATTTCTCGGACTCCCACGAATTGAGGATTGTTTTTCTCTGTACGTTCATCTATTGAAAGTGATGTAGGAGATTTGACTTCATTTAAAATGAGGCGTATTCTATCTTTGTCGGTAGAGGGGGTTACTCGCAGTAACCTATCCTCATAAGAATTTTGGTCAACTGTCCGCCACATAGATGGAACTAAACAGATTGCAATTTGCTCAGGCTCACTAGATTTTACAACTGGAATCGCCTCTAACGTAGATCCTTTTGGACAAGAAAGTGGATCCATGAACACATTATTTAGCGGTCCATTTATTTGAGTCCCCCAAGCATTCGAGCTATTGCTGAATTTTTGGACTCGGAATCTAGCCCGATACCGGACTTCCATATAACTAGCCAAAACAGTTTATCAATATAAGTCCAGCGCCGATATTTGTTTCCAGGCATTAGGGTACTATCTGCCTCCTCGGATTATACCTATACACTCTGAGCGACCTCGTCGAAGCCGCGCTCAACGAGGTCGCGGTCCCAGACACAACCCCCCAATAGATCGACCGCTTTCAGGACATAATAAGCGCCGACAGCACTATACTGCGGTTGCATGAGCTTCTTGCCGACGAGTTCCAAGCCCGGAAACCGGAGCAGGCTGAAGCACGGCTCCACCTGCTCCACAACATCACCGACCAAACCATTGAAGACTACACTGTCACCGACGAGAAAACGCACGATAGCACGCAATTCGACACAGGTCCGTGGCTCGAAATGTGCTCTGTTTTTAGTTAAATGAGATGCTCGGTTGCGAACAGACCTCACTGCTCTGCAAGACTTGCGCACTCCATCTTGCACGGTCCGATCTTCCTATCTGAATCCCGTCACAATCGGCGTGATGAATATAGAAGATTGAGTCATACGGTCATGCGTGATTTCCTACGGTGATGCGGCGTCTACCGACCAGTAGAGCCTGGACACTCGGGCAACGGATGAAGAGACCGAGATATATCACAATACAACTGTCGCTAGGCTGTCGAAAAGATATTAAATACAGACGCCTGTTGTGGTAGGTATGCAGATATCTGCCGTGGACATGTTCTGTGGTGCCGGCGGGCTAACGTACGGGTTGGAACAGGCCGGCATATCGGTCGAAGCGGGATTCGATATCGACGAACACAGCGAGTACCCTTACGAAGCGAACACTGACTCCGTGTTCAACAAGGCCAGGGTCCAACCGCTGGCGCGTAACCCGGAGCGTGTCGCGCGTATGTTTCCGTGGAATCCCGATCTATCTGTATTGGCAGCGTGTGCACCTTGTCAGCCCTATTCGACCATGGGGCACACCCGGGATGGCGAAACTACCGACCACAAGAAGTGGGGCTTGCTCAATAGCTTCAAGCAGCTCGTCAAGTACATAGAGCCCGACGTCGTCGTAACAGAGAACGTCCTACAGGTGCGGCATGACGACACGTATCTTGGATTCAAAGAGACGTTGAAGGATATGGGGTACGAACTCAACCCCCCCGAGAACAGGAACGTGTACTGTCCGGAGTACGGGGTGCCGCAGAAGAGAAAACGGTGGGTCCTGCTCGCATCCCGAGAAGGCCCGATACGTCTCCCGAATCCAATCTATACAGACGAGTCGGAATATCCGACGGTCCGCGAAACCATTGACTATCTCCCGGCGATCGAAGCTGGTGAGAAACACCCAGAGTACGAACTGCATCGGGCCCGAACGCTGTCGTCCACGAACTTGGAACGCATCCGGAACATGGAACCGGGTGGCGACTGGCGTCTCTGGGAAGAGGGCGGACTGGAGCACCTCCTCGCAGATTGCCACAAGAAAGAGAGTGGCCGTACGTACAAAGCACCGTACAGTCGTATGCGACCCGACGAACCGGCACCTACGATCACGACGCAGTTCTACAACTACGGGAGCGGTCGGTTCGGGCACTACGATACGAGTCAAAACAGAGCCCTGTCTCTGTTGGAGGGGGCACTCCTGCAAACGTTCCCGGAGGACTACGAGTTCTACGACAAGTGGGAGGATGTTGGTGTCAAGAACGTGGGTCGCCTGATCGGGAACGCAGTCCCACCCCTCCTAGCAGAGCAGATTGGACGTGCTATTGTTGATCATATAGAAAGCGACTTGACCCTCGCACTAACCGACACAGAAGACGATTAAATCTCATAGAAATATTAAGTAAAATATTTATTTATCGGAGCCAGCTACTTAGGCTATGAAGGTGATTTCACCAGAGGATACAAATCCCAATACGACCGCCATCAGGGGGAGTGACGTGGGGGGCAGTGAACAGTATGTGTGAGACATCACCGTGTGTAGCTGAGCTAGGTGAGATGCTTGACGAACGTCCCGAAACGGTACCGCAAGTTGTTTCTGAATTCGAAAACATAGACAGAAACGATTTCGATACTGGTTGTGTATCTCGATTTGTAAAAGTACTCGTAGACCATTTGGACCACGATATTGTATACTACAGGAGGAACTTCTGGACGCTGATTCGATTCACTACTGAAGCGTATCCAGATATCGTGAATAACCACCTAACGGATATCGTTGACGTCGTCTCATCGGACGACGAACAACAGGTTGAGCAATTAGGAAAGTCCCTAACTCCACTTGTGGAACGGGGTTTCGAGCTCTCGGACCGAGTGGATCAGGAGTACGCAGATGTACTTCGGAAAGCAGATTCCAAAGAGTGCCGCCGAGTCTCGATTGAGTTGTTCAAGCAGTCGGGGACACCGACTAGTCTCCGGACTCTGGAGGAAATGTCGGAATACGAAGTGAGCGAGTTGTCGATGCGAGCTGAAGAAGCGATCGAGGCGGTCGTAAAACACGCACTTTCGAGCATGAACGAAAGCACGGAAGCAGTAGATTTGGACGGGGATTCTCCATCTCTCATTCGACGGGTAGCTTACAACGATCCCACCACCCTCGAAAGTGCCACCGACGAATTGTTCAAACTCCTCGGGACAGAATATGCCGACGTCTCGATCATTGCCC
>OBKM01000777.1_pt1 | contig 14851 bp, 10 predicted proteins | sample 1519691 | NCBI WGS metagenome assembly OBKM01 (sample SAMEA37050418, study PRJEB22526) | metagenome | biome: saline pan; feature: lake; material: water | place: Egypt | collected 2015 | depth 0.5 m | reverse complement strand
GGCGATGTCCGTGGGTGCGGCCGGTGTCTGTGGGTGCGGGTAGTTTCCATACGAAACGAAGGGGTTCTAATACGAAACGAAGGGGTCTGGAGGGGACGTATGTGGACTGTCGGCTATCGATGGGAGTTGATAGGACAGCTTCGAGGGGAACGACAACAGCTTCGAGGGGAACGACAACAGCTTCGAGGGGAACGACAACAGCTTCGAGCGAAAATACGGCATCTCTGCGGGAAATACGGTGGTTTTGAGAGGCAGTTGCGTCGATCCGGGAGTTCGGTCGGGGGCTGGGGTCGCTTCGGTCGGGATCAGTTGTCGAAACGGGCCTGTACGAACGGCTGCGCTTCCTCGACCTCTCCGATCCGGGAGTCGGAGAGAAGGACAGCCTCGGTCTCCTCGACGGGAACGGAGAGGTTGATCTCCTTCGTCCGCCCGTAGCGACCCTTCGAGACGACGACCGCGTTGACGATGCCCAGCATGTCGAGTTCGCTGATCAGGTCAGTGACCCGACGCTGTGTGAGCACGTCGGCGTCGATCTCCTCACAGAGCCGCTTGTAGATGTTGAACACCTCGCCCGTGTTGATGTTGTGGACGCCGTTCTTTTCAAGCAGGATCGTCGCATAGAGGACGAGCTTCGATTGGGTGGGCAGGGTTCGAACCACCTCGACGACGCGGTCGAGTTCGATCTTCTCTTGGGCCTTCCGGACGTGTTTTTCCTCGACCGTTTCGGTCCTGTCGCGTTCGGCGAGTTCACCTGCCGTCCGGAGGAGATCAAGCGCACGCCGGGCGTCGCCGTGCTCCTGGGCCGCGAAGGCCGCACACAGTGGGATGACGTCCTCGGAGAGGGTCGCCGACTTGAACGCTGTCTCGGCGCGGTGTTGGAGGATGTCCCGGAGCTGGGTCGCGTCGTAGGGGGGAAAGACGATCTCCTCCTCGCCGAGGCTGGATTTGACGCGAGGGTCCAGAAAGTCAGTGAACTTGAGATCGTTCGAGATGCCCATTATCGACACGCGGGAGTTCTCCAGCTCGGAGTTCATCCGTGAGAGGTTGTACAGAGTGTCGTCGCCGGACTTCTCGACGAGCTTGTCGATCTCATCGAGCATGATGACGACCACGCGCTCGTGGTAGTCGACGGCGTCGAAAAACGTCGAGTAGACGCGGTCGGTCGGCCACCCGGTCATCGGAACCGGGGAGAACTCCTCCAGGTCGGCTTCGAGATCGGCGATCCGGTTCTCGACGGCGGCGACGTTGTCGAAATCGGTGTCGGAGAGCGCCGCGGGCTCGGCCGCCGCGGCGTCCCGGAGGTCGTCCAGTTCCGCCAGCCGATCCTCGATGTAGGCCTCGTTTTGCTCGATGAACTTGTTCGCGAGTTGTGCGAGAACGCGGTACTGCGTGTCAGTCACCTCGCAGTTTATGTATTGGACCTCACACGGCACTTCGTACTTCTCGGAGGTCGTTTCGAGCTCCTCGCTGACGAACTTCGCGCTGGCGGTCTTCCCGGTCCCGGTCTTGCCGTATATCAGGATGTTCGACGGGGTATCCCCACGGAGCGCGGTGACGAGGATCGTCGCCATATTGTTTATCTGTTCCTCGCGGTGCGGGAGTTCGTGTGGGGTGTAGGAGGGGCGGAGGACCTCCTTGTTCTCGAAGATCGGTTTGCCCTCGAGGAGGTCGTCGAACAGGCCGCGGGAGGCCTCGTCGGGATCCTCGGTCTCGTCGGGTTCGGTGTCGAGATCGAGGTCTTCCAGGTCGACGTCCCCGGAGAACCCGTCGACCGTCGACACCGGGTCGGCCTCCGCTTCCGGTGGGGAGTCTGAGCGACCCGGGTGCGGGTCCTCACCGTCGACAACCGGACCGGAGGCGGATCCGTCTGGTTCCGGCTGGCGGTCGTCAGTTTGTGGATCGCCGGTTTGTGGATCGCCGGTTTGTGGATCGTCAGCTTCCGAGTCGACCTTATCGGTCCGTGCGTCCGGTTCCGGCTCCGGGTCGGGGTTTCGGTCGATCGTCTCGTCCGAGGTATCGTCACTCATCGGGTCGTTTCACCCCTCTGTTTCACCTGGAACGCCAAACCGCAACGCGAGATATCGGAGAGCATAGGGTCTGTATTTGGGGTATACATATATATTCGAGTTTTCGCTGTCCAGTTGATACAGTCGAATAGGTGGTCGAACACTGGCTTAAATTTTACTATGGATGTCTCGATGCCGCTGGCCTCCCAATGAGTCATCGCGCAAGACCGTATCCGGTCCCGTTCGAGCCGTTTCGGTCCCGTTCGAGTCGTTTCGGCCCCGTTCGAGTCGTACCGTTCATATGGACACCACAGTATCCGATGCGTTCGGCCCGTCTCGGCGTGCAGTCCGTCTCGGCGTTTGACCCATCTCGTCGTTCAGCCCACCTCGGTATTCAATCCGTCTCGGCATTCATTCTATCCGGGCACATAGATTCGGGGAGGATGGGGAGGTCGAAAGACGAGACAGAGAGGAGATCGGCGGACGTTGACCGGACAGGCGGACGTTGACCGGACAATAATCGGCGGAAGTCGGGCGGAAGTCGGCTGTCGGTAGGAGCCGGGGCAACGCGATCTTCGCGAAATCTCCAGTTGATGCAGTCGAAGCGTCGGTGTGTACCCCCCATCCCCTTCGTTTCGAGTGGAACAACGAAAGGATGGGTGGGGGGTAGGGCCGTTGTAGTGTTACTTACTACCGAAGCATTTATTATCTATACGAAGAAACCAGACCCGTGGTGGGAAGTCGAAGCCAACTAAGCACTAGTTTACTGCTGTACTAAGTAGAAACAAACAAAGTTAGACAATCCGCTAATAAAATCTAGCACAGCTAGACTAGTATCTAGTTCCAACGCTCCGCCCGGACCGGCCGACCCTCCCCCCCACCCCTCCCCTTCACTCGGTTCCACCCGAAACGAAGGGGTGGGGGTAAAGCGTCGCGACCCCTCGCATCCTGTGCACGGTTACCACATTCGAGTCATCCTCACGTCTCCCCCACGCTCAGCCCCCGGATTGCTCCACGTTTGAACCGTCCCTCCGCCCTCAATATTCATCGGCGGGCAACAATGTTCATCGGCAGGCAACCACCCCTAGCGTACATCCGCAGGCGAGAAGGTGACCACCCCTAGCGTGCATCCGCAGGCGAGGAGGCGACCACAAAACAGCAGCAGGGTCTTACAATTACATTGAGTCCCCCCGAAAGACCGGCAAACGCCCCGTAGCTCCCCGAAAGATCCAGACTCCCGTCCGACGCCCGTCTGACACACAGTTAAGTGAATGGGGTATGGTACTACGTGCAAAGCGACTCCGATTTCGAGTCGAAATCGGGGCCGCGGGAGGATGATATGGGACTGCTAACAAGCCTTAAATCGAGTATTTCCCGCGCCACATCGAGCCTGTTCGCGGGGACCGAGCCGAAGCGAATCGGCATCTACGGCCCGCCCAACGCCGGGAAGACGACGCTGGCCAACCGGATCGCTCGGGACTGGACGGGCGACGCCGTGGGACCGGAAAGTCACGTTCCACACGAAACCCGCCGCGCCCGCCGCAAGGAGAACGTCGAAATAAAGCGGAACGGAAAGTCCGTAACGATCGACGTCGTTGACACCCCAGGAGTGGCCACGAAGGTCGATTACAACGAGTTCCTCGAACACGACATCGAGAAGGAAGACGCCGTCCGCCGATCCCGGGAGGCAACCGAAGGTGTTGCGGAGGCGATGCACTGGCTCCGGGAGGACGTCGACGGCGTGATCTACGTCCTCGACTCCACGGAGGACCCGTTCACACAGGTCAACACGATGCTCATCGGCATCATCGAGAGCCAGAACCTCCCGGTGCTCATCTTCGCGAACAAGATCGACCTCGAGGACTCGAACGTCCAACAGATCGCGAACGCGTTCCCACAACACGAGACGGTGCCGCTGTCGGCGCTCGAAGGGGAGAACATGGACGAAGTGTACGACAAGATCGCGGAGTACTTCGGGTGACACCATGCCCGAAATAACCGCAAACGACGGCGACGACGCGACCGACTCCGCCGAGGACCCAAACGGTGATGGGTCCGATCCGAACGGCGATGGGTCCGACCCGAACGGGAGTTCGGCCGACCCGGACCCGGACGATCCGAACGCGGACCCAAACGACGGCGCGCCGACGATCGACGGGATCCAGATCGACATGATAAGCGCCGAACGCATGGACGGAATGCGGACGATGGAGAAGATCCGGCTCATCCTCGACGGCGTCCACGACGGCAACATCGTCATCCTCGAACAGGGTCTCGACCCCGAGGAGGAGTCGAAACTGATCGAGGTGACGATGTCGGAGATCAACCCCGACGGCTTCACCGGCATCGAGATCGAGAGCTACCCCGGCGAGGAAAGCGGCGATAGCGGCCTCCTCGGACGCATCATGGGGCGAGACGACCCGAACAAGCTGACGGTCATCGGCCCCGCGAACCGAATCGAGACGCTACACAAGGACGAAAAACTCATCAGTACGCTGATCACCCGAACCTGAGCCGCCCCGTCCCGCAACCACCCGTCGTCGATCCCAGACGCCCGTCCGGGACCGCGACCCTCGACGGCTGCCAGGATCGCAACCCTCGACGGCTGCCAGGATCGCAACCCTCGACGGCTGCCGGGATCGCGGCTTCGGACGATCTCCCGCGCCCCCGACACCGGACCGCTACCCGGATTCCGGATACCAGACCACGACCCACGCCCCAACACCAGACTACCACCAATCATGCCACACCAGTGCACCGGTTGCGGCCACACCTTTCCGGACGGCTCGAAGGAGATGCTGTCGGGCTGTCCCGACTGCGGCGGCAACAAGTTCCAGTTCCGCCCCGCCGGAAGCGCCGCCGACAGCGACGGCGGCACCTCCGCGGACTCCCCTTCCAATACCGCCGCCGAGACCTCCTCTCAAACCGGCTCTACGGGGACCGATCCGGATCCTTCGAAGCCCGCCGACGCGGAGCCTCCAGAGCCCGCCGACACGGACGTCGACTCCTCATCAGTCGCCGAGACGGTCGGCCGGGCGACCACACAGCTACGCGATCTCGTCTCCACCGGGCCCGAACCGCCAACCTCGGAGCCCCCGGACGCCGACGCTCCCGACGATCCGAACCCGGACGCCGAGTGGCCGGACGACTGGGCCAACAAATCGAGCGAACCCGACGGAACGAGCCCCGACCGCCCCGACGACGACATAATCGACGCCGACGCCCGTCGGGAGTCGAAACAGGACCGTGACCACGCGGAAGGTTATACCGAAGCCGATACCGGAACGGATACGGACGAACCGGGCGAGGGCGCTGTCAGTGACAGCGGTGCCCGCGAGCCCAGTGACCGGGACGACACTGAGGATTTCGCCCAAGCGAGCGCGCGGTCCGATGTCGTTCCCCCGGAGGAACTCGAGGAGAAGGCGTCCCCGCCGAAGGACCCGTCCGCCCCCGCGAACGCCCCGACGACCTCCTCGGACGCCGAGGTCGTAAGCGAACCCACCGGCGAGGAGCCGGACCTCGCCGACCTTCGCGAACAGCTGAACGACCAGTTCGAGTCGATAAAAATACTCGAACCCGGCCAGTACGAGCTCAACCTGATGGAGCTGTACGACCGCGAGGAGTACATCATCGCCCTCCAGGAGAACGGCCGCTACGTGATCCAGGTCCCGGAGCAGTGGATCGGCGAGGACATCGACGACAGGTGACCGATCCGCCGTCGCTTAGCCATCGCCGAGTCGATCGAGCACGGCGTCGGCATCGTACGACAGCGACAGCGCGCGCGACCGCCCCCTCCCTTCCACGTCCGTGTACTCCGTCCCGATGAGCCCCAACTGCTCGAGTTTGTTCACGAGCTCGGAGTATCTCGTGTAGCCGAGGTCGGTCCGCTCGCTGAACGCCTCGTAGATGTCCCCCGCCCGTTCCCCTTCGTGATCGGCGACAACTTCTACCAGCGCCGACTCCGACTCAGAGAGCTCCCTCAGGTGTCTCGACAGGTGAATGTACTTCGCCTTCTCGTAGGCCGAATCGACGTCGTCGATCCCGACCTCCGTCGAGCCGCGCATCTCGGCGTTCAACCCCGCACGCCGGAGGAGATCGATCCCTACCCGCAGATCACCGCCGCTTTCGACGGTGTAGCCGGCCACCTGATCGAGGACCTGCGGCCCGACGGCCCCCTCACGGAACCCGCGATCGACCCGTTCATCGAGGATCTCGACGATCTCCCGGTCCCCGTACGCGGGAAAGTACACCTCCTCGGGGCGGAACACCGACTGTACCCGCGTGTCGAGCTCCTCGATAACGTCCAGATCGAGGTCCGACGAGACGACGATGACGCCGATCTTCGCCCCGGAATGTGCCTCGTGGGCCCGAAGCAGTGAGTACAGCGTGTCCGAAGCCTCGCCCTCATAAAAGAGGTAGTTCACATCGTCGAGCGCGACGATCAACACCTCGTCGTCCTCGACGAGCGTATCGGTTATCTGGCTGAAGAGCTTCTTGAACGAGATCCCCGACGCGGGCGGTTCGTACTCGAAGAGCCCTTCGAACAGCCGTGAAAAGACCGCGTACCGCGTCGAATCCACCTGGCAGTTCACACGGACGGCCTCGATATCGCCGACGTTGCGCAGCTCGTCGAACATCTTCTGGACCGCGGTGGTCTTCCCGGTCCCCGGCGGTCCCCTCGCCATCACGTTGAGCGGGCGGGATCCCCGAACCGCCGGCCTGAGCGCGTATTTCAGCGTCTCCATCTGGTCGTCACGGTGGAGAAATGCATCCGGCAGGTAGTCGAGTTCGAGGACGTGCTCGTCGCGGAACACCGATTCGTCCCACGAGAGCATGTCGTCGTCCGCCATTTCACTTTCACCACGCTGCCCGCCGTGTTAAGCCTTCGGGCGAACGAAACCGGCCGCCGCGACGGACTCCACGGACAGCCTGCTCCGATTCCTCCCCGACACCTCGCCTCACTCCGCCTCCTCGACACCCCATCTCACTCCGCCTCTCCGACACCTCGCCTCACTCCGCCTCCTCGAATTTGTCCAACAGCTCCGAGTAGAACCCCTCGCCCCCCCGCTCGTCGGCCAACTTCTCGACGATGAGCTCCGGCGTCGATCGCGCGAGGTGGTTCTTGACCGGCGAGCGGTTCACGCGCAACTCCCCATCGACGAGCCCGACGGCCTCGATCCCGTCGACGGTGAGCTCCGTCTCCGCGGCCTCGATGATTTCGCCGGCCAAGTGCGAGACGAACACCGCCGTCGAATCCCCCTCCGCCAGCGCCTCGAGGATGCCGGCGATGATCACGGCGCTCGCCCCCGGCTCGGTGATCGATTCGAGCTCGTCGACCAACACCAGCCGCCGTCCGCGCCCTCCGACGAGCGATCCGAACTCCGTGAGCGTCGACTCGAACGCCCCGGCGTCCAGCGTTCCCTGGGTCTTCGCCTGGTAATGCAGCGCTTCGAACCGCCGGAGCCGGGCCGACTCGACCGGCACTGGAAGCCCCATCTGCGCCACGATGGCGACCGTCCCGACGAGGTCGAGCGTCGACGTCTTTCCGCCGCTGTTGACCCCGGACAGCAGCGAAACCCCCTCGACGGCGTAATCGACCGGTTCGACGTCCTCGAACGCGACATCGAGAAGCGGCGACCGACCCCCTTCGATCGCGATCCCCTCCCCTTCGAAGGTGGGGAACACGCAGTCGAAATCGCGCGCAAACCGCGACACTGCGAGCTCGACGTCGAGTTCGAGCGCCGCCTCGACGAGCGCTTCCGCGGGCTCCCGGAGCCCGTCCAACTCCTCGGCCAGCTCGCGTTTTAGTCGGGTTGCCCGCCGGTCCCGCTCGGCGACGAGCTCCTCGCGAAGCCGGTCGACGACCCGTTCGTCGTGCTCGACCGGAAACGTCGGCTCGTCGCCGAACGCCCGCCGCGCCAGCGATTCGTACTCGTCGATCCCGAGGGTGTCGACGAGCCGCGCTCGCGCCGCCTCGATCGCCTCGGAGAACTCCGAGGAGAGCTCACGCTCCAGTAGGGAATCGACGCCGGCGCCGCGCTCGACGAGCGACAGCAGGTCCGCCCCTTCGATCGTCACGTCCCGCTTTTCGATCGCCGCCCGAAGCCGGTCGTTCGCGACCCCTTCGGCCATCGAGACCGCGGTATCGAGGTCGTCGATCGCGGCATCGAGCCGCTGGAGCCGCTCGTCGTCGACGACGCCCCCGTCCTCGTCCAGCCGGTTCAGCGCTTTTTCGAACGTCTCGATGTCCACCGCCCCCTCGATGTCGAGCCCCGGAGCGATCCCGTGGACCGCCGTGGCCGCGAGCAGCCGCTCCCGGTTGCGCGCGAAAAACGAAAGCGTCCGCTCCGGGACGACCGTCACCGGGTCCGACAAGGCGTTCGGCTCCACCCGGACGTCGGCGTCCGCATCGAGATCGATCCCGCTGAACGCCTCGTCCAACACGACGACGGTCGAGTACCCTCGTGCGAGATCCGACACGTCCCGGGCGTCGTCGACCAACTCCACGCTCAACTCCGGGATCGCCGAGCCCGCCTCGGCGTACGTCTCGGCGTCGCTCGTCGCCAGACACCGGTCTCTGACCCGCACGTCGCGGGCGGGTTCGAGCGGCTCGACGCCCGAGAGCGCCTCCCGCAGCTCCGGCGTCGGCTCCCGTTCGACGGCCGCCGTCGCAAACGCCCGGACCTCCTCGATCCGCGAGGCCGAGGCACTCGGGTACAGCGTTTCGAGCCGCTTTCGACCGTACTCCGTCACCGCGCGCTCCTGCAACAGCCCGAGCACGGAGTCGTACAGCTCCTCGGCGCGGTCGGTCGCGAGAAACTCGTCCGTGTCGCCGTGGCGGTGTCGGATCGCGGCACGTGCGATCCGTGCGGCCCGCCCGTCCGAGATCCCCGGCGCCCGGGCGATCCGCGACACGTCCCCGTCGGCCAGCGCCGCCGCCGGGTCGTCGATTTCGGCCAGCCGCTCGGCCGTCTTCGCCCCGACGCCGGGGATCGACTCCAGCTCGTCGAACTCCATCTATCGACCCCTGTGTCGCCCGGTGGCAAAACCCCATCGTTCCCCGCCCCTTCGGTCCGCCGGCCCCTCGCCACTCATAAACCCCCACGGTACGGTGGCGATCGTCGCGAACGCTCCTGTCGGCCGGGAAACGGCTACACTGATTTTTTATACCAATCCCCTCGACTGGAGTGGAGGCACACACCGCATGCACCAGACGACAGGCGATAACGACACGGTCGCGTTCGGCATGATTGTCGCGTTCTTCGCCCTCACGTTCGGGGCGTGGGCGCTGAACGGCGGCACGGCGACTGCCGGTACCGCGACGGGCGCGGAAGCGACGGTCCTCGGCGTCACTCCCCTCGCGTTCATCTTCGGCGGCGGCGCCCTCGCCGCGATGGCCATCTACACCGTCTGGCCGAAACTGACCGCCTGACGTCCGAACCCTGATGTCCGTCGCCCCCCGGCACTCCCCGGGACGACCGTTGGTCCGAACCCACTGGCTATCCGACCCGAACCCCCGTTTGAACCCTTCCCGGATTCCTCCCTTCCCGCCTGACCGGAATCCATCGACCCTCAACCTCCGCCCAAGTCGACCCTCAACCTCCGCCCCAGTTGATCCTCAACCTCCGCCCCAGTTGATCCTCAGCCCCCGTCCCCGTCGACGCGCCACACGTTGACCCGCCGACGCGTCACATGAAGTCCGCGATCCCGCTCTGTTTGTTCGTGTCGTCCTCGAATACGGACTCGACGGACCGATCCAGAATCCGGAGCCGCTGTTTCGTGTACTCCCGGCAGCCGTACTCGTCGGCGACCTGCAGCGCGGTGTCGATGTACTTTTTGACCGACCCCTCGTGGACGGTGAGGTTCACGCGCCCGCCGCATTCCCGGCACTCGCCGGTCAGCGGCACCCGCCGGAACTTCTCCCCGCAGTCGAGACACCGCGTCTCCTGTCTGGAGAACGCCCGGAGGTTCCCGATGATGTCCGGCAGAAAGTGGTACTCGATGACGCGCTCGGCGACGTCGGTCTCGTCGACCGATCGCAGTTTTCGCGACAGCTCCAGTTGGGCGTTCATCTTCTCCATCATGTCCCCGAGGGTTTTGTACGCCGAGAGATCCGGCCCCGCGGCGATGTCGACGGTGTCGTTGGTGTGTTCGAAGCCGCGATACTGGTCGTCGGTCCCGAGGGTGTCTTCGCCGATCCGGATCAGCTCCTCGACCTCGTCCGGGTCGGCCATTTCCCGGGTCGCCTCGTAGAACTCCCGGGGGTACGCCGAGACGATGTCCATGTTGTGGGCCTCGTCGTCGATCTCGGCCGGGTCGATGCGGGAAGACATGACCAAGGGCGCGTCCATCGAGCCTCCTCTTTGATCCGGGAGGAATGTTTTTGAGAAATTGATAAGTCCGTCCATAAGGAGCATGACACAGTCTTCGTCTCCGTCGCACTGGCCCGTATATATTCTATTAGCGCTAACTGCGTTTGTATCTTTTACTGTAAGACAATATGTATTTTCCACTTCAGAACGTTTATACTTAACTGAAACGACGGTATCTCTCCCGATTCCGCCGTCCGCCTGAACAGTATCGCCGGCCTCGGATCGAACAGCATCCTGCCCGCCTTGATCCGGGTTCGGATTGATCACTTCGGATCGGGTGTCGTTCGGGATCGAACCGCCCGCCCCACCGATTCCCTCCCCACCTCCAGCCTTGATGGGAAGCGCGTCTCCCGTTTCGAGTTCACTTGCCGAAACGCGTTCCATGCCGCCACTGAACCGCAACATCGTGTGATCAGGTGTCAGTTGAAGCGTGCGTCCGCCCGCCGTCTCGAGTTCGATCATGTGCTTCGGTGCGGCGTGTTTCGAGATATCGGTCACACGTCGATGGACTGCCTCCCCTTCATCAGTTATCGACGGTACGTACACGTCCTCTTCCATCCCCTGCACCAGCGTCCCGAAGTCGTCGACCTCCGGGTCGTCGAGCCGTGATTCGACGAACTCCGCTATCTCCTCGTGGTGCCAGCCCGTCTCGTCCTCGTACCACAGTTTCGTCTCCGGGTGGAAGCAGTTCCGCCGCTTCGCGGCGTGAAAGTATGGATGCGCGTAGCCGACGGCGGCTGAGGTGAACCCGATCACTCTCCCGACAACCGCGGCGGAGGTGTGGGGCGCCATCCCGAACACTAACTCCCCGACGAGGTCATCGCGCGTCTCCAGTTCGTAGTACCGATCGAGCCCGTAGTACTGCTCTAAGAGGTCGTCGACGAAGTCAGCGGTTCGCATCATGTGCTCCGCGGCCCCATCGGATAGCACCACATCCTGCACCCGCAACTCGACGAGTTGCTCCTCGTGGGTCAGCGGCTGGCCGTGGATGTCCTCCTCGTAGCCGAGCGACCGCAGCTGTTCGACCGACACGTCCAACTCGACGGCCCGGACGGAGGTCACCGGGAGATCGGTCATGTCGTAGCGGACGGTTCCGTCCTTGAACGACGAGACGCCGTTCTTCGCCCGGAGGATCCCCTTCTCGATCGGCTCGGGGACCTTGTGTTCGGAGGAGAGCCCCTGGACACCTTTCAGCACGTCGAAGGCGTTCTCGCGCTCGGAGACGGCCTCCAGCGCGGCGCGGTACTCGTCGCCGACATCGATCGTCGTCCGCTGGATGGCGTCGGTCTCGCTCTCGCAGTTCGGACAGATCGCCCGCCCCGCCTCGTCGGGTTCGACGTCGATATCGCAGTTATAACAGACGTAGTGCGGTTCGGTGACGGCGTTGCAGTCGGGACACCGCGCACGGAACGTCGAACTCGAACAGGACGGGCACCGACGCCGGCCGACCTGTGCCTCGAACTCCCCCGGCGTGTCCTGCATCGACTCGGCGTGCGTTGCGGCCTCGGCGACGTTCCGCTGTGGGCCGCCGGTTTCGCCGATCGGAAACAGGGTGTGGACGGCCGGCGAGAGGTCGCGCTTTTCGGACTTCTCCGGGCGGCCCATCCGACAACCGACGCGGGTCGGCGAGCGCTCCCGGATCTCGAAGGGGGCGACCTCGTTGACCGCCTTCGTGGCGTTGTGGCCGCCGTCCCACGCCGTGGCCTCCGCCGACAGCGTCTCCCACGTTTGCTCCAGAGTGTCCGTCAGCCCGAGCGACCGGACCAACGGGACTGCGTCGGGAACCGTCAGCGTCTCCTCGCCCTGTTCGTGTTCGACCAACAGCACTTCGAGCGCCTCCCGGACCGGATCGGTGTTCCGGAGGACGAGCGTCCGGTCGGGGTCAGCCGGGGGCTGTCCCCCGGCGTCCGCCCCGGCCCCGGCCGCCGCGGCCCCGTCGGCTTCCGCCCAGTGACCCTCGCATGCGGCCTCGGCGAGCGCTTCGAAGCGCTCGATGTCCAGATCGTGCCACAGGTAGGTGTACTCGGGGTGCAGCGGCGCGTCGTACTCCTCGACCCATTCGAGCGCCCGTTCGGCACTGGGCGATTCGAGGTCGACGCGCGGGGAGTCCGAAAGCGCCTGGACGTCGGCGCCCGCCGCCGCGAGGTCCTGTCGCCACCACTCCTGTGTGTACCCGGCCGGCGACAGCGGGTGGTTGTTCTCGACGAACTCCCCGTAGTTGACGAGGTACTCCCCGAGGTCGAGGATCGCCTCAACCCCGTTGCGGATCTCTACGGCCTCCTCCGGGTCGTCGATCCGTCGGACGTCGCCGTTCGCGAGCCGGACCGTCGGGCCCTCCATCGTATCGACCGGGACCACCCCGGCGGCCTTGCCAGGGTGTTCGGTCTTTATTTGCGTGCCGGTGGCGAGGAAGTCGTCGACGAGGTGCATCGTCGCCGGGTGGACCCCCGCGGTCGCGAACCCGTGGTTCCGCGCCCGTCCGTACCGCAGGCGGAACCCACCCTCCTCGGAGGGATGGCCGAACACCGGTCGCCCGGCGATGAGGTCCCGCAGGAACTTTTTGGTCGGCTCGGTTCGAGGGGGTCCCTCGATCGCGTCCGTCACCTCCTCGCCTTCGCCTTCCGGGGTATCCCCCCCGTCGCTTCCGGGGCCTGCCCGGTCGCTCCCGGAGCCCACCCCGTCGTCCTCCGCCCCGTCCCCGGCCCCGGACTCACCGTAGCTCCCGTCGATGAGGTCCTGCAGCCACGGCCAATCGACCGCTTCGAGCTGTGAGGTGTAGCGCTGTATCTTCGGGGCCTTCTGGGCGAGCCCCTCGCCCAACACGAGACACATCCCGCCGCGGGCGTTGTTCGTATCGACCCGTTCGAGGTCCCGAAAGCCCGACACTTCCTCGTCGCCGGTCGCCTCCCCGTCCAACATCACGGGGATATGCCTCGCGATGAACTTCGCCTCCTCGTCCTTCGGAGCGTACTGCAGCCCGGTCTCTTTGTCGTATAGCGACAGCTCCTCGGCGTACCGTTCGATCTCGTCGCTCCGGGCGTCGTACCCATCGACACCGATGAGGGTTCGCGTGTAGTCGGCCACGAGCACCGACAGCGCCTGTGCGGTCCCGCCCGCGGACCGGATCGGCCCGGCGTAGTAGATGTTGACGAACTCCGTCCCGTCGTCGTTTTCGAGGAGCTCGACCCGGTCGATCCCCTCGATCGGCGCGGCGACGACGCCCTCCGTCAACAGCGCAACGGCCGTCCTGACCGCCCCCTCGATCTTGCCCGCCCGGGTGTTGTAATCCCCGACTGACCCGTCGGCGAAGTCCGCGGCGAGCTCTAGGGCCGCCTCCTCGCGGGAGAGCTCCGGGTCGGCCTCCATCTCCCGGACCCGTTCGGCGACCCCGTCGATCCCGAGGATGTTCTCGACGCGGTCGGCCATGTCCTTGGCGATCGGGATCTCGACCTCCTCCGTCGGATCGCCGCCGCGGCTCCGCGCCTCGTTCGCGACCGCAAGCGCCTCGTCGAGGCCCTCCTCCAGCCGACGGAAGTACCGCTCGTCGTCCCCGCGCATTTATATACTCCGCGGAGCCGAACCCGTGGCCGTCCAACGATGCATACCCCGGTCAACGACCCCAGCCGAAAAAAGCTGTTCGCATGCGCGTGCCCTATCACCTCCCGCTTGGGCCACATCCCTCACCTGGGTGCTGTCTCCAACCCGGGGCACCGTCTCGAACCCGAACTCACCGCCATTCCCCACCCCGACCTGTCATCGCCACTCGTCGATGTCGACCGTGGCCTCTGTCGACATCGTGAGATAGGCCTCCTCCCGACAGAGCTCGGCGATCACGAGCTGTTCGCCCGTGGCGCCGTCGTCCACCGCGGCCATGACATCACAGTCCGTGCCCGGCGTCGGCCTCGCTTGGTTCCGCGACATACGTGTTAGTAGTTCACAGTCAGTATATAACGGTGACGATGTTATGCTGTCCCATACCCACCGGCGGCGGACGGATACTCCCCACCATCCGACATCATATATAAATAAACGGTTTTACTGGAATCCGGCTCTGCTGAAATTCACAAGAACGGACAGAAAATGTATGCTGAACAGCGGGCGCGAACTTTTTACGCCTCGGGTTCGCCCCCGGCGAACCGCTCGGCGCAAAACCGCCGATAAAAACGCGGACGGCTCGGTCTCCGGCCTCGCCGTCCGGGAACCGCGCTTCGCTTCGCTCGCGCGGATGCTACTGCTGTACTGATTCTCTCTATTCAGCAGATGCTCGGCGATCTAACGATAATCTGTCGGGAACGGTCTGCTGAATACGGAGCGCGAGTCTTATAAAAAGTGGTGTAATCGGAGGTGGCCAGATCGGTTAGCATCCTACGTACAGTACGTCCTCGATAGTAGTTGTATATATGTCACTATATCTGAAATTATCAATATTATAATAATTCAAGTAATGCTGGAAGGTAACTGCAGACGCCGATG
>OBKM01000776.1_pt1 | contig 14862 bp, 13 predicted proteins | sample 1519691 | NCBI WGS metagenome assembly OBKM01 (sample SAMEA37050418, study PRJEB22526) | metagenome | biome: saline pan; feature: lake; material: water | place: Egypt | collected 2015 | depth 0.5 m | reverse complement strand
TGCGCCGCGTACTCCTGCTCGATGAAGCCCTCCGAGACGACCTTGCCGTCGAACAGGTGAATGGTGCGGGCGCTGTACTCAGCGTCGGCCGGAGAGTGGGTCACCATCACGATGGCCGTGCCCGCCTCGTTGAGTTCGCTGAGCAGGTCCATGATCTGCGCGCCGTTGGTCGAGTCGAGGTTCCCGGTCGGCCTGGACGTGCCTTTCGGAAAGGCCCTGTCCGCCGGGGGCGTTGGCAAATGGTCGGGAAGAAGAGGGGGGAACAGCGAAGAAGTAGGAAGAAGAGGCCGGACCGGCGCAGAAGGATCTTGCGATATTTGTGGACAGTTCAGATACTAAGCATCCGTGTTCAATCGCTTTTCGACTCTCTCTAACGATCCGCTTACAAACGTGTGACCGTCACATTCAATGACATGCGCGCCGCTCGCGGATGCCTGCGCGACTCCCCCGTCGTCTGCGAGACCCCGATCGATACCAGTCGCTCGCTATCGGATCTTGCGGGCGCCGAGGTTGCCCTCAAAATGGAGCATCTCCAGCGCACAGGATCCTTCAAGGTCCGGGGGGCCTTCAATAAGCTCTCGCAGGTCCCCCCCGGCAGCGTGGGTCGCGTGGTGGCCGCGAGCGCTGGCAATCACGCCCAGGGGGTTGCCCTGGCGGCGGCGGAGACCGGCTTTTCCTCAACCATCGTTATGCCGCGAAATGCCCCCCAGGCTAAGGTAGACGCCACCCGGGGTTACGGAGCCGACGTGGAGCTGCGGGGCGATAACTTTCAGGAAGCCATGTCCTACGCCCAGCGGCTCGCCGAAGACGCGGATACGCTCTTCGTGCACGCCTACGACGACCCTGACATCGTCGCGGGGCAGGGCACCATCGGTTTCGAGATCCACGAGCAGGTGCCGGATGTCGACACGGTCGTTGTCCCCATCGGCGGAGGCGGTCTGATCGGGGGGGTCGGGACCGCCCTGGCGGGCGTCGCTCCCGACGTGCGAGTGATCGGCGTGCAAGCCACCGGCGCGGCGACAGTGGCAGAGAGCCTTGATAAGGGGGAGCCCGTCACTGTTGAGGATCCCGATACCATCGCCGACGGCATCGCCACGGGAGGCGTCTCCAAACTGACCCTCGGGCTCATTGAGGAGCACGTCGACGAGGTCGTAACTGTGACCGACGGGGAGATCGCAAGAGCCATCCTGCTATTGCTTGAGCGCGCGAAGCAGCTGGTAGAGGGAGCGGGCGCGGCGCCGATCGCCGCGATCCTGTCTGACGGCCTGGACGTCTCGGGCGAGACGGTGGTCCCGCTCCTGTGCGGTGGCAACATCGACATGCCGCGGGTTCAGGAGGTGCTGGACCACGCGATGACCGACCGCGCTCAACTCCTCCGCCTGCGGGTGCGCATCGACGACCGTCCGGGCAAAATGTCCGACGTATCCGAGTGCATCGCCTCCCAGGGAGCCAACATTCGTGAGATCCGTCACGAGCGAGCCGTCGGCGATCTCGACGTGGGGGAGGCCTTTCTCGTCTTCGAGGTGGTAACCAGCGGGCGCGGCCAGGCCGAAAACGCCATCGAGGCCATCCGCCAGAGGGGGTACGAGGTCGACCGCGTCAAATAGACCCGTGGCTCGCAAACGGCCGTTCCCGATCCATTCGTAGTCTGCCGTTGAGCATGGTCCCGCAGGCCCGGCTCCGCCGCACAGTCACCCGGCGAGACCGGGCCGGGCGCTTGCCTCAGGTCGAGACGCGAGGGACGGGCGCTACCGCCCGCCACTGATCGTCAGCCGCACGAACGGGCCGCCGAGCGTCGCATCCGGACCGCCGCCTACCGACCGCTCGTCAATCGTCCAGTCGCTCGAAAGCGGTGCGAAGAGGTATCCGGCGCGAAGGCCAAGCCGCGGCCCCTCGTCATCGGAGCGCAACGGATACTCCGTGCCGACGCCGACGCTCACTGTCAGGCTAAGGCGCGTCGCCGACGTGCCGCGGTCGGGGTCGCTGAGCACCTCGTCGAAGTCATCGACCGGTTCGCTTCCAATCTCAAGGTTCAAGGCGCCCCCGCCGATTCCTGCCATCGGAAAGACGTCTAGGCGGCGCTCCGGGGTGAGCTGGTAGCCAAGGGTAAGGAGTCCATAGCCGCCTCTAGCCGAAAGATCGCGGCCCTCGAATCCGCGAGATGGGGCGATAACGCCGGTTCCCTCGGCGCCAATCATAAAGCGCCCGACCGGCACGTAGCCGCCAGCCCCGAGGGTGAGGGTCTCAGAGCCGAAGGTCGGGTAGCCGGCCGCCTCCAACTGGTCGTCGAGCGCGCCGAGGTCGGTCACGCTCGCCCCGACCGAGAAGAAGCCAACGAACGGCCGATCGCCTTTAGAGTCATTGGAAGATCCTTCGTTCTCCGCCTGACCAAGCGCCGCGGGACTGGCGCCTAGCGCGCCGAGGGCGAATAGAACGGTGAATGTAAGGATATATCGCGTGAGGGATGTGTAATGGAGCATCGGACTTCAGTGTGATTTGATTCCAGAGAGCGCGTCGCGACTCGAGCCGCTGGGCTCGCCGTGAGACGCTAGTCCAACGAAAACAACAGGGGGATACTACGAAGACGGCCCCATCGAGTGTTACAACCCGCTTAGCTCCAGTCCGCCTTCCCCATCACGCGGGGGGATCTGTCTCCGAAGAGGTGATAGGGATCTCAAACCGCGGTCCATGTAACGCTTGTGTTGTCTCAGTCGAACATATCACGCCCGTTACGTGTGGCGCTGAACGCGACCTGGGGAGAGCGCTTTTCGGTTACACGCTATTCTTGTCAAACTCAGCTTGTACTACCATCAACCTGCACTGCCCTATGACCCCCTATCGCCTTCCAACCTTTGTCTCTGCGCTTCTCCTTGCCCTCGGACTCCTAATCGCCGGATGCGGAGACGACGATCCGGTATCCGAGGCGGAAGGCGTGGACGAGACCATCGTTGTCAACAATGACGGCGCCAGCGCGTGGGTCATCGATGGAGAGACCAATCCTGACCTCAATCTCGAGGTCGGCGAGCGCTACCGCTTCGACACGAGCGAGGTAGACAGCGATGTGCACCCGCTCGCCTTCCGCGACGCCGGGGGCGACGACCTGATCGAGCAAGGGGGCGACGGCGCGTTCCACGGCGACCCCGGCGTAGATCTTCTGGAGAATGACAACGAGGTGGTCTTTACCCTGACTGAAGATCTCGCCGATGAGGTGGCCATCTACATCTGCACGGTCCATCCCAACAGTATGGTCGGTGACGTTAACTGAGGGCAGCGCAACTGAGAGCAGCGCTGAAAGTCCCCGCCCCGGCACGAGCTAGGCGGCTGCTCTCACTCATGTCCGCGGAGTCGCGGTTCAAGCTCTTCAGCCAGCGCCTCGCGCTCGCCGCTTGGCACCTCGAAGACGGGGAGCTGCATCGCCTAGTGGCCATCTCCGGTGGGGGTGCGCGTCGCCACCTGCACCGGTCCTGCAGGCGTGCCGAGGGCCTCATAATCGAGCTCCATGCGACTCGAAAGAGCCCGTCTCGATTCGTGGGCCGCATCATGGATTGCGATGGGACGTGCCGAGCACTTCGTTGTAGTAGGCCGGCATACGGGACAGCACCGCTTCCCAGTCGTACCGCCAGGCCTTCTTGAGGATAGCGTCCCGCCGGTGCAATTAAAACCCGCGGGCGAAACCAAATTGTAAACCTGGTTCTAGCTTTCCACAGCCGCCAAGGCCAAAAGATAGCTGAAAGATAGCTCCCAACGACAAAAGATATCTGCGCAATAAGACAATCTGCGCAATAAGACAAGAGGTCTCCACGTATGCCCGACGATTCTGGTCCGGATCGGCTCAAGCGCGAGCTCGGCACGGTAGGCGCTGTCATGATGGGGCTCGGCTCCATCGTCGGCACGGGCGTCTTCGTGAGCATCGGCATTGCGGCGGGCATCGCCGGCCCGGCCGTTGTCATCGCGGTGGCCATCGGCGCGATGGTGGCGACCTTCAACGGCCTCTCAAGCGCCCAGCTTGCGGCCAACCACGCCGTCTCCGGCGGCACCTACGAGTACGGCTACGAGTTTCTGACGCCCACCTTCGGGTTTACGGCCGGGTGGATGTTTCTAATCGCCAAGAGCGCCTCGGCAGCGACGGCCGCGCTCGGCTTCTCGGGGTATCTCCTCGGCGCCCTTGGCATCGATGCCGACACGTGGCTCGTGCCGGTCGCGCTCCTGGGGGTGGTGGTGCTCACGGCTGTGGTCTACTCCGGCATCCGGCGCTCCAACATTACGAACATCGTTGTCGTCTCGATCACGCTGGGGGCCCTTGTCTTCTTCGTGGGGGCCGGATCGCCCACGGCCTTTGCCGACGGAACGCAAAACTTCGCGCCCTTCTTTGAGGCGCCCGGTGGCGACGGCGGCCTCTACGCCGTGCTTTTCGCCTCGGCGCTCATGTTTGTCGCCTACACCGGGTACGGGCGCATCGCCACCCTCGGCGAGGAGGTGCGCGAGCCGAAGACAACGATTCCACGTGCCATCATTGTGACGCTTATTGTGACGATGACGCTCTACGCGGCGGTGGCTGTTGTGGGCGTCGGATCAGTCGGCGCCGGCGTGCTCGCTGAAGCGACGGACCAGCAGGCGGCGCCTCTGGAGGTGGCGGCCCAGGCCTTCGGCGTGCCGGGCGCCTCTCAGATTCTGGCCTTTGGCGCCATCACGGCGATGCTGGGGGTGCTTTTGAACCTGATTCTCGGCCTCTCGCGCGTGCTCCTGGCGATGGGCCGCCGCGCCGACATGCCGCGGGTCTTCGGCCGGCTCGACGCGACGGGCACGACGCCGGCCCCGGCCGTGCTTATGATGGGCGGCGTGATCGGGGCGCTTACGCTGATCGGCGACGTGCGCGTCACGTGGTCGTTCAGCGCGTTTACGGTGCTTATCTACTACGCCATCACGAATCTGGCGGCGCTTTATATTCCCGAGGACGGACGGCTTTTTCCGAAGGGGGTATCCGCCGCCGGGCTGGTCGCCTGCGCCTCGCTCGCCTTTTTCGTCGAGCCGATCATCTGGGCCGCGGGGCTCGGCCTGATCGTCCTCGGCCTCGCGTGGCACCAGGTCGCCCGGCGGGTGCGCGCGGAGGAGGCGTAGCAGGAGCTTTGGGCCCACTCTACTCGTTTCGCCGGAGTCGTCTTACAACAAATTCAGCGCATGGAATTGGTCCCCAGCTTCTGAGGAAGCCGTCCGGCCGAACGGCGCTCCCGCGCCTGTGACATCAACTTGTGGCGTCGAGTATGGCGTTTGTCACGCGCCCCGAACGACGCGACGCCGGAACGCATGTGCTTGGTCTTCCCGCGGATCACGATTGACGCGCGCTTCATGCGGGTAGGGAAACGCCATCGTCAGAGTCTCATTTCCGCATCGAGATACTTATCAATTGATGAATTGAGTAATGGACGCAGAAACCAAGCGCTCCTTCAAAGACGAGCTCTACGAGCAGTTCGCCCGCATCGGCAAGGCGTTTTCGAGCCCGAAGCGGCTCGAGATGCTCGACCTGCTCGCCCAGACCGAGCGCTCGGTCGAGGCCCTCGCCGAGGCGATGGACATGTCGGTGGCCAACACGTCGCGCCACCTGCAGATGCTCCGCAAAGAGCGGCTCGTGCGCCGGCGCAAGGACGGGACGTATGTCTACTACGCCCTGGCCAGCCCGGACGTCCATCGCGCCTGGAAAGCCGTGCGGACGCTTGCGGAGGCCCGGCTCCCCGCCGTCAAGGAGACGGTTCGGCGCTACCTCACCGACCGCGACCGGCTCGACGCCATCACGGCCGACGAGCTCGAAGAGCGGCTTGAGAGCGACGAGACGCTCGTCCTCGACGTGCGCCCGGCCGAGGAGTACCGCGCCGGCCATATTCCCGGCGCCCGCTCCGTGCCGGTCGACCAGCTCGAGGAGCGCCTCGACGAGCTGCCCGAAGGCCAGGAGATCGTCGCGTACTGCCGCGGCCCGTACTGCGTCTACTCCGACGACGCCGTCCGCCGCCTCCAGGAGAACGGGCTCGAGGCGCGCCGCCTCGAAGAAGGTATCGTCGACTGGGTAGCCGACGGGCGACCGGTTGCCAACGGCGGTCTCTCGTAACTCACGTTCCTCGCCCACGAAACAACTGCTGTATCTACAGTACGCCTTATTCAATTAATCAATTGTACATATCAGAAAAATGAACGAAGTGACGCAGGGGATTCGCGCGAATGCGGGGCAGTTTGTCTTGCAGGTGCTCACCGTCTTTGCCGTCGGGCTCACGATGGGCGCGGAGCGCAACATCGTGCCCATCATGGGCGAGGAGCTGTTCGGCGTCGAGTCGTTTCTTGTGATCGGCTCCTTCGTGGTGAGCTTCGGGATCGTCAAGGCGACTTTGAACCTCTACTCCGGCAAGTGGGCCGACCGGTATGGGCGCAAGCCCATTCTCATTCTGGGCTGGGTGGCGGCCCTGCCCATTCCATTCATTCTGATGTTTGCGCCGAGCTGGTGGTGGGTGGCTGCCGGGAACGTGCTGCTCGGGATCAACCAGGGAGTCGCCTGGAGCATGAGCATGATCGCCAAGATCGAGCTCGCCGGCCCGAGCGAGCGAGGCCTCGCTGCCGGCATCGACGAGGCCTTCGGATACACGGGCGTGGCGGTGGGCGCCTGGATTACCGGCGTGATCGCCGCGCACTATAGCCTCCGCCCCGAGCCCTTTTACCTGCTGCTTCTCGTGATCATCGTGGCGATGCTCATTGCCGTCGTTTGGATTGAGGAGACGCTTCCGTATGCGGAAGCGGAGGCGGCCGCGGCGGAATCCGACGACGGCGGCGCCGGGCGGTCGGACGCTGACCTGCCGTTCTGGGAGATCGTAAAGCGAGCTACTTACAAAGACCGGACCCTTTTTGCCGCCGCGCAGGCCGGGCACGTCGAGAACTTCGTCGACACGCTCGTGTGGATCGCCTTTCCGTTGTTTCTTGTGGGGCAGGGGCTGGATACGGCCCAAATCGGCGTCGTCGTAGGCGCGCACAGCGCCGCGTACTTTCTGCAGGTGTACACCGGTCGCCTCGGCGACCAGATCGGCCGCAAGCCACCCATCGTGGCCGGCTTCTTCTTGGCCGGCGCCGGCGTGCTCGGCATGCTCTTCGTCGATACCTATTACGGATGGATCCTCTTCTCTACCCTCTCGGGGGTCGGCATGGCCCTGCACTACCCGAACCTGATCTCTGTGGCGAGCGACGCGGCGCATCCGCTGTGGCGGTCGACCGGACTCGGCGTCTATCGCATGTGGCGCGACTTCGGTTACGCCGTCGGAGCCGTCCTCATTGGCCTGGTAGCCGACCTGTTCGCGGTTGAGGCGGCGTTCTATGGAACGGCCCTGGCCATGTTCATCTCGGGCGCCTACGTGCTTCTGCGGATGGAGGAGACCCATCCGGAGTGGGGCACGCACGAACGGATATCGTCGAGCGAGACGTAGCGGGAGCGAAGCACCCTTGAGCGGGCAGACCGTCTGCGCTTACGGGTTCATTCCTTCAATAAATTCGGCCCGGCGCCCCCCCCTGCGGCTCTGAACAGAACACCAAGAATAGGCGCGATGAAAAAGTCGAACATGACTACTCGGGGACGGCCCCGCGCATCGCCACGAATCCGCCCTCGCCGAACCCGTCGCGGGCCGGATCGGGCGCCTCCAGGGCGCCGGGGTCGTCGGTAAACAGCGTCTGGCGAACCGAAATGGTCTCAAATCCCGCCCTTTCCAGGAGGTCCATCACCTCCGGAGCGCTGTGAAACGAGGCGTCCTCGTAGAAGGCGCTCTCGGAGCGGGCGTACTGCTGTCCGAGCGGGTGGTCGCGGTCGATAAACCCGATCGCAAACGCCCCTCCTGGACGAAGAACGCGGTAGGCTTCTTGGAAGGCTTTTTCGGGATCGTCGAGGTAGCAGAGCGTGGTCGTCATGAGCGCCTTGTCGAAGCGCCCGCTCGGATACGGGAGGTCTTCCGCTACGCCGCGCTTCACGATGATACCGCGTCTTCGGGCACGCTTCCGCATCTCGGGCGAGGGGTCGACCCCGTGCTCGAGGCCGAGCGGCGCGGCGAAGCGGCCGGTGCCGACGCCGATCTCCAGGCCCTCGCCGCCGCTGGGGAGCAGCTCCCGGAGGACGCGCAGCTCGGACTTGTAGGCCGCTTCCTTGCGCTCGAACCAGCTATCATAGCGATCGGGGTGAGCGTCGAACGGTTCGATGTGGGGCGCTGTGTTCCGTTGTTTCATGGCACTGATGTCGTCTCGTGGGCAGGTAGCTCGCTGATGAGCGCGTTGAGGTTTCAGGCCTCAGTTCGAACACGCAGGAAGGCTACTGGCAGTAACGCATGTTCACTTCGCAAAGGGGCCCGTGGAGGCTCCGACGCTTCTCGCGATCGCCTTGCTCCGCTCCTCGTGGGTTTCTCGCCAGCCCTTTTGTCAAGGAAGACACGTATTGGCTTCTCAGGTCGCGGTGGCGCCTCGCTGTAGCTTCCGCCAGGCGCTCGCCGAGGCGTCGATAATCTCCAGCGCGTCTCGGCTCCCGTCGGCCGCTCCCTTCTCAAAGTCCTCCTCGGCCTGTCCCATCTGATTGGTGACATGAGCAAAACAGACGACCGGTTTCTCCCGAGCCGTCGCGAATGCATAGAGGGCCGCCGCTTCCATCTCGACGGCCAGAATTCCTTCGTTCCGAGCGCGTTCGATCGCCGCCTCCGTTTCCCGAAACGGCGCATCCGTCGTCCAGGTCGCTCCCGTATATACGGGTCGAGACACGCCTTCGCATGCCTGTTGGATCGGCTTCCGAAGCGTAGAAGGCAACGACGCGTACGGCCCTGCGGGGTGGTAATGAAGACTCGTCCCCTCGTCGCGGAGCGCCCGTTCGATCAGCACGAAGTACGGCGGGTCATCCTTCGGGACGATCTGACCGGACGACGTGATGCTAACGAGCAGCTCACAGCCGGCAGCAAAGAGCTGTTCGGCCACCAGGACGGCGAACGGGGCGCCGACCGCACAGCCGATTATACCCAGCGTTTCCTCGCCGCGGGTAAACCGATAGAGCTCCGTGTGGTATCCCGGCCACGTCGCGTCGAGCGTGGCTTCGCCTTGCGAGCGGAGATGACGAACGATATCGCCGTCGGGGTCGAGCGCGCAAATATCCGGAACCGGCTCCGGGGGAAGCTCCTTCTGCCGCCGCGCTTCCCGAAGCAGGGCATCGGGGTCGAACACGGAGCGGTCGTCGTGGTCTTTCGGCGTACAGATCGGCGCCTTCGGCCGAGTCGATGGGTCGTCGGGCATGGCTTAAGAGATCGGGCACTTCATACGTTGTCGAATCCTTCTTCCGTCTACGGGCGGGAGGGCCCGAAGGTCGCAAGAACGGACGTTCGACAGTCGAGACGTCCTGTCTCTCGGTCTACAAACGGCCAGTCCCGGGCGTCGAAGGTCTCGACGTGCGAGAGGGCGAACCATCAACTCCTGTTATCGGTATTGCGACGTAGCACATTTCGTCCGCCTGCCAGGCAGGAGGAGGCGACGGGCCCTACTCTCCCACACCGCTGGAACCCGTGTCACCGCCGCGCGGCTGTGACGCCCCGCTGTTGAGGGGTCCGCCGTCCCCGGCATATCGCAGCAATGCCCCGAGCATCTCCTTATGGAGCCGCAGCTAATCATCGTCCTCGCGATTCTCGCCGCAACGGTGGTTCTCATTGTCACCGAGCTGTTTCGGATCGACGTAGTGGCTATCTTGGCGATGCTCGCGCTCGTTTGGGCCGGGAGCATCACGCCGAGCGAAGCGCGCTCCGGGTTCGCCAGTAACGCGGTGCTGGCCATCATTGGCGTGATGATCATGGGGCGCGGCCTATACAAATCAGGCATCACGGAGAAGATTGCCCGCGGCATCCTTCGGGTGGCGGGGCAAGGAACGCGGCGCATCATTTCTACCGTGTCGGTGACCGTTGGGGTCATGTCCGGGTTTATGCAGAACATTGGAGCGGCGGCGCTCTTTCTGCCGGTCATGACGGGCATCTCGAAGCGAGAGCAAATCCCAGTCTCGAGGCTGCTCATGCCTATGGGGTTTGCCGCGCTGCTCGGCGGCACTCTCACGATGGTCGGCACGAGCTCGCTGATTGTGCTGAACGACCTGCTATCCACCCGAGACCTCGAGACGTTCGGGCTGTTTACCGTCACCCCCATTGGCATTGCCCTCTTGATCGTAGGCATCGGGTACTTCTTTCTCCTCGGACGATGGGTGTTTCCGTCACAGCCTGAGGAGAGCTCCATGGCCTCTCCAGGTCCGAGACTGCTCAACGTGTGGGGCCTGTCCGATTCCATCTTCACGCTTCGGATTCCGTCCGACAGTCCGATCGTCGGGAAGTCGGTGGAAGAGTCCGAAATGGGGGCAAAGTTCAATCTCAATCTGCTCCAGGTGTACGACGAGGAGGAGTTTGAGTACGACATCTGGGAGGATATGCACTTCAGTGCGGGCCAAAACATAGTCGTACAGGGGCGCAAAGACGACGTGCAGGCGCTTATGAATGCGTACGCCCTCGAATTGAAAGACGAGGAAGAAAAAACGACGTCGAGCTCCGGAGGTGGGTATCTGGAAGTGGTCATTCCAGCCCGGTCGAGCCTCGTAGGGGAGACCATCCGCGACCTGCCGCTGCGCGATCAGTATAATGCCCAGGTGGTTCTTTTCTTCAGCGAGAGCGAAGTCGTTGAGAAGGATGTCGCCGACCGAGAAATCCAGGCGGGCGATACGCTCGTATTGCACGGCAAGTGGGAGAGCCTGCAGTTCTTTAAGGAAAGTGAGGATTTCATCACCGTTACGCCCTTTGAGTATGAGCCCAAACACCCCGATAAGGCGTGGGTCGCGGTGGGCAGCTTCGTCGGGGCCATCCTCGTGGTGATAACAACCAACCTTCCGATCTCGATCGGTTTTCTAACCGGGGCCGTAGCCATGGTCCTCGGCGGCGTGATAAACATCGAGGAGGCGTACCGGTCGGTCGAGTGGAAAGTGGTGTTCCTTATCGCCGGGCTGATCCCTATCGGGCTGGCCATGGAGGGGTCCGGCGCGGCCGCCCTCATTGCCGAGCAGCTCGTGCAGGTGATTCAGGACATTCCTCCTTTTCTGATCCTGTTCAGTCTGGGACTGCTGATGACGTTCTTCTCGCTCATCATGTCCAATGTGGCGGCCACCGTTCTCATGGTGCCTTTGGTGCTGCAGCTTGCCGGCATTGGAGGGCTCACCGCCCAGGTGCTCGTCCTGCAGATCGGTATCTGCGCAGCCAACTCGTTTATTCTCCCTACGCATCACGTCAATGCCCTGCTGATGACGCCGGGGGGCTACCGCGTTGCGGATTATCTGAAGGCCGGTAGCATTCTATCGCTGATTTTCGTTACCGTGTCCACGTCGATGCTCTATTTCTTCTATTTGTAGATGGGTAGATAAGAGGCGACGCGGCTCAATAGCCGGCAGGCGCTCGATCCGCATGGGCGAGTCGCTTCGCCGAAGGGCGCAGCTGCCTTATCGCGTGTTCGTGCTGCATCACCGCCGATCGGCCTGTGAGCGCCCCACATGCACAAGCCGGGCCGGCCCGCACTTGGAAGAATCGGGGGCAGACGCCACAATCATGGCCGTGCTGCCTCGTTGCGACCTCTCGCCCTTCTGCCTGCCGCACGCGCTAATCAGTCGTCGCTCGAAAACAGCCTCATGAGCAGCGCTGCGACCCCGCCTCCAGCAGTGGCCTCCAGCAGCTTACGGGCGAAATGGCCTTCGTCTCCCTGCTGGGCCCGTTCCCGGAGCTTCTTCAGGATGACCTGATGGGCCGGGCTGGGCGCGCGCTCCCCCTGTTCCCATCCCCGCACCTCGGCGCGCGAAACCTCCAGCATGTCGGCCATCTCCTGCCGGGTCAGCCCCAGCTCACTCCGTAGCTTCCGTATCTCACCGGCCTTTGCGTCGTCTGGCATGGCGCACCTCTAGCCTGCGGCATGGCTCAGGCCTTCCTGGCTCTCCTCCGAAAGCGCCGCCGCCTTATCGCAGACTAAAGCGCTTATTGCAGTTGAAACCGAACGGGCAGCGACATGCGCACGTAGACGGGCTGGCCGCGCTGCATGCCCGGCTCGAAACGCATCTGCCGGATGGCGCGGACCGCTTCTTCATCGAGCAAGCGATGTACGCCGCGCGTCACGCGAGGATCTTCCACTTCGCCTTCAGGATTGACCACAAACTCGACGAAGACCGTGCCTTCGATGCCCGCTCGGCGGGCAAAGTCCGGATAGTTGACTTCCTGTTGGAGCGCGGCCATGCCGCCGATCAGTACGGGGTCGTCCTCAACGACGACAAAAATCTCGTCCTCTTCGTCCTCTTCGTCCGGTTCTTGCGGCGGCCCGCGGTCCGTGAGGTCTTCGGCCTGGAAGTGCCCGAAGGGCTTCACGGCAACGAGGCGTTCGACAACGACCTCCTCGGCGCCGAGCTGCACGCCGAGCATTTCTTCGGCGGCGGGCCGGAGGGCTTTTTCGCCGGACCCGAAGTCGGCGTGAGCCGCTTTGAGGTGACTCATCGGAAGACGGGCGCAAGCGAGCGTCGCGTGCAGGTTTCGACCGGCGTGCGTGGAGGCTACCGGCTGTACGTCGGCCTGGGCGACCTCTATCTGAGCCCGCAGGGCGGACTCGTGGCTACGCTGAATGGGGACGACTTCGAGATCGCAGGTGACACATTTGAGACGGGTCCGATCACGCCGTTTGTTACTATCGGGTTCGGCTGGAGCTTTTGAGAAGTCGCTCGCAGAAGAGGCCCTCCGTACCGATCAATCGCTGACCAAGCCGCCCAGCGCCATGACCTGCTGTAGTCACTGCCGAGACACCACTCATTTCTTTGATTCGTCGACCGCCGAGAAGGAGCTACGCCACTACCGTAAGAGCGGCCCCTCGAATAAAACGACCCGCATGCTCATCGATGCCCTTGGTGAACGGACCGACCTTGCCGGCAAGTCGATGATCGATATCGGCGGCGGGATCGGGGCCGTGCCGTACGAGCTGATGGATCGGGGCCTCGGGCGCTCGACGCTCGTGGAGGCCTCCGAGCCGTACCTGGAGGCGGCCCGCCGGGAGGCCCAGCGGCACGGGTGGACCGGTCGCGTGGACCTCCGGTATGGCGACTTCGTCGAGCTCGCGCCGGAGGTCGAAGACGCCGACATTGTCACCCTCGACCGGGTGATCTGCTGCTACCCGCACATGGAGCGTCTCGTCGAAGCCTCGGCGGGAAGCGCCCGGCGGTGGTACGGGGTCGTCTATCCAAAAGACAAGTGGTTTATCGGTGCCGGTTTTTCGGTTGTCAACCTGTACTGCCGGCTGCGCGGCCTCAACTTTCGGGTGTACCGGCACGCGCGGGTTGACGCGACGATCCAGGCGCAGGGCTTTACGCCGACCTACTGGGAGAGCACGCTGCTCTGGCACGTGGCGTGGTACGAGCGAACCGGCGACCCAGGCGCCAGCCGTCAGGAATAATCTCTTACCTCGTGAGCTATGACTGGCCGATTTGCCTTGCGCGCATGGGGAGGGCGAAGATGCAATAAGCTGCTCAATCGAGGCCAATTGTAGGAGGCCGCGCCATGTTCTGTCACATCCGCCCGTGTCACTCTTCCCGTAACGATAAATAGCGGACATCCATTGATAGGAGCAGTCGATTTTGGCCTGTACGACCTTACCAAGAATATAAGCGGAGCCGGACAGGCAACGGTCGACCTTGCCGTGGTACGTTCTATAGAACGTAAAATCGACCTCGAAGGTGAAAGGCATCTAGTCTTTCCTCTCGAGATGGACGAGGAGGCCGACATGCCGCCGCCAATGGCACGGGGGATGGACGGGTGCGACTGGAAGATCGCTCCGGTGAGTAATTTTGAGCCGACACAAGTCGCCTTCAGCTATGCAGCAATACATCGATGACGAACTGGACGCGTACTGGGGATGCCTTGCAGACGAAGAACGTCAGCTCTACGAGGAAGGGCGCTATCAAGAGCTTTCCGAGTGTCTCATGGATCGAGCCGAAAATGAATACTGGCAGGCGTACGCCTTCGTGCTCTTGACGGAGTGGGTGCCGATCGTTTACGTCCCTTTGGGTTGGATTGCTTTCGAATTTGGTCCCTGGCTCCTGATCGGTGGTCTCGTTGCACTATTTTTGGTCGTTGGGCTACCTCCTGCGCTCAACCTCGTGAGAAAGCATCGGATGTATAAGTCGGCGGGGCGAATATGGGCAGCGGTTCGCGAGGACGACCAAATCGGTGAGGAACTGGGATTCCGCGAACTTGGCAACTACATGGACCGGAAGGCAAGACGGCTTTTTGCGGAGGGCCAGACCCGGGAGCTGCTCGATCGCATGAAGGAGAAAGGGGCCAAGCGGGCCCGGTTCTCTAGGATATTTACAGGCGTGGCTTTATCTGTAGCTCTGGTTTTCTTTGCCGGCCTTTGGATTTGGCTCGAGATCGTTTCGCTCGTGCTCATCGCAGGAGTGATGCTGCTGCTCTACATTGGCATAAGCCAGGCCCGGTACTTTGCTCGGATGAAGGAGACGGCCGAACAGGTGCAGGCGAGGATGGAATAAGCTGGCCGAGTAGATTTTGCGTGCAGGCCGCAGGTGACTTTCTCTATTCCTACCGCCTTATGATGGCACGCTACAGATACGACGTTGTGTTCGGGTGCGGCCCAGGCGGCATCCCCACCGGCGCGCCAGTGGAACGCTCTTTTAATTTGCGCCCTGCCGACGTCGGGACGCCTGGCTACTAGAGAGTCTGTTCTAATAGAGAGTCTGTCTGCTGAACTCAGTACGTCGCTACGAGCCAGGAAGGACGTCCACCCACCTACGCAGTTTTCCGTCTG
>OBKM01000775.1_pt1 | contig 14890 bp, 14 predicted proteins | sample 1519691 | NCBI WGS metagenome assembly OBKM01 (sample SAMEA37050418, study PRJEB22526) | metagenome | biome: saline pan; feature: lake; material: water | place: Egypt | collected 2015 | depth 0.5 m | reverse complement strand
CGCTGATCGGCTGGCTGTCCCTCTTCGTGAGTCGGACCGCCACTCGTTGATTCGACACCATCGGGCCCTCTCCGTGGGTCATCCCGCCCTGCCTGTGAAACTGCTACCTGTGCCTCTCCGCTTGTCTCGTCGAACACGAGATGCGTATGGGGGTACGCAATATCGACGTCGGCGTCCTCGAGGTCGTTCCAGATGTTGGTTTTCACCTCTGATTCGACCGCCTGCAGTCGGTACGGTTCTTCGACCCAGTACCGCAGTAACAGTAAGACGCCATCGTCGGCGTACTCCTCTATGAAACAGGTTGGCGCCGCCGGAAAACGGGTTTTGCCGATGCGGATATCGGGGCCGCCGCTAATTACTTCCTCGACACGTCGGGCCGCTCGCTCAGTGAGTGTTCGAGCAGCTTCGACATCGCTCTCGTACGTGACGAGTATTTCCAGCGAGCGTCGTGTGCGCTCGTCCTCCGCGGAGTAATTGATCACGTCTCGGTCCCGGATCGTCGAATTCGGGATGACGATGAAGGTGTTGTCGAGCGTGAACATCTTCGTGTATCTGAGAGTGATATCGTCGACGAACCCCTTCTGTCCCTCGTCGACGAGCTCGATCATATCGCCGATCTCGAACGGCTGGTCAGCGAGGACGAACAGTCCACTGATGACTGAGGCAACGATCGGCGCGAGGATCACACCGAGGACTGCACCGAAGACGGCACCGGACAGCAACACATCACCGGTGTCCAGCTGGAGAATTCGGGCCGCAATAAAGGCAAAGAGGACGATAACGCCAGCACGGATCCCACCCAGCACAGTCTGTGTGATACTGGGACGTTGGAACTGCCGAGCGATCGCACGACCGACCGACCGAACGACGAGTTTGGAGACGTACCAGCCAAGGACCAGTACGAGGAGTGCAGCCAGTACTTCCCAGATGCGCGTGGGAACGGTTTCGATGGTGAGGTCGACGGCACGCGACGCCGTGGAAAGCCCGGGATCGACCGCGGCCAAGCGGAGAGAAGAGCCAGCAGAGAGCATAGTACAAGCATTCTTTGGCTGCCGATAAACGTTGCGACCCGGCGACAGACGGAGGTAGCTGGCGGACAAAGCCCGCCCATGGACGAGCACACGCGGGATCCGTCAGTCGCACCACCCGCGGGAACGCCGACGGGATGGGTGGATACTGGATCCACGACAGGTGGGTACTGGGAGCACGCGACGCTGCGGCGGGCGACTGTCCACGGCATCCGACTGTACAACAGCAGGGAGTTCCACGAATCACACGACTGTTTCGAGGACGAGTGGTACAACTATGGGAACGGGACCACCGAAAGCGCCTTCGCTCACGGAATGGTCCAAGTCGCGGCGGGTGCGTACAAGCACTTCGACTTCGAGGACGACGATGGAATGCGATCGCTGTTCGAGACGGCATTGCAGTATCTTCACGGCGTGCCAAACGACTACTACGGTGTCGACCTGCTGGACGTGCGGACGACGCTGACGAACGCGCTCGACGATCCAACGGTGCTCCACGGCTGGCAGATCCGGCTCGACGGCGAAACGCCGACGGCCCGGAAAGCGGACTTCGCGTTTGCCGCTGACCGCTGAGCCACCGGACGCAGTGTGTTATCTCGGCGATTCGAGAACGGCGTCGAGCAGTTTCGTCTGGGCCGCAGACAGATGTTCGGAGAAGGTCGACCGGGCGATATCGAGGTCCTCGGCGACCTCGCCGGCGTTCGCCCCTTTGGGATACTCGAAGTAGCCCAGCTCGTGGGCGCGTTCCAGCACTTCCCGCTGTTTGTCGGTGAGTTGGCCGCGATCGACCGGGACGATATCCTCTCCCTCCGTGGGATCGAACTTCGAGAGCGTCTGGAGCCGGACGCCGTCGTAGCGCTCTCTGAGCCGTTCGATAACCGTCCTGACGTTGGCAACGTCCTGTGCACGGAACGTAATGAATAGCGATCCCTCCCTGGCACAGACGTCCGCAACGGGTGGGCCTGTCGTCTCCACGAGGTCACAGGCACACGGTTCCTCGCGGTCGCGGTCGAACCGGTAGACAGATCGTGTGCCATCGGACGTGATCTGGTCGGCATCGATCTCGCCGTTGGCCGTTGCCGAGACGACGAACTCCTCGCTGACAGTCCCGTCGATGTCACCGCTCGCCCGATCGACACGCCCGATTCGGGTTCCCGTCGTCGAGGAGGCTCCAGCAACGGGGCAGTCTTCCGGAGATGATACTTCGACTTGTGCTCGAACGCCACTGGACATACACGGGAGTTAGGAATTGACCGTCATATACTGGGTACGTCATTTTCAGACTCTGAGAATCGCCGGACGCTGGTAGACAGGTCCACGAGAATCGGACTCTCTTACAGTGTGGCGGAACGAACAACAGTCGATTTATATGACCGTATCGCTCATGTACGGTAGAATGGTACGGGATCCGTTCGCGGAGCAAGAGCAACCCGACGTGCAGGATATCCTCGGTGCGCTCGAAGATCCCGACTGTCGGACGATTATCAGGAAGCTCGACGAGCCGATGACCGCAAGCGAGCTTTCCGAGCGCTGTGAGATCCCACAGTCGACGATCTACCGGAAGCTCGACACCCTCTCTAACGCGACCCTACTAGAAGAGCTGACAGAGGTCCGAAGCGATGGACATCACACGACCCGGTACGAGGTCGCCTTCGAGGACGTTTCGATCGCTCTTACGGAGGATCGAGAGTTCGAGTACGAGGTATCCCGTCCTGCACGGACGCCCGACGAACGCCTGGCGGACATGTGGTCGGAGGTCAGCAAAGAACTATGAGCCCACACGAAACAGTCGGAACGGAAGTAACGACAGCACTCGCGATCGTAAAGACACTCATACTGATTCTTGGCACGATTATCACGTATTACGCGTTCAAAGCCTATCGGCGGACCCGGAGTTCCGCGCTCGGTGCGCTGGCGCTCGGGTTCGGGGCGATTACAGTGGGGTCGTTCCTCGCGGGGGTAGCGACCGACATCCTGCAGGTGCCACTGGCGCTGGGTGTCCTCATCGAGAGCCTGCTCGTGCTGGTCGGGTTTGTGATCATCGCGTACTCGCTGTACACCCGGTGAGAGGGTTGTGTCCTGTCGAGGAGAAAGTTGTTCGAGTGCGAATTTTTATATCGAATAGTTCATAATTTGTAGCCACGTACTCCAGAGCAACGATGTCCCTTCGCCACGGTACTCAACATGGACTCTTTGGGCTCGTCTCCGTCCTTCTGGCAGTCAAACTACTCGTAAAGAAGGGGCTCTTTCTCGTCGACGATATTCTGACACACGGCGCGATGAAGGCACCGATGGAACTCGCACTCGTCGAACTCCCGGTATCGCTGTTTGGAACGGTCGGGAGCGTCATCGTCCGGAGCGCAGGCCTCGGCGTCCCCGCAGAAGCCGCGGGACTCGTTGTGGTCTACCCACTGCTGGTCGCCTTACTGGTCTTCGTGTTCGAAGGCCCTTCCCCCCGTACTGTGGGGAGCTACTGGCTCGGCGCGACGGTGATCACGTCGACGGCTGTTCTGATGAGTCTGGGGTATCTTCCGGATTCCGGTGAGATCGGCTCCGGACTTACGTATCACCTGATCAATCACACGCTCGCCGAACTGCTTCGGGGTCTCGTGCTCGAACTCGGCGGCCTCCTCAACGCGGCCGGGCACATGGCTGGCCTCGATGTCGATCCGCTCGTGGGCCTCGTCCTCGCAATCGCGGTCGTCGCAGTCGGCTACGGCCTTCTCTGGGAGACCCACGTCGGGCACTGATTCGATAGCTTCCAACCGAAACACGTTTTCTCAGGGCCGTCGAACCTGAACTCATGCACGTCGTCGTCAACGCCGCCATGAGTGCGGACGGTAAGCTCTCCTCCCGGCGGCGCGAACAGATCCGGATCAGCGGCCCCGACGACTTCGACCGCGTCGATCGGTTGCGGGCGGACAGCGATGCGATCATGGTCGGCGTCGGCACCGTGCTTGCGGACGATCCGAGCCTCACTGTCGACGAGACGGAGCGGCTACCCCGAACCGAGGCTGAGGAACCGCGCCAGCCGGCACGGGTCGTCGCTGATTCACGGGGGCGGACGCCGCCGGGCGCGCGGATTCTCGACGAGGCCGCACCGACCTATCTCCTCGTGAGCGACGCCGCCCCGGCCGAGAGGATCGAGACGCTGTCGGACGCCGGTGCCGACATCGTCACGGCGGGCGAGACGCGAACCGATCTCAGTGACGCACTGGCTGCGCTCGAAGCGACAGGTATCGAGACGCTGATGGTAGAAGGCGGCGGCGAGTTGATCTATTCGCTGTTCGCAGCGGACCTCGTCGACGAACTCTCCGTGTTCGTGGGACCGACCGTTATCGGCGGTCGAGACGCGCCGACGCTCGTCGACGGCGAGGGGTTCGTCGATGCGTTTCCGTCACTCGAACTCGACGGTGTCGAGCAACTGGACCAGGGTGTTTTGCTTCGATGGCGCGTGCAACCGGAGTGAACCGAATAGTTAACGGCCTCCGGACGAATCGTTCCCGGAAACGGTGTCTATGAGTCGAAACGGAGGCGAGAGCGAATGCGTCTGATCCAGACCCTCGTTCCAGAGGGCAAACGCGAGATCGTCATCGACGTCATGAACGACGCCGAGATCGACTACGCGATGACCAGGGAGACGTCCGAACAGGGGTACAGCGACGTCCTCTACATCCCGACCGACTCGGACGACGTGGAGGGGATACTTGATCAGCTCCGCGACGTCGGCGTCGAGCGTGAGGGGTACATGGTGGTCAGCGACGTCGAGACGATCGTCTCCGAGCGGTTCGAGGAGCAAAGCGAGAGCGACGAGGTCACCGATGACGAACGGATCTCACGGGAGGAGCTGTCGACGAAGGCCCACAACCTCTCGCGGTCGACGACCAACTACATCGTCTTTACGATCGTCAGTGCGATCGTCGCTACCGCGGGACTGCTCGAAGACAGCGCCGCGGTCGTCGTCGGATCGATGGTGATCGCGCCCCTGATCGGTCCGGCGATGGCCTCGTGTGTGGGGACGGTGATCAACGACGACGACCTCTTCTGGGAAGGGATCCGCTCGCAGGCGCTCGGGATCGGCGTGGCAGTTCTCAGTGCGACGCTGTTTGCGCTTTCCTATCGGCTATTGCTCGCGCCCGAAGTCGATCTGCTCTTGATCCAGCAGGTCGCGGAACGGGTCCATCCCGGCCTGCTGGCGCTTGCGGTCGCACTCGGCGCTGGCGTCGCAGGCGCGCTCTCACTGACATCGGGGGCCGACGAAGCGCTGGTCGGTGTCATGATCGCCGTGGCGTTGATGCCACCGGCCGCGAGCGTCGGCCTCGGGATCGCATACGCCGATCCGGTGATCGCGGGCGGCGCGGGGATCCTCGTGCTGGTCAACCTGCTGTCGATCAACGCGGCCGGGATCGTGACGATCTGGGCCAAGCGGTATCGGCCGACACACTGGTTCGACGAGCGGCGGGCGAGACGGGCCACGCTGGAGCGGTTCGCCGCCTTCGTCGTCGTCATCCTGCTTTTGACCTCGTTTCTGGCGACGAGTTCGTTCGACGCGCGGGACAACATGACGTTCGAGCAAACGGTCGAGAACGAGATCGAGGCGACCGTTGACGGGAACGTACTGGATATCGAGTTCGACTACCGGGCGGACCTGTTGACACAGTCCCAGACCGGCATCACGGTGTACGTCGATACCCAGCAACGCGGGATGGCCGAGGAGATACGTGATCGGATCGAGGCCGAGACGGGCGAGCAACTGGCCGTGACGGTCGTCTACGAGGATGTCGAACACAGCGCGGAGTCGTCACCGCCCGATCAGTCTGTCGAGTAGCGACCGATCCTGTTTCGTCTCGGCGAGCAGGACCGAACTGTCGACGCGCTCGACGACGTCGTAGATCAGCGATCTGCGGACGAGCCGCGAGAGCAGCCCCCGTTCTGACGCCCCGATGAGGAGCAGGGTGTGTTCGTCCGCCGCCGCCCCGATGGCTGCCTCGAGATCCGACGAGACGGCGACTTCGAGCTTGGCGTCGTCGAGGTCCATCCGCTCGGCCCAGTCTTCGAGGAATCGCTCGCCCCCGCCGCGGGCGCTTTCCCCACCGACGACGTGCAAGAGCGTGATCTCGCTGTCGAACGTCGCCGCAAAGCGGGTCGCAACGGTCGCACAGAGGTCGTCGTTTGGCGTTCCCGCGGTCGGGATCACGATCCGCGCGGGATCGAAGTCGCGGTCCCGGAGCACGAAGACGTCACACGGCAGGTTGTGCGCGAGTTCGTCGAGACTGCTTTCCGTGCGGCCGCCAACCGCCGGCTCGCGGCCCCACCACCCCATCACGACGGCGTCGACGTTCCAGCGGCGCGCCGCATCGAACACTTCTTCGAGCGCCTGATGCGAGTAGACGACCCGCGATTCGACCTCGACGTCGAATCCGGCGGCCGTTTCGCGGGCCGTCTCGACCAGCTCGTCGGTGATCGGCTCCGGATCGGCCATCCGCAGGTATTCGGGGGCGCGATCGAGCGGGAGCTGATCGGGCACCTCGATGACGTGTGTCGCGACGACCGTCCCGTTGCGCTCGGCCGCGATCCCGGCTGCGACTGTAGTCAACTGCTCTGCGGTGTTCGGGTTCGAGAGCGGCACCATCACGCGGTACTCCGCCTGCTCGGGACGGGCTGCCCGCGCCGCGGCCACGGCAGGATCAGGAAGCTCCGCCGCCCGGCCGAGCAGGTACTCGCTCAGGATTCCCTCCCGGTCGACGTGGCGGCGGCCGTAGAGAGCATACCACAGACCAGCCCCGAACACGACGAGTGCGGCAAACAGCTGTACCATTCCGGGGAGTGCGAGAAAGAGCGCACCGGTCAGCGCGAGCGCCGCGGCCGGAACAAGGGGGTACAGCGGGACAGTGAAGGGCGGTTCGTACTCGTCGGGGTCGGTGAGCCGGAGCACGAACAACGAGACGGTCGTCAGTCCGTAGACGACGAGGTGGAGCCCGACGGCGATCAGCGCGAGCGTAACGAGGTCGCCGACCAGCACGGCGACGATGACCAGCAGTCCGGTGACCTGCAGGGACCGGTACGGCGTCGCAAACCGGCTGTGAAGGTCGTTGAGCCAGTCGACGACCAGCCGGTCACGTCCCATCGTGAAACTGATCCGGACGGTCGAGAGGATCGAGAGGTTGGCGCTGGTTGCGGTTGCGACCAGCCCCGTGACCGCAACGACGAGGACCCCGGTCGTCCCGAGGAGCCCGTCCGCGGCGGTGATCATCGCGGGGTCAGTCGTCGCCGGCTCGACTGGCAACACACCAGAGACGACCGACGCGATACCGACATACAGCGCCGTCACGAAGACCACGCTTCCGATCACGGCGCGGGGCAACGTCCGCTCGGGCGAGCGAAGCTCCGCGCCCACCGTGGCGACTTTCGCGTAGCCAAGATAGGAGACGAAGATCAGCGCGGTCGCGCCGAACAGCTCGCCGCCCTGGCCGGGCGTCGTGGGCGTCTCGCCCGGTGGCTGTGCACCCGAGCTGAACAGCCCCACGAGGACGAACAGCGTGAGCACGCCGACCAGCCCGCCGACCACGGCCGTCTGGACGCCACCCAGCTCGCGCGCGCCGAGGTAGTGCAACAGGACGACCACGCCAGCCGCGAGCATCGCGCCGAACTGCTCGGGCGAAAGCGTGACGACCAGCAACCCGACCTCCGGGAGTGCCACGAGATAGCCGAAGTAGGTTCCGAAGCCGAGCACGTAGAAGGCCGACGCGGCGACGAGGCCGATCCAGTCACTGATGCCCGCGACTGTACCGGCGAGTGGACCAAGCGTCCGATCGATCCAGTAGTACGCGCCGCCCGAAGCCGGGATCCCCGAGCCGAGTTCGCTCACGACCAGCGCGTTCAACAGCGCTATCGCGCCGCCGAGCGCGAACACGAGGACGAGCTGGCCGCCGGCCGCCTCCGCGGCGACCGACGGCAACACGAAGATCCCGGCACCGATCATCGTCCCGACACCGATCGTCAGCGCGCCGAGCAAACCGACATCCGCTCCGAAGGCGTCCTCTGGCATCGAGTACTCTCGTGTAAGTTGCCTCGTTTTCGCTATAAAAGAATGCGGATACGTGCCGATCGGGTCGGCCCGTCAGTGGTCGTGCCCAGTCAGCTCGGCGAACGTCGCGCCGAAGCGCTCCTCGAAGAGCTCCATCGTCTGCTGTTCGATGGCCTGCACCTCGTCGCTCGGTTCGCCCTGTGCGTGGTGGACCGCGCCGTGGATCCGCTGTGCCAGGCTGATCATCGCCATGTCGGAGACGACTGTCGCCGCCGGCTCCTCGCCCTCCGAGAGCAGATCGAGCAGCGCTGCGGGGACCTCGAACTCGTCGACCGATTCGTCGTCTGCCTCGACCGTCACACTGACCGTTTCGTTTGCCATGCAATCGGCTTGTCGCGTGGACGTATAAGCCCGGCTTTGTCGTGCGTGGACGCGCATACTTCGAGAACTGTAGTGTAATGCTTCGAGAACAATAGTAATACGCTTCGAAGAATGAAGTATAGGGAGAGAGGGGTCTCAAATCGGGTTATATGTCGTTACGGCAGTCAGTCGTCCGCGACGGCTTCCGCAGGCGCGTGCTCGGTGGCGTGCTCCTCGAGATACTCGTCGGCGTCGATGGCCGCCTTACAGCCCATCCCGCCCGCCGTGATCGCCTGCTGGTAGTGGTAGTCGACGACGTCGCCCGCGCCGAAGATGCCGGGGACGTCCGTGGCGGTCTGCCCGCCGTCGAAGCCGCCAGCAGTACTGATATACCCCTCCTCGTCGGTGACGACATCGGTATCGGCGAGATACTCGGTGTTTGGCGTGTGGCCGATGGCATAAAAGACCGCGCCGATCTCCTGTTCGTACTCCTCGGTGTCCGGATCGTCGAGCTTGTCGGTGGGATGGCCCTCCGGGTGCGTGACCATCGTCACCGATTCAACGCCGTCCTCTGGCGTCCCGTGCAGCTCGGTGACCTCTGTGTTGCGGACGATCTCGATTTCGCCCGCGTCGGCTTTCTCCTGAACGCGATCGATCCAGTAGTCCTCTGCGCGAAACTCCTCGCGTCGGTGGACGATGTAGACCGTATCTGCAAACTTCGTCAGGAAGGTCGCTTCCTCCATCGCGGCGTCGCCGCCCCCGACGACGATCATGTCCTCGTCGCGGAAGAAGGCACCATCACAGGTCGCACAGGTCGAGAGTCCATAGCCCATCAGCTCGTCCTCGCCGGGAATCCCGAGCGTTCGAGCGCTCGCACCGCTGGCAGCGATCACGGCATCGGCGGTGTAGACGTCGCCGTTACGCAGCTCGACGCGGAACGGACGCTGGGAGTCGTCGACCGACTCGACGATGCCGTTTTTCGTCTCCGCGCCGAACTTCCGGGCCTGCTCTTTCATGCGGTTGATCAGGTCCGGGCCGCTGATCCCCTCGGGGAACCCGGGGTAGTTTGCCACGTCGGTCGTGAGGGTAAGCTGTCCGCCGGGCTCGTCGCCCTCGATCACGAGCGGGTCGTTGTTCGACCGGCCGGCGTAGATCGCCGCCGTCAGCCCTGCGATGCCGGTTCCTGCGATGATCAGCTGTCTGTGCTCGACAAAGTCATCCTCCGCGCTCGGCTGGTCGCTCATGAATACGAATACGCATCCGAATCGGTATTTAGTTTGCGCTGTCGGGCAGTGGTTCCGCACGTTCGTCGCTATTCATACACATAGCGGTACGTAGCTCCACGCGACGGCACAGCCACCAGACCGAAGTGCTCCGACAGAGTTACACCGCGTTCGGCCGATCACTCGACTATGCCCGCCGATCTCGCCGAAAAGACGGACCGCTACGAGGGACTGCTCGCCGAAGCGCTCGATGCCGCGGAGGTTGCGCCCCCCGCCGATACGCCTATGGGTGAGGCTGCTACCGAGTGTCTGGAAATGGCGAGCTCATATCTGGAGGACGGTCGGCACTTCCGCGAGGACGAGGACCTCGTGAACGCCCTTGCGGCCTTCTCGTACGGTCATGCGTGGCTGGACGCTGGCGCGAGAGTGGGACTGTTCGACGTGCCGACCGATGGACACCTGTTCACGGTTTGAGACCGCTACCGTCCGTCAGGTGGCGATCAGCCTGCCGATAGCTGCTTGCTACCTTCGGGATGCTTAAGTGTCGCCCCACGCAACGCTTTGCTCATATGAGCGCCGGGGTCACGATATCGTCGATGGCGAACTACGCTATTCTGGGCTGTGGGAGTGTCGGGCACGTCGTCGCCGAGGAGCTGGTCGAACAGGACAAGGACGTCCTGATCATCGACCGCGACGAGGGGCGCGTCGAGGCACTGCGCGACCAGGATCTGAACGCACAGACCGCCGATATTCGGGACAGTGAGGTCGCCGACACGATCGCCGACCGCGAGGTCGTGATGATCATGTCCTCGGACGTGGAGGCGAACAAAGCCGCCGTCGAGAACATCCGTGCGCAAAACGGCGACCAGTTTACGGTCGCCCGAGCGAGCGATCCGGTGTCGGCCGACGAACTCGACGAGCTCGGTGCGGACGTCGTCATCAACCCCTCCGCGGTGATCGCGGACTTCGCGCTTCGGTCGCTGGAATCAGGCGAGCTGGAGTACAAGGCCCGACAGCTCGCCGACGTGATCTCCGGGACCGAAAAGCGAATGGCAGTCCTGACCCACGACAATCCGGATCCCGATTCGATCGCCAGCGCAACCGCGCTGCAGGCGATCGCCGAACACCACGGCGTCGATGCGGACATCTTCTATCTCGGCGATATCGGCCATCAGGAGAACCGTGCCTTTGTCAACCTGCTCGGGATCGAACTCAACGACTGGCACGAAGCCGAAACCGGCGTCGAGTACGATACGATCGCGCTGGTCGATCACGCAAAGGCAGCCGAATCGGAGTCGTCGTGGGATCCGGACGTTATTATCGATCACCACGAGTCCGACGCCGAGTACGAGCCCGCATTCGCCGATATCCGCCCGAACATGTCCTCGACCTCGACGATCCTGACGAAGTACATTCAGGAGTTCGACATGAACGTCGGCGAGGCGGTCGCGACGGCGCTGCTGTATGGCATCCGCGCCGAGACGCTCGATTTCAAACGGGATACGAACCCTGCGGACCTCACTGCGGCGGCGTATCTGTACCCCTTTGCCAACCACGATACGCTCGAACAGGTCGAGTCGCCGTCGATGTCGCCCGAGACGCTGGACGTCCTCGCGGAGGCCATCACGAACAGGGAGGTACAGGGGAGCCATCTCGTCACGAACGCCGGGTTTATTCGGGATCGGGAGGCGCTCGCGCAGGCTGCCCAGCATCTGCTTAATCTCGAGGGGATCACGACGACCGGCGTCTTCGGGCTGGCCGACGACAAGATCTACCTCGCGGCGCGCTCGAAGGATATCCGGATGAATATTGGCAAAGTCCTCCAGGACGCCTACGGCGAGATCGGCGAGGCGGCTGGCCACTCCACGCAGGCCAGCGCGGAGATCCCGCTTGGCATCTTTACCGGGATCGAGACCAGCGATGACAACCGGGACACTTTGCTCCAGCTAACGGAAGAAGCCGTCAAAACCAAACTGTTCGACGCGATGGGAGTAGAGAGCGGAGACGGAAACGGGAGCTAATTCTGCCAGAAGCCTTTTACGAACTGGCATGAATTTTTCCGACGGATCGTAACAAATCGATAGGTGCTGTGTAATGTTTTCATACACTCTGCTGACACTGGCGTTACTCCCGGCGATCGCGGTCTGTCTGGCGATATCCGTCTACGCGTGGAGACAGCGGCCCGTTCCCGGCGCTTCGTCGTTCAGCGCGTTCATGTTCGGCGGCGGGCTCTGGGCAATCGCCGTATTCGGTATACAGACGACACCAGGTCCAAGCACCGAACTGTTCTGGGCGCTGTTTCAGTATTTCGGGATCGTGTTGCTCCCTCCGGCGTGGCTCGTGTTTGCACTGGATTACACCTCACGAGACCGGTGGATCACGCCCTCGACGATCGCCGTACTGTCAGTGTTACCGGCCGCCACGTTGATCGCACTCTGGACGAACGAGCACCACCAGCTGTTTTACGATCCGACGGCCACCGGTACCGTCGCATCAGCTTCGATCGCCGGTATGCCCTACGGGCCGCTGTTTTATGCGATGGTCACGTGGTCGTATCTGTTCGTTCTTGTCGGGTCGGCGATGCTCGTCCATCTCCTGATTACGGCGCCGAAACGGTACCGGACGCGGATTATCGCCGTGCTGGCAGGAGTCGCCGCGCCACTGGGTTCTAACCTCCTCTATCTCGTCGGCGTAATCCAGTTACCGGTCGATCCTGCTCCGTACGCCTTCGCCGTCTCCGGTCTGGTCTTTGGCTGGGCGCTGTTCGGCCACGAGCTGTTCGACGTCCCACCGATCGCACCACGAGTCGCCCACACGATAGTCTTCGAGCAGGCGGACAACGGCGTGTTGATTCTCGATGCGGGAGGCTACGTTGTCGATCACAATCAGGCGGCGAGACGACTACTGAACCTGACGACCGATCCCGATGGGAGCCGCCTGCAAGACATCGAACCGACACTGGCCGAACAGCTCCCTCAGGACGCCGACGAAACGGTAACCGAGGAACTGTCGATCTCTGACGGTTCGTCCCGGTTTCTGGCAGTTTCATCGACGCCGATCCATCGACACGAAGACCAGCAGATCGGCCGGCTACTCACGGTTCGGGACATCACGGAACAGCGACTTCGGGAGCAGCGCCTCGACGTCCTCCAGCGGGTCCTCCGTCACAACGTCCGACAGGAGACGAACAAGATTCTCGGCTACACCGAATTTCTCGAAGCAGAAGCCGATAGCGAGAGACAGAGCGAGCACGCGGCCGCGATCGACCGTGCGGCAAACAGCCTGATCGACTGGAGTACGAAAGCCCGGACGATCGACCGGACTCTCGACCCGAGCGCTGGCGAACGACAGCAGTTCGAGCTCGACACCACGGTCAAGGCGATCATCGAGGACGCGAAGGAGGTGCATCCCGAAGCGAACCTCAGGTGTACGCTCCCCGCCGGAGAACGGATGCGCTGTCACACGTCGATCAAGAAGGCACTGTACGAGATCGTCGATAACGCGATCAAACATACCGACAGCGATCAGCCGTCAGTTCAGGTGAGCGCGACGGTCGACGGAGAGTGGGTGACGATCAGCATTTCGGACGACGGCTCGGGACTGCCAGCGACGGAGCGGGACGTGCTCGACCGTGGACGCGAGACACCGCTCGAACACGGCAGTGGTCTCGGTCTCTGGCTAGTACAGTGGGCGGTGACGGCCTCGAACGGCACCGTCTCAATCGAGACGAACGGCGGGACGACTGTTCAGCTCAGACTGCCACGGGTACAGGAAGACGCGGAAACGGTCGGGACCGATACGCCGTGATGCTCAGTCGTCGGCGGGAGCCGGGGCGTCTATCTCGATCTCGCCGGCGTCGAGTTCGGCTTCGACTTCACGAGCTGCCAAGACCATGTTCTCCATCTTCCCGTACGCGACCTCTCGCGGAAGGAGTTTGACCCCACAGTCCGGACTCACGACGAGCCGTTCCGGCGGGACGACCTCCAGACCCTTCTTGATATTCTCTTTGATCTCCTCGACGCTCTCGACTTCGGCGACGTGAACGTCGGTGACGCCGAGCGCGAGGTCCTTCGTAAACTCGGGATCTTTGAACACGTCGAGCTGTTCGTAGTCACCGTTGGCGAGTTCGAGATCGAACTCGTCGACGGGGAACTCGAGGATGTCGGGGTAGATCCGGAAGTAATCGCCGTAACAGACGTGCAGGCCGATCCGGACGTCCTCGGGGATGTCGGCGACGATGCGTTCGAGACAGTCGCCGACGATCTGGTGGTCGTCGGGCGTCGTCGCGAGCGCGGGCTCGTCGATCTGGATGTACCGGGCACCGGCCTCGACGAGTTTTTCGATCTCCTCGTTGACCAGATCCGCGAGGTCGTATGCGAGGGCTTCTTCGTCCTCGTAAGCCTCGTTGAACGACCACGAGGCGAGTGTGTAGGGGCCGGTGATCGGCACCTTGACGGGCTTGTCGGTGATACTGGCAGTGAATTTGTACTCGTCGACCAGCCAGGACTCGTCGTACTCGACCTCGCTGGCGACGCTTGGCTTGTCGAAGGTGTTGTGTCCCCAGACCTTGACTGGCCCGTTGAACTCGTACCCCTCGATCCGGTCGGCGAAGAACTCGACCATCTCGTTGCGCCGCATCTCGCCGTCGACGACGGTGTCGAGTCCGGCGCGTTCGTGTTCGTTCGTGATCAGGCGCGCGGCGTCGTCTTCGGCCTCCTGCAGGTCCTCCTCGTCGACTGGACCGTCGTCTTGCTCGTAGAGGTCATTCATCCGGTTGAGCCACTTGGGCTTCGGGTAGCTCCCGACGACGGATGTCATGATGAAGTGATCGTTCGGGTGGTCCTCCGGTTTGAACTGGTCTCTGTTCTCGTTTGTCATGCTTCCACCTCCGTGGTTGCGGCGGCCGCAAGCGCTTCGAGTTTGGCCTCGAACTTGTTCACGGGCAAATAGAACAGCTCCGTGTTCGTCGTGAGATACGCTTTCTCGAATTCGGCACTTGGCGTCTGGTCGTCGACCCACTGGACGCGTTCGCGGATCGTCTCGGGCTCCTCGACCAGCGTGTTCTGGCCGTCGACGAGACCGAGTGCGATCTCGTCTTTCGTACCGTACTCGTTGATGTTGTAGAGGTTCTCCTCTTTGTTGGCGACGAAGTCGTAGCCCACGGCGTCGATGTCGGCATCGAGCAGGTGTGCGTGGACCTTCTCTTCCAGCGCACCCCAGTAGGTGTTGACGACGACATCGGCGTCGATGGC
>OBKM01000774.1_pt1 | contig 14893 bp, 19 predicted proteins | sample 1519691 | NCBI WGS metagenome assembly OBKM01 (sample SAMEA37050418, study PRJEB22526) | metagenome | biome: saline pan; feature: lake; material: water | place: Egypt | collected 2015 | depth 0.5 m | reverse complement strand
CGCCTGGGCCTTTGTCGGCAGGCACGCTCTCGCCGGTGATCGCCGACTCATCAATCGCACTGTGGCCCTCACGAATCACGCCATCAACTGGCACCTTCTCGCCCGGCCGGACGACCACGCGAGTACCGACAGCCACGGCATCTGCCGGAACTGTTTCTTCCTCGCCATTGCGCACCACAGTAGCTGTCTCTGGTGAGAGTGCCATCAGCTCTCGCAGGGAGTTGCGCGCTCGATCCATTGAGTATCGCTCAAGCAGTTCGGCAATGCTAAACAGCACCGCAAGCGTCGCCGCCTCGAACGGGAGATTAACCGCCAGCGCGCAGAGAATCCCGCCGGTCATCAACAGATCAATATCCAGCGACCGGTTGCGGGCGGAGTAGTAGCCGTTGCGGATGATCGTTGTTCCCGCAACAACGGCCGCGCCAACGTATGCCACCCAGTCTATGCCGATGTCGACGCCGGCAACAGTGCCAATGGTCGTGTTCAGTCCAGGAACCACCCACTCGACGATGACGCCAACAGCCAACAACACGGCTCCAATCGCGGTTTTGATCGCCCGGCTGCTTCTCCAGATCTCGGGTGGTGCAGCCGACGTATCGTCCTCAACAGCGTAGCCGGCAGCCCCGATCCGTTCGCGGATTGCACCCGGTGTTGTCTCTGTTGGATCGTAGCCGACGACAACCGTGCCGGCTGTGGGTCGGGTCGTGATCTCGGAGACACCCGCCAACGCGGCAATGCTGGCTTCGACTTTGCCCGCACAGGAGGGACAGTCCATCGATGGCACCGACAGCGACAGCGACGCCGTGGCATCGACACCGGTCGCTGGCTGTCTTTCAGTAGCCTCGCCAGCGGTGTCCGAACAGCAGTCAGCAGTATCCGCAGCGTCAGTCATTAGCCATGCTACGCCACGATCAGTTAATAATTTCACTGCTAAATAGCGTCTGAGTTACGAGAATAATTGGTTACTGTGGCGACTTCGTTACTAGCGATCCAGATACTCTTGCTGGATGGCAACGACCTCGCTGGAGTCCGCACAGTCGGCGTACCGCGCAAGCGGCTCTTCGTTGAGTTCGAGAAACGTCTCACCCCAGGTGAATTTGCTGAGAATCGTCTCAGCCTGTGTTGTCTCACCGAAGATGACCAACGCGGCAGCAAGTGCTTCGACTGTCGTAAGCTCCATTGGCCGACCAAAATTAACCGGGTTGGCCGCAACCAGATACGGGAGGGCGCGATGCTCGCCGGGAAGCGAAAACCGCGCCTCCCCAGCTGACTCCCAGGAGCAATCAAGCGCGAGTAGCGTCTCGCCTATATCCCGGTCAGCCGGCGACAGCGCCTGTTCGGCGTGTGGGTTCAACACGACACCGTATGGAGCCGCCTCGTGGGAGTGATGCAGTGTCGCCAGCTCAAATTTCGCCAGTTTGCGGGCGGTGCATTTCTCGGGGTCGTCATCGCCCGCATACCGAATATGAAGCTCCACAGCTACCGAATGTCGAGGCGGGCTGTATAAAAACATCTGCAACGACGGCGAGACAGTGCAAAATCGGCAAGCAGACCCATGTCAGAATCACCACACCCATGTCCGAACGCTCTTTGGGCGGCCGTGAGGAGTGAGAGTATGGAAGCAGCCGAGTGCGTCCGGAGCTACTACCAGTGTCTTGATGAGGGCTCCTATGAGAGGCTTCGAGAGCTGCTCGACCCCGAGTTTGTCCAGTACCGAGCCGACCGAACCTTCGAGAGCCGCGAGGCGTTTCTTCAGTTCATGGAATCTGAGCGACCGCTGACCGAGACCACACACGAAATCGGCGCGGTCTGTGCCTCCGCAACCGGACAGGCGGCCTACGGCACGCTGCTGGATAGGGAGGGCGACGCGCAGTTTGAGTTTATTGATGTCTTCGAGTTTGGCGACGACGGCCGGATTACCCGGTTGACAACATACGCATCATCGGCGTGAGTCGTCGCCGCGGCATGGAACGGGCGATTTATTCACACCGCGGGCATCGGTTGGGCTATGCAGGTCAAATCCAGACATCATCTTCGCAGTGATGCGATTGACGAACTCACAGCGTCGTTGGCTGAGGCCTTTGGTGTTGACGTCGAGGGCGACAGCTTCGAGTTGGTCGAACTCGCTGACAGCAAATTCGATATCGTGCTTGTTGACGGCGACCAGCTAATCGCCAAGATTGCGGATGAGCCGTTTTTGACTGTCGATGGAGCCAATGCGTTCCCACCCCAACAGGGCGTTGTCACCGTCGATGCCGGCGCAATCGAGTTTGTCTCGAATGGGGCCGATATCATGCGACCTGGGATTGTCGAAGCCGACGACGGGATCACGGCTGATGATCTCGTCGCTATCAGCGAGGAAACCCACGGCAAAGTCCTCGCCATCGGTCGCGCGAAAACCGACAGCGACGATATGGTAGGCGACTCCGGGAAGGTGGTTGAATCGATCCACCACGTCGGCGACGATCTCTATTCATTTGCTGTCTGAAAACGAAGTCACGAGGACGGACTCACATCAGCAATCTCATCGGTGGCGGCGTATTTTTCGAGTGACTGCTCAAAGCCGAGCATTGCGGCCTCGTAGGTGGTGCGGAGATCCGCAATCGGCGTTTCGGTCGCATCCACCCGCAGATCATTGTAAAATCGGCGATAGGGAGTTTCACGCGTGCTCACGACTTTGAGTGCTGCACTCTGCACAGTAAGCTGCGTTCGCTTGTCGCCGCCGACAGCAAGACCGGCAGCAAGCGCCTCAATCAGTCGACTCGCCAGGGGTCGCTCGCCAAAGGCAGTCTCCGCATATGTCTCGGCGGTTTCGGTGACGACGCGCTTATCAGTGAGTTGGTTGCCAGCAACAGTGAAATGATCACCATCGTACTCGGCGACAGTCTCAACACAAGCGGAACCGGAAACGGTGACTGTCTCCTCGCGGTCAACGCCGTGAATCTGCCGAGTGCGACGCTCGGCTGGCACTTCGGCGTTGAGCAGCCCTCTCACTGCATCACCGATTGGGATGCCATCGTCAAGATATGAAAGCACGCGCTCGCCGAGTGTGGGGTTGACATGGCTCTGGATGGCCACGGCACCGTCGCTCGAGACAAACGGCGAGAGCGCGCCAACGCCGGGGAGCTTGGTTGTGACAGCGACGCCGAACAGATGGTGCTGTTCGCCATCGGCCTGAAACGGCTCCCGCACGCAGATGCTGACGGTCATACCGCATTCTCTCGCTGGAGCCTCAAAACTGGTTTTGTCGCCGCCCACGACAGATGTCTGACGTAAGAACTATTGTCGAACCGCTCTCTTTTGACGCTATGGGAATTATGAGTAAGATTCTCGGTGGCGATGGATCGCGGAGTGCCGCCGATTACGTAGAACTCGATTTGGACGATGTATCGGGAGCAACGAGCAGCGCGGGCGTCTCGGTCAAAATCGCAGAAATCAGCGGGCAACAAGATGTAATTGATATCAAAGACGCCGTCTACGACGGGAATCTCGTGATCGCTGATATCACTCGCCACTCGACAAGTGACCGCACGATTGAGCATATCATCGACGAACTCCGGCAGGTCTCAAAAGAGGTCGACGGTGATATCGTCCAGAAGGGCGACGACCAGCTCATCATTACGCCAACGGGCATCGGTATCGACCGAGAAAAACTCTAGCTGGCAGCGGTTTGCAACAACCGCGGTGCGTCATTCAGCCCCTTCTGCGTGTGTTGAGACGGGTGAGTCGGCAACAAGCAGTACTCCCACATTCAGATGTGTGTCTCCGCATACGCGCGGCGATACCGCCAGATTTTCCGCAGCAAATACAGCCCGAAGATTACGTCGAAGATGATGACGTAGACAATAAACCCACCAAGCGAAGGAAGACCGGTGATGGCACTAATCGCAAACGAGCCGATCCCGACTGTTGAGTTATACAGCGCGTGAATCACCGCCGCGATCAGCAGCCCTTTGATAATAATCGGGCCACGGTTGCCTGAGTTGAATTTGGCGAGTCCAAGATAGTAGCCAGCAATCGCCGAGTAGATCACATGGCCCGGGCCAGCCAGTGCGCGGATCGCAGTGATGTCGCCACCGGCAGCAAGTGCGGGCAGTCCAACGGTAAGCTCCGCGAGTTGGCCAGATTCGGAGAGCTGCCGAACAATATAAAATGAGTTTTCGATGGTTGCAAACCCAAGGCCGGCAATCGCGCCGTAGACCGCACCGGAGATGACAGAATCAAACCGCGTGTCAGTGTAGGCATGGAGCCGAACCGCCAGCAGTTTCACCGTCTCCTCGCCAGGGCCGACAATCAGGAAGAAAAACAGCACAAGTCCAACAGCGCCAAACGGCTCGAAAAACCCGCGAGCGACCGTGTTGATAACTGCGGCAAACGTCGCCAGCAGAATCGAAAGCAGGAATGTCGCGACCAACAGCGACAGTGGTTCACGTGTTGTTGTATCCGAGTAGTAGACATAGCCAGCCAGCCCGAATGCCGGGATCACCGACAGCAACGTCAGCACGCCAACGACTGGTTCGCTGATTGCGGCCAACCCGCCGATTCCGACAAGAATCCCGAGTGCCAACAGCACGACAATCCATTTGGCTGTGCGAACCAACAGCCAGTGGAGTGCAACAGCCGCGCCGTCGATAGAGGTTCGTTCCTCCCAGACAGCAATATCGTAGAGATCCCGCGAGCCATCGTCAGCCTTCTCCACAGGATCTCGCTGTCTGTCCATAGAAACCCTACTATGAGCCAACCCCTAAGGCGTCTCGATTCCCATGCTACGGTTCGTGAACCCCTGTTTCGGTGATCAGTTTATCGATGAGTTCGACTGGGGTTGCGTCGTAGGCCGGGTTTTCGATTGTAATCCCCTCAACTGGCTCCAGCATGACCTCGGATGGATCGCGGTACTGGTTTTCGAACACGAATCCTTCCTCGATCACTTTCGCTCCTGAGCCGACAGCAACGACTTCAACGCCGAGTTCCTTGGCCGTCGCTGCCAGCGGGAGCGTCCCAACACGGTTGTAGAGTGTGTCCTCGACAATACAGTCCATCCCGATGACAACCCGATCGCACTCAGAGAGATAATGCCCCATTGCGTTATCAACAATGAGGTGTGGCTCAACCCGATCAATGGCCGACAGCATCCGTGCAGTGCCGCGGCCGATATACCGCGGGCGGGCCTCCATCACGTAGGCATCGAGATAGGCACCTTCCTGAGCAGCGGTTTCGACCGCAGACAGCGCGGTCGAGGAGAAATCATGCGTCATAAACGTCTCTCCATCGCTGAAGGTTTCGGCCGCGTTTTCGGCGGCGCGTCGCTTCCCTGTCTCGATATCGTCGACAACGCGGTCGATGGTTTCTCGGGTGAGTTCTTTGGCGTCCTCGACGGTGTCTTCGGCGTCGATTACCGAGCGTTGGACGGCCCAAACAGCATTGTGAAGTGAAGCATGAGAGGGGTGGGCGCGTCGCAACGCACCAGCATTTCGCTGGAGATCAAGCTCAAACTCATCGACAGAGGCATACTCCCGATCAAGTAGCTCCGACAGTGCTTCGGCGGCTTTGATAGCGATTGTCGAGGAGCTGTGGGAGTGCATTCCCTGAATCTCCTCGACCGTCTCGTTAATCATACGCTGACGTTGGTGTCTCGGGCCTAATGTGTTGCGGGCGAGAGGCGAGGATCGACGGAAGATTTTTGCATTATGCCACCCTCTCTCATGGTGACCGAGGCAGATGCCACCAGTCCCATCATCACAGCTCCCAGCTTGTAGTCTCTGTGGCGATCCAGTCGAGTGGGCCGCACTCAGTGCTGATTCCACAGACAGTACGGTATCGAGCGACAGCCACCCCGCTGTGCCGTCTGAATCATCACAGAAACCAACAGATAACGGACAGTCTGCGGTGATCGAAGCCACTGCGTCACCAACAGCGCAACCGCCGGCTGTGGTTCCAAACCCGGTCTGTCAAGACTGCTGCAGCCGCGCTACAACCACCAGCGGCGAGCCAATCGATGGCAGTCCGTCCGCGCCAGCAGCAGCCGACGAGGCGCTGTCACCCTATACTGCCGGCCCAAATCCAGTCGTTATTGATGGCGTGACATGCTGGCGAACCGGCACCGAATCGCGCTGGCAGCTCTGTCGTGACACGCGTGATTCGCCGTCGTGTCGGGCGTTTCTGCGGCACCACACTGATAGCGACGGTGAGCCAATCCAGTGGTTTGTGCCCGATCAAACAGGTCGCCCGGTGCAGATTCGCACCACGCCGAAGACAACAGCCGATCTGGCCTGGTTTTGCCAGCAGTTTGATCGCTCAACAGCGTTTCAGATCGAGCCCACAGCGCAGGCGCGTGTCCCGGAGGCTGCTGATGCAGCCGTCGTCGATCTCCGCCGAACAGCCGACAGCGATGGCCATGAGTTTGCGGCGTTAACCGTCGCAGCCCCGCCACGGCGCGTGGAGCTATCTGTCTCCGCCACAGCGCGTGTGGAAGTGAGTGAACCCACAGCACCGCCACCGGCTGCGGATGCTCAACCATCAACGGTCGCTCGGTTTCAAAAGCTTGCAGAGATCGCACCGGGCTGTATCAACCCATCGTCGTTTGAACCGGTCATTAGCGACGGCTCACCACGGGCACGGTTTGAGGCACTCCGGACAGTGGCGAGCGTTGTCGAGCGCGAACCAGCAGCCGGCATCGAGCTAATAGATTGTCTTAGCGACCAACTGAAAAGCGGGGGGCTGATCGCGCTGTATGCAGCACGGGCAGTGCGGCACATTGCAGCAGCATACCCGGAGATCGTCGCCCGAGAGATCAGCGATCTCAGTGAGCCACTTACTGCTGAGAGCACACTGGTTGAGGCCGAAACAACCCGACTGCTGCTCTATCTGGCCGAGGCAAATCCGGCGGCCGCACTCGATACCACGCCAGCACTGTCATCGCTGTTGTCGCCGACGCCGACCAAATCCCGCCGGCAGGCGTTGGCAACAGTCGGGTTGATTGCAGAGCCACATCCCGAGGCGATCCGGCCGCTGGTGCCACAGCTCTGTTCGTTGCTGGAGACCGACGACGCCCAGTACCGGATTAGCAGCACCGCCGCCTTGGGGCGGGTAACAGCAGCGTATCCGGATGCAGCAACACCAGCGGTGCCAACGCTGGTCGAGCAGTTGCAGGCGGTCGATAGCGAACTCCGTGGGAACGCCGTCGGCGTGCTTGGAGATATCGCCCGCGAGTTCCCGAAAGATATCGCGCCGTACACCGATGAGATCGCACCGTTGCTGGAGGATGATGATCCGACAGTGCGGTCGAATACAGCCGGCACGCTCGCCAGAATCGCCAGCAGTGATCCACTGCGCGTGCAGCCGTCAGTGCCGGCACTGCTTGGGCTGTTGGAAGATAGTTGGACGCGAAGCCGTGTCCATGCCTGTTGGGCCTTGGGCTACTGTGGCGACCGTGAGGCCACAGAGATGCTCAGCAGGATTCGACACACCGATCCGAGCGAGGCGGTCAGAGACCGGGCAGCGTGGGCACTCGACCAGATCGAGTAGGCCACAAAGCCCTCAAGAGCGTTCGAACCCTATCAGGAGCAATGGGTACCACTGTCAGCTACTACTGTCCACACTGTGAGGCCATTGTCGAGCTGGAACGTGAGGGATATCTCAACGACAAAGCCGTGACGCCATACCCGTTTGAGGGATGGTTGTACGTCGCTCCCGACGAGGAGTTTAGCGATGCCGACGGCGTGGCGTTTAGCTGCGGTGAGGATGGCACACTGCGGGAGGGTGAGGAGGGCTGTGGAAAGAAGTTCTATCTCAGCTTTGTGCGATTCGAGAAAGGTCGTGAAATTGATCCGCGACACCCCAGCGAAAGCGTCGAACTCGCAGATGATACGCCGACACCATCAGGAACAGATAGCCCACGTGGGCCATCCGGGCCGGGCGGGTTCTGGTAAGCAACGCAGCTTTGATCGAAGAGATCAGCCTTTGATGTTGCAGACGGGAATCGTTCGGGCAACTGGATCAGCCAGCCCCAGCGATTCGGAGACATCAACAACAGCATCAATATCTTTGTAGACGCCAGGGGCCTCCTCAGCGATTGTCTCGCCGCTTTCGGCTTTGACGTAGATCTGCTGTTGGTCGCGGAGCGTGGACTCAACCGCACTCCCCCCAAACTCTCGTTTGGCCTGGGTTCGGCTCATGATCCGACCCGCGCCGTGGGCTGTCGAGCCAAAGCTTGTTGAGAGAGACTGCTCGCCGCCACAGAGAACGTAGCTTCCAGTGCCCATACTTCCCGGCAGCAACACGGGTTGGCCAACATCACGGTAGGCTCGTGGCACCTCGCTGCGACCCGCAGAAAAGGCTCTGGTCGCGCCTTTGCGGTGGACGTAGAGTTCGCGCTCTGTGTCGTCGACAGTGTGAACCTCCTTTTTGGCGATGTTGTGGGCAACATCATACAGCAGTTCCATCTCCATTGCCTCCCACTCTGTCTCGAAGACGCGTTCGAACACCTCTCGGGTGCGGTGGGTGAGCAGTTGGCGATTCACCCACGCGAAGTTGATCGCGGCCCCCATTGCGCCGTAGTACGAGTCAGCAAGATCGCTGCCGGCTGGGGCGGCCGCGAGATTCTCATCCGGCAGCGATGCGTTGAACTCGGCGTGTTGCTCGGTGATCTCGCTGACGTACTCTTTGCAGACCTGATGGCCCAACCCGCGGCTCCCACAGTGGATCATAATGACGAGCTGGTCGCCGCGAAGGCCGAAGGCCTCAGCAACGTCCTCATCATAGATATCGGTTACACGCTGGAGTTCGAGGAAATGGTTTCCAGAGCCGAGACTGCCAACCTGGGTTTTGCCGCGGTGTTTTGCGTTGTCGGAGACTGCCTCCGCATCAGCATCTGGACGCTGGCCTTCATCCTCGCAGTGAAGCATATCCTCGCGGGTCGCATATCCGGCTTCGACAGCCCAATCAAGGCCACGATCTAAAATCTCAGTGACAGTCCCAACATCGGTTTCAAGCACACCGCCGTCGCCGATGCCGGTCGGAATGTTCTCATAGAGTGCCTCAACCAGCTCCTCCTCGCGGCCACGCACGTCGTCGTAGCTGAGATTTGTTTTGATGAGGCGGACGCCACAGTTGATATCGAAACCGACCGCACCCGGCGAGATACAGCCTGTTTCGGCATCAATCGCGCCGACGCCGCCGACCGGAAACCCGTAGCCTTGGTGGCCATCCGGCATACACAGCGCGTGGGTTGTCATCCCCGGCAGCTCAGTTGCGTTTTTGAGCTGTTGGAGCGTGTTGTCGTCGCTGATCTGCTCAAGGAGGGCTTCGCTGGCGAGGACGCGTGCGGGCACCCGCATCGCACCCGTCTGTGGAATCTCCCAGACATGGTCTCGAATCCGGTGCAGTTCGATCCCGTTGAACTCACGCGTCGTGGTCATACCAGCGTTTGAGACGTGTAGGCGAAAGAGCGTTGCGACCTCCGACTGCGGGCAGTAACCACGCGTGGTGTCACTGCGGGCGCAAAACGTCGTAATCGGTGCTCAGTCGTTGGTTGTCGGCGACTCTGTTTGGGAACTCGCCTCGTCGCCCTGTTTGCGACGGGCCAAATCCGCGGCAGCACCGAACCGATCCTTGAGCCAGCGGTCAACCGCATATTGACCACCGCCAGTGATCAACAACGCCGACACCAACCCGAACAGTGAGATGTGGGCCACAACCGGATCATCCGGAAGGCCGAACAACGTTGTCGTAAATAGCACAAACCCAATGAGTGCAAAGCCGCGGGTGAACGCGCCAGCGATCAGCATCACCCCGACAAGCGCCTCGGTGAGGCCGGCTCCGATCACCCAAAGCTCCGGTTGGACAGGGACAATCGCAGTCAGATTATACTTCTCGACAACGGCGAGAGAGGCACCTGGACGCATCAGCTTTTGTGTAATTCCGAGGTAGATGAACGCGATCCCAAGCCCCACGCGGATAACCACCGGCACTAGTCGGGTGTATGGGTCGATTTTTGCATCAAATGGAACAGCCAGCCGCCGGTAGAAGGGATCAAACTGTGAGTACAGCGTGCGGTCATCATCAGCCATCCGAGCGATCAGTGAGTCAGCACTCGGGCGGCCACCGCCGAGCAGTGCGACTGCGATCAGTCCGGGCACAAACTCAAACGCCAACAGCAGCCCTGGCTGTGTTGGCAACACTGCCAGATACGCCGCAAGGGCGACGATGGCTGTGGCCCGCGTTGCGAGGCCGAAAAGCAGCAGAAAACCAACGCTGATACCGAAGAGTCTGAGGACGGTTGGATCACCAATTGTCACAGCAGGGCTGAAGTAGTAGCCCTCGAAGCCAGCGGCGATCAGCGGCATCCCCATGCTCAGCCGGACAAGCCACGGCAACAGATCCCGATAATCGTCCATCACCGCCCGGAAGGCAGCGATATCAGCCGGCACTGGGCGAATCCAGAGATAGACGGCTAACGCGGCGACAACAGAAACAAATCCGCCCAACAGGATAGCAACAATGAACGGTGTTGTGAAGGCATCAACAAGGAAGGCAACGACATCCATCGGTTCACCGCCCGGCGTGACGTACTCAACGTGGGCTGCTGCTGGAGTTGCAATCGCTACCACCAACGCCCACATCGCCAACACGCCAGCGATGGGTCGAGACCAGTGGGAATCCATAGCCCATATAATATCGTCACCCACCTAACTGCAACGGTCGGGCAAGGAATGAGACCGGCTTTTATGTACCACTTTTATATTGATTCATATACTACCACTTCAACGTACTACTGAAACATATGGTCGACCCGACAGATACCATCGAAATTCAAAACGTTGTTGCCTCGACAGGGATCGGACAGGAACTCGATCTCGAAGCACTTGCGACCGATATTCCTGGTGCGGATTTCAACCCCGACAACTTCCCGGGATTGGTCTATCGCACACAGGATCCAAAAGCCGCTGCACTCATCTTCCGCTCAGGGAAGATTGTCTGTACCGGTGCAGCAAGCACTGACGAAGTCCACGGCGCGCTCGATATCGTCTTCGAGAAGCTCCGCGGGCTGGGCATCCCAGTTGGCGATGATCCCGAGATCACCGTCCAAAACATCGTCTCCAGCGCTGATCTCGGCGATACACTCAACCTCAACGCCCTTGCGATTGGGCTGGGACTCGAAGATGTGGAGTACGAACCCGAGCAGTTCCCTGGGTTGGTCTACCGGATGGACGATCCAGAGGTCGTCATTCTACTGTTCGGCAGCGGAAAAATCGTGATCACTGGCGGCAAAAAGCCTGAAGACGCCAAGGCTGGCGTCGAGAACATGACCGAACAGATCGAAGAGCTCGGACTCTCGGGCTAACACCATAGGCTCCGTTGTCGGGTGATCGGTCAACCCAGTCCCAGAAAAAACGCTGACGGCTCGGCGAGCTACTCTACAACAATCGCGCCGACTTTTCCTTGGGCGATATGCGGCTCACAGATGTACAGATAGTTGCCGGCCTCATCAAACGTTTCCTCAACGGAGTGGCCCTCCTCATCAATGATTTCGGTTTCCGGATCAACGTCGATATCGCTTTCCTCGGCAGCGACGATGTTGTGACCGCCGCCCGCGCCAGTCCACTCAAAACTGACTGTGGTGCCGGTGGTAACACGGATAGCGGCGGGACTAAACGCAAACCCTGCGTCTCCCGCACCAACATCAATCGTAACGGTATCCTGAGCGGTTGCATCGAGGATATCCGTGTCGTACATACGAGCGTCGTGAGTTTCAGCCAGGAACGTATGCACTTCGTCCGGTATTTCGTCCGGGACAGTCTCCGGTTCTTCGTCACCGTTGCCACCACAGCCGGCGAGGCTAACAGCGACGGCAGTGCCACCGATTGCACGCATGACTGAGCGTCGGTTGAATCCAGTGTTGTCGGTCATAGTAATCCACATGAAGCTACATTCTATGCTGGTTTAAATCCGTCTATCAGCTTCGCTAACAAAGGCTACTCAACGATAATCGTTCCAACCATCCCCTGTGTAATGTGTGGTTCACACACGTACTCGTAGGTGCCAGCCTCATCGAATGTGTGCTCAAAGATGTGTCCGGCCTCAGTGACGAGTTCGCTTTCAAACGCAGGATTCTCAGCATCGTGAACCACGTTGTGCGCGCCACCGGCACCAGTCCACTCCCAAACAACAGTGTCACCAACGGCCACTGTGAGTTCGGCCGGATCGAAATCAAACCCGGAGCTGCCGGCTCCGACCGCAACGTCGCCGTCGACATCTGCAGCCGTCGGGCCAGCACCACCAGCGCAGCCAGCAACACCAGCTGTAAGGACGGTTCCGGTTGTACAAATGAATCTGCGGCGGGAGGAATCCATTATCATTGGTAGGTCACAATCGGCATTAAGCGGACTGATTTTCACAGAATTTCAAGCCGGATGCCACGGGGTCGTTCGGAAATGAAAGATTACGTGATGTGGCCAGAAATCGGAGATTTCTGGCTGCCTGCCAGACTGCGTCTGGCAATGACGAGAATCAAAGATTCTCGAACCACTTGACCCCGAGGGAGTATACGCCATCGAGGCCACCGACAGCCAGTTTTTAAAGAGCGGAGACCCGAATAGTGACTGATGGGTCAGGATTCGTCGCAGATGGATAGCACGCCGCCAGCGGACGCTGTGCTCGATATTCTCGGCGACGAATCCTCAAGAACTATTATCGAAGCCCTCTCCGAACCAATGACCGCAAATGAACTCTCAGAAGCGTGTGATATTCCACTCTCGACGATGTATCGAAAGCTCGACCAGCTGACCGAGGCATCGCTCCTCGTCGAATCAGCCCGGATTCGAAAAAACGGCCAGCACACCACCGTATACGAGCCAAACTTCGGGACGATCTCAATCACGCTGGATGAGGATGATGAGCTCCATCTCGACGTGGATCGGCCATTTGAACAGACAACCGCCGATGAACGGCTGGAAGACCTCTGGAAAACCGTCCGGGAGGGGACATAGATGCACGTGCCAACAATCGTTGCCGCGCTGATGACAGTCATTCTGGTTTTGGGTGGTGCGATTACCTACTACGCGTTCAAAGCCTACCGCCGAACCGGCAACCCCGCGATACAGGGGCTTATGGTCGGCTTTGCCTTTGTCACGCTTGGCGCGTTGGCTGGCGGGATTGCCCACCAACTCCTCGGTGTTGAACTCGCTGTCGGCGTCGGAATCAACGCCGGGCTGACGGCTGTTGGGTTCGCAGCGATCACCTACTCGCTGTTTGTCGAAGTGTAGGCCGCCGATCCCTTCAAGCCGACGGCCACCGACAGCCCAGATATGACAACCGACACTACCGAGGAGCCGATTGAAAAAACGGTTGGACAACAGCTTACTAACCGAGAAGAGCGAGTTGCTGTCGCCGAATCGCTTACTGGCGGCTTGGTCTGTTCGCGGCTCACCGATATTCCTGGCTCTAGCACCTATTTTGATCGTGCTGTCGTGAGCTACGCGAACAGTGCGAAACAGCACCAACTCGGTGTGTCGCGGGAGGCACTCGATACAGCGGGCGCGGTTAGTGAGGCTGTCGCTCGCGAGATGGCAACTGGGATCCGCGATACAGCCGGCGTTACATGGGGTGTCTCGACAACTGGGATTGCGGGGCCAACGGGTGGCACTGAAACCAAACCAGTCGGACGGGTGTATATCGGTGTCGCCTACGCTGCCGACTGGGGGAGTGAGCACTCATTTGTCCGAGTCGACCAACACACCTTCGAGGGTGACCGGCTTGCAGTAAAACAGCAGTCGGCGACTGCAGCACTTACTGCTCTCTCGAAGACGATAAACAAAACCACCGACTGAGCCTGAGACAGAGCCGTTTTGACAGTGCCAACCAAACAGCCAGTATGGCCGACAGCGATGGAGCCGGAGACGCAGACGGCGATCAGTTTCTCGTCGGCATCCATGTGACAAGCGAGGAGCTCAGATTTGTTGTCCACGTGCCATCCGATATTGACGGTGGCTGGCAAGATCAGGAAACATTCCAGCAGCTGGTCGAGGAAGCCACCTGGGAGGAGTTGGATCGAGAGGCGACGCTGCAAGCGATTGCAGCCGAGGCTGAGCCTGGCGAGACAGTCACCCTTGGGAGTGTGCAGCTCACCCCAGATGGAACAGTTGTTGATCACGAGTTGGCCTCACCAGCCGACGAATAACCCCGACAGCAACGGCAACTGCAACATAGAGCAGTCGCTGTTGAGCGTCGAATGCTAATTGAATATCAGATGTGTGACGAGTAACAACCCCTTTTGTTAGCGTTGTCACTCTCCAAGTCCTGAATGAAGTATGAATAACGGCGGCGAACCACACCTCCCAGAGGGTCGCCCACTCCAGTACTACGCGGAACGCTGACGAGCTTAACTACCGTGTTCGGAATGGGTACGGGTGGAACCTCGTCGCTGTGGCCGCCAACACCGACCACCGGAATCGAACCAGTGCCAAACCATTATCGGCAATCCTACCACCTCACGCGACTCAACACCGCGCTTTCTATCGCGACTACGTGCAATCCAGTTCGCGCCTGAACCCAGTACAACACGGGTCACAGTACAGATTATATGAATATGGCTCGGACAGTTAGTGCTCGTGGGCTCAACAGCTCGTTGCCTCGCTGCGTACACCCCGAGTCTATCAATCTCGTCTTCTACGAGTGTCCTCAACGGTACGTCTTTTTCATGTGGGTTTCGAGCTTAGATGCGTTCAGCTCTTACCCCGCGGCACGTGGCTACTCGGCAACTGCTCTCTCGAACAACCGATACACCAGTGGTGCCCAATCGTAGTTCCTCTCGTACTATACGATCGTTCATGGCACGTACCATTACACCCCCAATAGATAGCAGCCGACCTGTCTCACGACGGTCTAAACCCAGCTC
>OBKM01000773.1_pt1 | contig 14894 bp, 14 predicted proteins | sample 1519691 | NCBI WGS metagenome assembly OBKM01 (sample SAMEA37050418, study PRJEB22526) | metagenome | biome: saline pan; feature: lake; material: water | place: Egypt | collected 2015 | depth 0.5 m | reverse complement strand
GTCATACGAACGATCGTACGGGCCCGACCGGGATATAACTTATCGCCAGATAGAAACGAATCAGCGTTTCGACAGCCGGACGTCGAGACAGACGTTGTACTCGTGGGGGGCGTACGACCGAACGACGCGCTCCGTCTCGACCGTCACGTCGTAGTCGTCGCCCGCGGCCGCCCGGATCGCTCGGGCTCCGGGACCGAACGGGTCGTCCTCGTGCTGGATGTCGTAGTAGTGGATGAGGCCGTCCTCGCCCGCTAGCGTCACCGCGGTATCGAGGAACTCGTCGGCGGAGTGGGGAAGGTTCATCACCAGTCGGTCGGCGGAGCCGGCGTACTCGCCGGTCGTTTCGCGAACGTCTCCGGCGATCGCGGTCACGCGGTCGCTGGTGCCGTTCCGCTCGGCGTTCTCCCGGAGGTACTCGATCGCGGTCCCGTTGAGATCGCAGGCGACGACGTCGGCCCCGCGTGCGGCCATCGGGATCGCATACGGGCCGACGCCGGCGAACATGTCGACGACCGACTCGCCGGCCGCGACCTGCTCGATAACGCGGTGGCGCTCGGTCGCGAGCCGGGGCGAGAAGTACACTTCGGCGACGTCGAGCACGAACTCGTGGCCGTACTCGCGGTGAACCGTCTCGGTGCCGTTTCCGGCCAGCACGTCCCACTGGCGGACCCGGAGGTCGCCCTCGATCGGCGAGGCTCGGTTGAGGACGGTCGCGCACGGCAGATCGGAGGCCATCACGGCGTCGGCGATCTCGCGAGCTCGACCGTCGTCGTCCTCGTCGATGATGACGATGTCGCCGAGGCGTTCGAGGGACGGCTCGTATCCGAGCAGGTCGGCGGGCGTCCGCGGTCGGTCACGCTCGTCCACGTTACGGTCCACGAGAGTTTCGGCGAGGTCGGACGGGACTCCGGCCGGATCCGTCACCGGGAGGTAGATGGTTCCGTCGACGACCTCGATCCGGTGGTCGCCGTCGAGAACCCCTGCGTCGGCGAGTCGCTCGCGGACGGACTCGCCGCGCTCGCGGTCGACGGCGACACAGGAGACGGTCATTACAGGATCGACGCGGGCAGAGGAATAAACGGTGACGCTTCGGCAGCGTGGCGTGTACGCGTCACTCGATGCGTTCGTCGACGGAGGGCTCCGGACCGGAACTGCCGTCGGCCCGAACCGCATCGAGCAGTTGACGGTCGCTCGCGTCGGCACCGACGTGAACGACTCGTTCGGCCGACGCGATGACTCCCTCGTTCGGGTCGGGCCCCTTGTTCCCGGCCCCACCGCTCCCGGTCCTACCGCTCTCGGTCCCCTCGCTTCCGTCGTCCCGATCGACGACGATCGTCACGTCCGCCTCGCCCGCGAGGTCGCCCGCGGCCTCCCGGGTCGACGGAACGACCGACTCGAACGGCGGCGCGGTAACGACTCGTCCACCCGCGTCGGCCACGACACCGGCCAGCACGTCTCCCGCGGGAACGACTCCGGCGGAGAGTTCGTGACCCGCGGCCACGAGTCGGGCGGCGATCTGGGCCGCCGTCCGCCCCGTTCCGACGACGTGAACGCGTCGGGCGTCGCGGTCGGTCACGCTCGGTTCGTCCGTCGTGTCTCCGTCGTCGCTCGGAACGGTCACGGGAGGCTCGCTCGGGTCGCTCGGATCGTCGCGAGCGAGCGCGTCGAACGCCGTGATCGCCGGTGATCCGGTGGCCGGGTTCCGCCCGACGAACGCTTCGGCGTCGAAGGCGGAGCCCACCGCGTCCGCGGTCAGCACCTCCGCCGGCGGCCCGGCGGCGTGGACTCCGCCCTTCGCGAGGACGACGACCTCGTCACAGTACCGGGCCGCCAGGTCGAGGTCGTGGATCGCCGCCAGCGCCGCCCGCCCCCCGTCGGCGATCTCGCGGATCAGTTTGCCGGTCCGAACCGCGTGGTTGACGTCGAGACTCTCCGTCGGCTCGTCGAGCAGCAGTGCCGGCGTCTCCTGTGCCAGCGCTCGTGCGAGCAGGACTCGCTGGCGCTCCCCGCCGGAGACCGCAGTGATGGAACGGTCCGCAAAGCGCGTGACGCCCGTAGCATCCATCGCCTCACGGACCGCCCGCTCGTCGTCCGGACCGTGGCCGTCGAACCGTCCGAGGTGCGGCGTCCGACCCATCTCCACGACGTGTCGCACTCGGAAATCGAAGGCGAGCTCCGTCGCCTGTGGCACGCTCGCGACTCGCCGACTCACCTCCCGTGCGGAGAGGTCCGCGGCGTCGTCGCCGTCGAGCCGTATCTCGCCGCTGTCGGGTGTGATAGTTCCCTTGATCGCCCGGATAACCGTCGTCTTCCCGGCCCCGTTCGGCCCGACGAGCCCGACGAGTGACCCGCGTTCGACGTCGAAGTCCACCCCGGAGACGACCGGCCCGGTCTCGAACGAGACGGACAGGTCCCGCACCTCGATGAGCGGATCCGTGTCGGACGTATCGCTCGACGGATCGCTGCTCACAGCTCGTGCACCTCCCGGCTCATCAGTAGATAGATGAAGAAGGGTGCGCCGACCGCGGCGGTGACGATCCCGACCGGCAACTCGGCCGTTCCGGACCGCGCAACCGTGTCGGCGGCGACGAGGAAGCTACTCCCGGCGAGCGCGGCCGTCGGCAGCAACACCCGGTGATCGGGGCCGACCACGAGCCGGAGCATGTGCGGGACGATGAGGCCGACGAAGCCGATGACGCCCGCGAAGGCGACCCCCGCGGCGGTGATCAGCGCGGACGCCCCGAGCAGGATCCGCTTCGTACGCTCGACCTCGATGCCGAGTCCCTGAGCCTCCTCCTCGCCGAGCAGCATGACGTTCAGATCGCGCGTGTAGACGAGCAACAGGAGGAACAGCGGCGGCACGACGGCCGCAGTCACGGCGACCTCGCTCCACGAAGCCCCCGAGAGGTGACCCATCAACCACGCGACGATCCGGCGAAGCGACTCGCCGGCCTGAAGCTGGAGGTACGAGATGACCGCCCCGAGGAACGTCTGGACGGCGACGCCGGCTAAAAGCAACGTCGCTACCGGCGTCCGGCCGTGTTGCGTCGCAATGGCGTACACGCCGAACGCGGCGATCAGCGCGCCGACGAACGCGAAGAGACTGACTCCCGCGCCGTACGAGAGTCCCACGTCGACCGCACCGACGAGGGGGAAAGCGATCGTCGTCGACAGCGCGACCGGGAAGACGATGAACGCGACGGCACCGACCGCCGCGCCGGAGGAGACGCCGATGATCGACGGATCGGCCATCGGGTTGCGGAAGAAGCCCTGCATGACCGTTCCGGCGGCCGCGAGCGCGAAGCCGACGAGGGCGGCGAGCAGGATCCGCGGGAGCCGCACCCCGACGACGATCTGCTGGTGGACGCCCTCCACAGGGAACGCGAACGGGGACCGATACGCGAGGCTCACCCCGGACACCGACAGCGACCCGGCGCTCGGCGATCCCGTTTCGATACCGACCGGAACGACCAGGGCGTTCAACACCGCTTTCACCACCTCCGCGGGCGGTATTCTAACGGGACCGATCGCGGCGCTCACCACCACGACGACCGCCAGCATCGCAGCTAAGCCCGTCGACCACGCGGCCGATCGAACCCACGCACTCATTCGTTTTCCAACGAAACTTGTAGTAGGTAAATACTTATTGGACCGGGTGCGTCATCGACTTGATGCGACAGCATTCCGTTATCGCGATGGCCGTCCTCGTGACGACCGCCCTCGTCGGCGGCGTCGCGGGCGTGGCCGCCGGCACGCAGCCGGCAGTCGAACAGCCGACGGTACACCAGTACGACGACGCGGACAGCTGTGCGTTCCCGGTCGAACTGACGGACGCGACCGGGACGGCCGTCACGCTCGATGAACGGCCGGAGCGGATCACGACGACGAACCCGTCGGCCGCCCAAACGCTCTGGGAGATCGGCGCACGGGACCGCGTTGTCGGCCTGACCCAGTTCGCGCTGTACCTCGACGGTGCCGACGAGAAGACCGGCGTCGACGCCGAGGGGCTCGGCGTCAGCATCGAGCGGGTCGTCGACACCGACCCCGACCTCGTGCTCGCACCGAACGCGTCGGCCGACCAGGTCGCTGACCTCCGCGAGCAGGGACTCACGGTCTACCACTTCCCCGAGGCGACCGACGTCGACGACATCGCCGAGAAGACGGAGACGATCGGACGGCTCGTCGGCGAGTGTGAGGCGGCCGCCGAGACGAACGCGGAGATGGACGACGCGGTGGCGGACGTCCGGGAGCGGACGGCAGCATTCGACCGCCCCGCCGCGTTATATCCGCTCGGCGACGGCTTCGTCGCCGCCGGCAACACGTTCATCGACGAGATCATGACGATCGGCGGAACCGACAACGTCGCGGCCGCCGAACACGAGGGGTACCCGCAGCTCTCGGACGAGGTCATCCTCGAAACGGATCCCGAACTCATCATCGTCAACGACGACGACGCGGCGATCCTCGACGAGGAGCCGTACGCCAGCACGACGGCGGGAGTCGACGACAACTACGTCGTGATCCCGGTCCACTACCTCAACCAGCCCGCGCCACGTAGCGTGATCGAGTCGACGGAGACGCTCGCGACCGCGGTCGAGGCGCTTCAGACCAGCGAGGAACCCTCCGCCGACGACACCAGCGCGGAGGTGCCCGGATTCGGCGTCGTCGCCGCCGTGATCGCCATGCTCGCCGCCGGACTGCTCGCGCGACGCGAGTAGGCCGCCAACACGTCGTCGTTGCTCGTCGGATCACGGCGTGGCCCGCGTTTTCAAATACCCTGTCCCATCAGGTGGCTTCGGAGCACGTCCGGCGTCTTGAGTCCGGCATCGCTGTTGACGAGAACGACCGTCTCGTCGCCCTCGAAGAAGTCGTCCTCCGCGAGTGCCCACGCCGCGGCGGGCGCGGCACCGCCGGTCACGCCCGTTTCCATCACTTCGTTCTGTGCGACCGCGACCGCGCTCGCGAGGATGTCGTCGTCCTCGACGCTCACGGCGGTTCCCCCGCTTTCCGTGACCGCCTCGATCGCCGCCGTCCCGCCCGCGGGGTCGGCGATCTCCAGTTCCCCGCAGATGGTGTCCGGCGTCGACCACGGCTCGGGCGCGTCGCGGCCGCGCTCGATCGCGGCGGCGATCGGCGCGCAGCCGGCCGCCTGTGCCGCGACCACCTTCGGAGTCGAATCGATCGCGCCGACGCGGGCGAGTTCACGAAATCCTTTATAAATTCCGGCGATGACCTCGCCGGTGCCGGTCGGGACGACGACGACGTCGGGAGCTTCGCCGAGGTCCGTGACGAGCTCGAACGCGACCGTCTTGATCCCCTCGTGGCGATAGGGCGTGGTGAACTCGTTCAGGTTCGTGTACTCGGTCTCAAGCTGCTCGTCGACCGCGTCCGCGGCGTCCGGGAACCGACCGCCGACGACGCGCATGTCGCCGCCGTGGACGTTCGTCATCGCCTTGTTCGAGAACGCACATCGCGAGGGGACGAACGCGTACGACCGGAGGTCCGCCCGACCCGCGTACGCCGCCATCGACTGTCCGGCGTTGCCGGGACTCGCACACGCGAGCGGCTCCACGTCGCCGCCGGCGGCCGCACGGCCCGCAACCGCGGTGAGCGCGACCGACATCCCCCTGTCGAGGACGGTCCCCGTCGGGTTCCGCCCCTCGTCTTTGACGTACACCGCGTCGACGTCGAGCTCGTCCGCCAGCCGATCGGTCGGAACGAGCGGGGTCGACCCCTCTCCAGCCGAGAGCGCGTCGGACGCGGGAAACGGCAGGAGCGCGTCGAACCGCCAGTGGCCGACGCCGGCGTGCGGGCCCCCGCTCGACGGGTCGAACAGCGTCTCGGGATCGACCGCGTCGTAGTCATAGGTCGGGTCGAGCCCGCGTGCTCGCTCCTCGTCCGAAACCGCCGTCGGGTCCGGGGTCTCGTGGACCCGGCCCGACGCGCGACTCTCCAGCCCGCGAAACGCCTCCGTCGTCTCCGTCGTCTCCATACCGACCCTTGCGGCGGCGGCGACTAATCGCTTGGCTTCCCGGGCGTGGATCCGATCCGTGCCACGCCGCGTTCCGCCGCCGCTTATAAGCGTTCGACCCGACGGGACCCGTATGGACGCAGACGTCATCGTCGTCGGCGGCGGCCTCGCGGGGCTGGTCTCGGCAACACGACTCGCGGAGAGCGGAGCGGACACCGTCCTGCTGGAGCGGCGACCGACGGTCGGCGGACGGGTCCGGACCCGCGAAGTCGACGAGTTCACGCTGGATCGCGGCTTTCAGGTGTTGTTCACGAGCTATCCCGCGGTCGAACGCGAGCTCGACACGGACGCGTTGGACCTCCGCGCGTTCTCGCCGGGCGCGACGATCTGCCGGCCGGGATCGCGGGCGGTCCTCTCGGACCCGCTTCGGGAACCGACCGCGGCGGTCGAGTCCGCGCTCAACCACGAGGTCCCCTTCTCCGACAAGCTCCGGACGCTCGCGCTGCGATACGATCTCTCGAAACGCGAGGAGGACGAGTTCTTCGCCGGCCCCGACGCGTCGATCCGGGAGTACCTGACCGACTGGGGGTTCTCGGCGGAGTACATCGAGAACTTCGTGGAGCCCTTCTACGGCGGGATCACGCTCGACCGGTCGTTGTCGAGTTCGAAACACGTCTTCGAGTACACGTTCCGCGCGATGGGTCGCGGATCGATCGCGGTCCCCGCCGACGGGATGGCTGCCATCGGGGACCAACTCGCGGAACGGGCTCGGGACGCGGGCGTCGAGATTCGCACGGGCGAGGACGTGGAGTCGGTCGACGTCGGCTCCGGCGGTCGGTTCCGGCTCGGATCGGTCGGCCCCGCGGAGGGGGCACGCGTCGAACTCCTCGACGGGGGGACGCTCGACGCGAGCGCGGTCATCGTCGCGACGACCCCGCCGGAGGCACGGTCGCTGACGGGCGTGGAGTCGGTCCCGGAGGCAGGCGTCCCCAACGTCACGGCGTGGTACACGTTGCCGGAGGGGGTCGAGTTCGAGACCGGGAAGCGAATCCTGCTCAATGCCGCGAGCGAGTCGCCGAACGCGGTGGTGCCGATGTCGGAGGTCGCGCCGGAATACGCTCCCCCGGACCGGGCGCTGCTCGGCGCGACGTTCCTCGGCGAGGACGCGCTCGCTCGCGACGACGCGGACCTGCTGGCGGACACCCGGGACGCCCTCTCGGCATGGTTCCCCGAGCGCGGCTTCGAGGGCCTGGAAACGGTCGACGTCGACCGAGTGCCCTTCGCACAGTTCGCACAGCCCCCGGGCGTCCACGCGGCACTCCCGGACGCGGACGACCCCGAGGGACCGGTGGTTCTCGCGGGCGAGTACACCGAATGGTCGGCGATACAGGGCGCGATGAAGAGCGGAGCGCGAGCCGCGACCGTCGCCCGCGACTATTTATAAACGGCTCCCCGGTTCCGGTCGTCGATCGCGAAGCTCAGTCGTCGTCGGCCGCCGCTCGTTCCTCCGCGCCGGCGTCCTCTTCGGCTTCGATGCTCGGCGGGTACGTCCCGCGGTCGAGTCGGAGATCGGACTGGGGGCGGGCCATACAGGTGAGCGCGTACTCCTCGGCCTCCTCGTCGGTGAACCCGCGGGCGGCCGGCTGGGTTACGTCCCCGTCGAGTATCTCCGCCGAGCACGCGAGACACATTCCGACGCGACAGGAGTACTCCTGTGCGATCCCCTCCTCGATACAGGCGGCGAGGATCGTTTCCTTGTCCGACACCTCTATGATCTCGCCGGTGCCGACGAACTCGACGGTGTACTCGGTCATACCGCCGAGTACCCGCCGGCCAATCAAAAAGGGTTCCCCTCGATCCCGTCGCCGTCGCGGGGACGGATAGGATCGTCCGGATCGGGAACGAGTGCTGGCGGCCGGTCACGAGCTGCGTTCGGCAGACCGCGTCTCGTGGCCGATCGGGACGGTCGCGCTACGGCGGCGTCACGGTTTGACGAGCACCTTGATCGCCTCGCGCTCGTCCATCATGCGGTATCCCTCGCCGATCTCGTCGAGCGAGACCGTCTCGGTGAAGATCGGTGCGGGATCGAGCGTTCCCTGTAACACGTCGGCCATCAGTTCCTCGGCGTACGCCCGGACCGGCGCGACGCCACCCGCGAGCGTCACGTTGTCGCCGAACATGCCGAACACGTCGAGTCCCTCGTCCTCGACGCCGTACGGGACGCCGACGTAGCCGATCGTGCCGCCCGGCCGGACCGCGTCGATCGCGGCGTTCATCGCGCTCGCGGCACCGACACACTCCATCACGTGGTTCGGTCCCCCGTAGGTGAGTTCGCGTACTCGGTCGACGGCGGCCTCGCCGCGCTCGGAAACCGTCTCAGTCGCGCCGAACGACGCCGCGAGTTCGAGCCGGTCCTCGTGGTGGCCGACCGCGATGATCCGCTCGGCACCGAGTCGGCGGGCAGCGAGCACGCCACAGAGCCCGACCGCACCGTCGCCGATCACCGCGACCGTCGATCCCTCCTCGACGCCCGCGCTCACGGCCGCGTGGTGACCGGTGCCCATCACGTCGGTCAGGGGGAGCAGCGACCGGAGCGTCGACTCGTCGTCGGCGTAACGGTTCGGAACGCGGACGAGGGTGCCGTCGGCGTGCGTCGACCGAACGTACTCGCCCTGTCCGCCGCCGTTATCGCCGCCCCACGAGTCGCCGTTCTCGCAGGAGGTGTGGAGGCCCTTGCGACAGAACTCGCACTCGCCACAGGAGATGGCAAAGGGCGCGAGCACGCGGTCCCCGGGCGCGACCGAGGTCACGTCCTCGCCGACCGCCTCGACGATCCCCATCGGTTCGTGGCCGACCGGCGAGCCGGCGTCACGGTCGCTGTCACCCCGATAAAACCAGAGATCGGAGCCGCAGACCGCGGTGTGAGTCACGCGGACGATCGCGTCTGTAGGAGCCTCGATCTCGGGACGAGGTCGCTGTTCGACGCCGATGTCCCCGGGTTCGTTGAAGACGGCTGCGCGCATGAACGGACATACCGCCGCGCGTCACAAAAGGTCGGCGTCGTCCTCCGGCGCTCGCTCGGGAGGATCCGAGGCTGCGGGAACCGCCTCGGTTACCTCGACACGCTCGAACCCGACCTGAACGGCCTGCCCGTCCCCGATCGACTCGAACGCGAGGTCGGCGTCGGATCGGTCGACGACCCACCACACGAGCCACAGTCCGAGCCCGTTCGTGTGCCGCATCGAGGTCTCGTAGCCCCGCTGGAGGGTTTCGATGGTCTCATCGGGGATCCCCGGGCCGTCGTCCTCGACGCGGAGCGCGACGCCGTCTCCGACCGAGCGGATCGAGACCGAGACCCGCCGCGTGTCGCCCTCGTTGTGGATCACCGCGTTCTCGATCACTTCAGAGATGACGGCCTCCGTGAGTGGATGTGACCGTACTCGACACGTCTCGGCGACGGGCGCGTCGAACCTGGTGTTCGGATGCTCAGCCTGAAGCCGCTCTATCACGCCGTCAACGACGTCGACGAGATTTACGACCGCTTCTACGGGTTCGTCGGAGCCGCCGGGACCCATCACCTCGCCGATGTGGCGGGCGTGCTCGCTCACGGACAGCAGTCGGTCGACGTTCTCGGCCACGACGGCGGCGCTCTCCTCGCCGCCGTCGGCGCGCTTGCGCAGTAGCTCGACCCGCCCGTCGATGACCGTCATCGCGTTTCGAATGTTGTGGCGGAGGACGCGGTTCAACACCGTGAGTTGAGCGTTCGCCCGTTCGAGTTGGTCCTCCGCACGCCGTTGCTGCGCGTCGGTCAATCCCAACGCGAGCCCGAACACCGATCCGACCGACATCGCACCGATGACCACGACGCTCGGCCGCTCCATCGGCGGTCGGTCACTCATCCCGTAGGTGACGAAAAGCAGTGCGACCCCGCCGATCGTCGCTGCTCCCAGAACACTCCAGCCGGTGATACGGAGGGTGTACGACGGAAAAAGCGGCGACCGAGCTACCGGAACCGTTGCGGCGACCACGAGCGCGCTACACGTGATCGGCACGAGCGCACCGGTCACGATCATGGTGGGATCGCTCATCGCCGCCAGCGAGATCAAGTGGTATCCGAGGGGAGCGAGGCCGACGGCCGCGAGCAGTCCCAACTCCCCGACACATCGGACCCGTGTCATCCGCATTGATATCCGGTGGTCGACACCGGGGGATAACTATTATCGATCCGGTATCAAAATCGAGAACCAGAGACAAAAGCGGGTGAGAACGCCAACCGAAACGGAGCGATCTCATGTCGAGACCACCTCGGCTAACCCTGATCGCGGGATGGCGTGGACTACCGGCTCAAAATATTCCCGGACAATCCGCGAGAGCGGTCGCTCTTGAGTAGTAGAATACCGAAATTGGGTGGCTGGGGAGTCCCAGCCCACCAATCCCGCACGGCCAAAGACCGTGCGCGTCGTAGGTGGGCCAACACGGATTTGAACCGTGGACCTCCCGGTTATCAGCCGAGCGCTCAACCTGACTGAGCTATTGGCCCAGGTGAGCGCATTAGGTCGTTTCGTGGGTAGGATTTTAAGGGTTTCCTTTCAAAAGCGGGTCGCCGTCCGGCGGTTTTTCCGACGGATCGCGGGACCGAACCGGGCCGACCGCGGGACCGAGCTCCGACGGTCACTCCCCGCGTTTCTCTGACTCCCCGCCCTCAGTCTCGACCGTGTAATCCACGTCGACGACGTCGTCGCCCTCGTCTCCGGTTCCGGCGTCCCCCGAGAACCCGTCGGCGTCGTCTCCACCGTTTCCGCCGTCGTTCGGGAACCCGCCGGGGAAGTCATCGCCGCCGGGGAACCCCTCGCCGTCGAACTCGCTACCCCCGAAGTCGACGTTCCCGAAGCCGCCTGCGTCGCCGTCCCCACCCGGGAACCCGCCGATATACACGTTGCCGGTGGCGAACCCGCCCGTTTCGCGGTCGATGTACGGGACGACGACGTACTTTTTCACCGCCATCCGGATCGGGATCCGGGTGAGCGGGAGCGCGAGGAGAAAGCCGAGCGCGTCCGTCACTAACCCGGGCGTGAGCAGGAACGCGCCGGCAGCGATCAGGAGGCCGCCGTCAAGCAACTCGTCGGTCGGGGGTTGGCCCTGCGCGAGTTTACGTTGGACTCGCGCGAGCGTCGCCCGCCCTTCGGCACGCAACAGGAGCATCCCCAGAATCGCCGTCAACACGACGAGCCCGACGGTCAGGACCCACCCGAGCCGTGTCGCGACGAAGACGAGGAACAACGCGTCCACGAGCGGGACGACGAGGAGCAACGCGAGCAGCGTTCGCGGGCGCATGCCTCACGGTTTCCGCCCGGCACCCATAGCCCTTTTCGTCGCGGACGGTGGGCGCCGGGACAGGGGGACTCCGGTCCGGGACGACCTCCGACTGAGTCGCCCCCCGACGGGATCGCGCCGCATCGTCCGCGACCGCCACCGCTTTGACCGACGCGTTCCAGCCGAGCGTATGGACATCGTCGGTGCGCTCGGTCGCGAACCCCCGGAGCGCGAGTCGTTGCCGCGGTGGGTCGCCCCGTTGCCGAAGGCGGTGGAGGACATCGCCTACCGATTCGTCTGGGTTATCGTCGCCATCAACCTGCTGGGCACCGCATTCGGCTTCTGGTACTATCGGTTCCAGTTCAGTCGACATCCGGTCGAGATGTGGGCGTTCATCCCTGACAGCCCGCTCGCGACGCTGTTTATTGCCCTCGCGCTTGCGTCGTGGGCGGTTGGTCGGTCGAGCGACACGCTCGCCGCTTTGGCCTTCTTCGGCAACATCAAACTCGGGCTGTGGACCCCGTACGTTCTCGTTGTTTTTTACCCCGCGTTCCTTGCGAACTCGGGGCCGGCGATGTACGCGTTCCTCCTCGTGAGCCACCTCGCGATGGTTGTGCAGGCGTTCGTGCTCCACCGGATGACCGACTTCCCGGTCAAGGCGGTCGCGATCGCGGCGACGTGGTACACCGTCGATCTGCTGATGGACTACTTCATTCCGCTCGTCGGCGATGTCACCCACACCTCGATCCCGTACGCCAGCAGCACCCCGTGGTTCACGACCACGGTGCTACAGGTCGCGGCTGCCGGGGCAGTGACGCTCACGATCGTCCCGCTGTTCTTCGCGCTCGGCACGCGTGTGGCGACGCTTCGGGCACGAAGCTAGGAGACGGAAGCCGTAGAACTCCTATCGCCTGCCGCGACCCCATTTAAGACAGTTCGGGACGACGGAGGTGTATGAGTGCTTACGAGCGGATCGCCGACCTGTCGGTCACGATCGAGTCGGTAGCCCGACGCCGACACACCGCCGACACGACGAGCGACTTCGAGCGAACGACCACGGAGTTCCGGCTCTCCGGCGACGGCGTCGTCGGCCGCGGCGAGGACGTGACCTACGAGACCGCCGACCACGACGCGCTCGCGGGGACGGACCCGATCGATATCGAGGGTGAGTGGACGATCGCGGAGCTGTCGGCCGCCCTCAACGACATCGACCTGTTCGCGACGAAGTCGCCCGAGCAGGCCGCCTCCCGAAACTATCGGCGGTGGGCGGTCGAGAGCGCCGCGCTCGACCTCGGACTGCGACAGACCGAGACTTCGCTCGGCGAGTTCCTCGGTATCGAACCCGAACCGATCCGGTTCGTCGTGTCGACGCGACTCGGGGATCCACCGACGACCGACCGAGTCATGTCGCTTCTCGACCGCAACGGGAATCTGGAGTTCAAACTCGACCCGACACCCGACTGGCCGGAGGAGGTGTTCGTCGAACTCCGCGAGACCGACGCGGTTCGGGTCCTCGATCTCAAGGGCTGGTACGAAGGAACCGATGTCGACGTCGAGGCTAACCCGGAGCTGTATCGTGACGTGCTCGCCGCGTTTCCCGCTGCGGTCGTCGAGGACGCCGCGTTCACCTCGGAGACGACGCCGCTTCTGGAACCACAGGCCGACCGCCTCGCCTTCGATTACCCGATCGACGGCGTCGAGGCGATCGAGTCGCTCCCCGTCGATCCCGGGTGGTGTAACGTCAAGCCCTCGCGGTTCGGCACGCTCGAATCCCTGTTCGAGACGATCGCGTACTGCCGCGAGAACGGGATCGACATGTACGGGGGCGGCCAGTTCGAGCTCGCCAGCGGGCGGACCGCGATCCAGACGCTCGCCGCGCTGTTCTATCCCGACGCGCCCAACGATGTCGCCCCCGGGGCGTTCAACGACCCGAACGCCTCGCCGCCGTATCCGCGGAGCCCGCTGGCTCCTGACGACGACGCGGTCGGCTTCGAGGTTTAAAAAGCCGCTACGAGACGAACTTCAGCAGGTCGTCGCGGTTGTGCGCGTGGAAGCGCTCGCTGAGACAGTCCTCCAGCGCACCGATATCGCCCCGCTTCGCGCAGATCGGTGCGACCGTGTCCGACCACTGCTGCCACGGCGGGAACAGTCCGAGCCGATCGCAGATGTCGTCGAGCCGCTCGTCGAGGTCGTCGATCTTGTCGGTCTTGTTCACCGCGACGATCGGGTCGACGCCGACCTCCTCCAAAAACCCGAACATCTCCACGTCGTGGGGAACGTTTCCCCGTTCCGTGTGCCGATCGATGATGTCGACCGCACTCTTACCGTCGAGAACGACGACGCCCGTGAGGATCCGGTCGGCGTTATCCTCGACGTACCGGATCACGTCGGTTTTGATCTCCTCACGGCGGTCGCTTTCGACGCCGGACATGAACCCGAACCCCGGCAGATCGGTGAACATGAACGACTCGCTGACCCAGTCGTAGTGGTTCGGCTGACGGGTGACACCGGGTTTTCCGCCGGTAGAGAAATCGTGGCCCGTTAGCTCGCGCATCACCGTCGATTTGCCGACGTTCGACCGTCCGACGAGGACGACCTCCGCGTCGCGGTCCGGCCGGTCTTCGAACATACTCCTCCGTGGACGCCCGACCCGGTTAAAAGGCGCGTCGCGCCCGCGGTGGCGATGACGACCGGGTTCCTCCAAAGTGAGCCACTGGCCACCGTGCTCCCGGATCGTTTACGCGTCCGCCGGTCCGACTGCCGACATGGACAAGCAAACGGTCCGGGAGGCCGTCTGGGATGCGCTTGCGGACCGAGGCGAGGCGCGGTTCCCGTTCCCGCCACACGGACGGATCCCGAACTTTGCCGGCGCGTCGGACGCATGTACTCGACTTACGGAAACGGCGGCGTGGGCGTCGGCAACGACGGTGAAGGCCAATCCGGACGCACCACAGCTCCCGGTTCGCCGGGCCGCGATGCGTGCCGGAAAGACGGTGTACATGGCACAACCGCGGCTCCGCGATCCGAAGCCGTTCCTCCGCCTCGATCCCGACGAGGTCACCGACATCGACGAGGCGACGACCGTCTCGGGCGTGTCGAAACACGGCGTCCCGGTCGCTCCGGAGGCGGTCCCCCGAATCGACCTCGTCGTCTCCGGATCGGTCGCGGTGAGGACCGACGGCACCCGGATCGGCAAGGGTGAGGGATACAGCGATCTGGAGTGGGCGGTCCTCCGTGAACTCGACGCGGTCGACGACGGGACCACGGTCGCCACGACGGTTCACGAGTGCCAGGTCATCGACGGCCCCGAGTCCCCGATCGATGACGTCGACGGCCTGCCCGGTCCCGACCGCCACGACGTGCCGATGGACTTGATTGTGACGCCGGACCGCGTCGTTCGACCGACCGGAAGCGCGGAGCGGCCGACCGGCGTCGACTGGGACCTCCTCGACGAGGAGACGCTGTCGGAGATACCGGTGTTGGCCGAACGTGCCCCGGACGAGTGTTGAGCAGCACGTGGACGCGTCGTTTCATACTGATAGCCGAACCGGCGACCGCTGAACGCGTGTCTCGGTCGCCGTTGAGTTCCGTAGTAAATGGGCGCTGCAGG
>OBKM01000772.1_pt1 | contig 14905 bp, 13 predicted proteins | sample 1519691 | NCBI WGS metagenome assembly OBKM01 (sample SAMEA37050418, study PRJEB22526) | metagenome | biome: saline pan; feature: lake; material: water | place: Egypt | collected 2015 | depth 0.5 m | reverse complement strand
CCGCCGGAGATCCCGCAGGTGACGGCAACACACGTTGCGATCGGCGGCGTGAGCCCCGCGAGGATCGCCGCGTAGAACACGAAGAAGTGCGACGCGAGTTCGGGAATGAAAAACTGGTTGATGAGCGTCGGAGCCACCAGCAGCGCCACGACGGTGTACGCCGCGGTCGTGGGCATCCCCAGCCCGAGCAGGATACAGATGATCATCGCGAGTATCACGGCGATTATCATCACACCACCGGAGAGATCCATCAGGGTGAGCGAGATCGCCGTCGGCACACCCGTCGCCATCAGGATGTCGACGACACCGTTGATCGCCGCGAGGATGATCGTCACCGGTGCGACGACGAGCGTCCCCTGACGGAACCCGTCGACCGTCTGCTCGAGCGTACCCATGAACGCGTCACGACGGCTCTCACCATCGAGCTGTGCCTGCAGGATCGGAATCGCGATCCCGAAGGCGAGCATCGAGACGGCGGTGTACAGCGCCGCGGTCATCACCGTCCACTGGAGCACGCCGAGGACGTAGATCAGGATGAGCAGCGGGACCCCGTACTTCACCGACTCTAGGATGATCGCACGATCGCTCATCGGCTCGCCGATAACGCCGGACATCTCCGGGTCGTCGATCTGGGGTGCTGCCACGTAGTGGACCGCGATCACGATCGACGCGACGAGGATCACCGCCGGGATCAGGCCGGCGATGATAACGTCGACGTACGTGATCCCGGTGATCAGCGACGCCATGATGAACGCCCCGGCACCCATGACGGGCGGAAGCACCTGCCCGGCCGTCGACGCGACAGCTTCAATGCCGCCCGCGGTCTCGGACCTGACCCCGTTCTCTTTCATCAGCGGGATGGTGAACGATCCGGTCATGCCCGCGTTGGCGGTCTGGCTCCCGTTCACCGAGCCGATGACTGCGCTCGCGATGACGGCGGTCTGGGCGATCCCGGAGTCGACGTACTTCGCCGAACGGACGGCCAGTCTGAGGATCAGATCGAACGCACCGTACGCCTTCAACAACCCCGCGTACAGCAGGAACAACGCGATCCACGCCGCCACGAGTCGGGTGAGGAACCCGTAGAACCCGTCGACGCTCACGACGAGGATGCGGATGATACGCGTTCCCGACAGCCCGCCGTGGCTCAACGCGCCGGGCATCCACGGTCCCGCGAGCCCGTACCCGATGCCCGCGAGCACGACGATCAGGAACGTCATCCCGAACGACCGCCACGTCAGGTAGATCATCACGAGGGTGAACACGAACCCCATCACGAGCTCGGCCTGCGTCGCGCGACCGAGCGTGTCGATAGCGACGCTCTGATAGTTCAAGAAGAGATAGCCGCTGGTTCCGGCCGACACGAGGCCGGAAACGACGAGGAGCCCCGTTTCGATCCAGTTACCGGCGACGATCGGCTCTTCGAGCTCCATGAACACGTACAACACGAGGATACCGCCGAGGAACGCGACCGCGTACTGACCGCGTGGCATCAGCTGCGTGTACGAGTACCACATGACGATCATCCAGTACGGGATCGAAAGCGAAATGAGCGCCATGCGAAGCCGTTCAGCTACGCCAGTCCCGAGCCGGAGGATCGCGGCCGTTACACCGGCGACTCCGACCGCACCGATGACGCCGACGGCGGTCGTCGCGTACTCGTCGACGGTGTCCGCGAGTGCGACGGGGTCCTCGAACAGGAGCTGCGGGATCACCTCACCGTACGCCCCGGAGAGGAAGTTCGGCAGGAACAGCGTCGGGACGAAGATGACGGCGATCCAGAACGGCAGCGACAGCAGATACAGCCACAGCTGGCGATCTCCACGCTCACCGTCGGCGAGTTCAAGCGGATCCTCGTCGTCGAGGAGCCCCTCGTCGCTCTCCGGTGGCGGGTCGCTCGATGCGGTTTGGTCGGTCGGGTCGGCCGAGTCGACTGGGTCGCTCGGGCCGTTCGGATCGGTCGGATCGTCGGGGTTGTTGGCCATCCGTCGTGAAATATAAGGGGTGTTCGAGAGCTACGCGAACGTGGTTACGCGTCGCCGCGGGTCCAGTCGTCCTCCCAGACGCCGTTCTCCTCGAAGAAGTCCGCGACGCCGGCGTGGACCTCGAGTTCGGGGATGACCGTGGCGGTCATCGCCTCGGGCGAGTACTCGAGCGTCGTCGGGTCGGACTCGCGAAGCGTCTCCTCGTGCTCGATCGCGATCCGACAGACCTCTTCGGTCGCTCGAGCCGGGATCTCCGGGCTGAACGCCCACTGGCCGGCGAGCGACCAGCAGACCATCTCGTCGGTGTACGCGTCGACGTCCTGGTCGTAGCCGTAAATGTCGAGCTCCTCGTAGATCGCGCCGGGGTGGTCACGGATCGTGTCGCGGAACTCCTCGTCGACCTCGAGCAGGTTCAGTCGGCCGCCACTGCGGACGTCGACCTCCTGACACCAGCCGGAGAGGTCGACGCCGTTCGCGCCGTACAGACACAGCGCGTCGACTCGGTCCTCCTCGACGGCACCCGGAATGTCCCCGGTGTCGACGTTGAGGATGTCGTTTTCGTCCCAGATGCCGGACTCACGAATGATCTCCTCGGTGAGCAGCCGCGTCCCGAACCCGGGCTGGATCGGGTAGATAGTGTACCCACCCTCTCGGAGGTCCTCCGTGGACTCCAGACCGCTGCCCTCCAGGCCGACCCAGTGGATCTGCAGCGAGGTAAAGAGGAACCCCTGGTGCGGAAGCGTGTCGACGGGGTCGTCGGCGAACGGCCCATCGTCGGCGAGCGCCTTCGCGAGCGAGTTGTTGTCGACGCCCATCGCCGGGATCTGGCCGTCGTCGTACTCGTACAGGTTCGCCGTCCAGCCCGCGGTCTCCTGGACGGAGATGTTGAGGAAGTCGCTGTGCTGGCTCGCCGCTCGGGCCAGCGCTTGGCCGGCCGCCTGCGTCGAGCTCCCGGTTGACGTCCCGCCGATCGTAATGGTCACTTCCTCGTCGCCGTCATCAGCATCGTCGGCGTCCGTGTCGTCGGCAGGCTCGTCGTCGTCGTCCGCACAGCCTGCCAGGCCGACGACGCCGAGCGTCGCCGCCCCTTTCGCTACATCGCGTCGGGTCAGTCGATCATCATCGAACATGCATCAATGACAAACACGCGGGGTTGTAAAAAGATATCGTACGTCACGAGAGCACGGACCGATCGACAGCTGATGGCTGCGATCTTGCACTCCCTTTTGGGTTAATATTTCTTGAATATAACGTGGACCGGTGCCGACACGCCGAAGGTCACACGGTCTCAGGCGATCACGTCCACGAGAACGCGGTGTCGAGATCGTGGGGCGTGTTACCGTTCTCGCCCGCACGTTCGCGATACGCGTCGAGATCGTCCCGGAAGGACGGGTCCGCGACGTCGACGAGCGCTGCCGCCCGCTCCCGCGGCGACAGTCCGCGGAGATCCGCGACGCCGTGCTCGGTGATGACGACGCTCGCGTCGTGTTCGGTGTGGTCGACGTGTGGCGACATGGGGACGATCCGCGAGACGTCCCCGCCGACTGCGGTCGACGGAAGCGCGATCGCGCCGAGCCGGCAGTTCCGGGCGAAATCACCGCCGCCGCCGACGCCGTTGACGACGCGTGTGCCGCCGATATGCGTCGCGTTGACGTTGCCGTACAGGTCGACCTCGACGGCGCTGTTGATCCCCACGACGCCGAAGCGGTCGATCAGTTCGGGGGCGTTCGAGACGTCGGCCGGTCGCAACACCACGTCCTCCGCGTAGCGTTCGACGTCGGCGAACAGCCGTTCCTGTCCCTCCGCGGAGAGCGCCAACGACGTCGCGCTCGCTCCACGGAGGTCGCCAGCGTCGAGCATGTCGAGCAGGCCATCCTGCACCACCTCGCCGACGTACGCGATCTCCCGGTCGCCGAACTCCACGTCGGTGAGCGCGCCCATCAACGCGTTGCCGAGGCTCCCCACGCCGAACTGGAGGTTCACGGTGTCGCTCATGAGCGGGTTCCGGCCGAGCTCCGCCTCCAGAAACCCGGCGAGGTTGTCGGCGATCGCCTCGTCGATCGCGGACGGCTGACGGAACTCGTACGGGTCGTCCACGCGGTCCGTTTCGACGACCGCGGCGAGCGAGCCGGGGTCGAACGGCACTGCGGGACCGTCGGTCTCGCCGAGCGGATCCGCAAGCGGTATCGGGTCCCTGTTCGGCGGCGGATCACGGACGTGCACATCGTGGACTCGCGCGAGGTCGACGGGCTGTGCGCGGTTCACCTCGACGATGATTCTGTCGGCAGCCTGCACGTACGCGGGCGTGTGTCCGATCGATGTCGAAGGGACCAGCCAGTCCGGGCCGACCGCGACCGCCTCGACCACGGCGATCGTCTCGCCGCACATTCCGGCCCGGATCCCGCCGAACCGCACCTCGTCGGCGAGCCGCGAGATGTGTCGGTCGTGAAACGCCACGCGACCGTCGTTAACCGCCTCGCGAGCGGTCTCGTTCGGGATGAACGGGTACCGACGACTCATGTCGCCGGATTCGACCAGAGCCCGGTCGATCTCGTCGCCGACGCCGCCGCCGGAGACGACCGTGAGATCGCGCGAGTCGCCCGCAGCGATCGCCTCCGGCACCAGCTTCGGATACCCCACGCCGCCGAAGCCGCTGACCAGCAGCGTCGCGGTGTCGGGGACGAGCGCCGCCGCGTCCGCCGGCGTCGCGATCGGAAGATCGCCGGCGATCCGCGCGTCCGGGACCGGGTCCTCGGTCGTCGGCGCGGAGCCGTCGGACGGCGACCCCGTCACTCGACGTCCTCCGGCTGGGTACCGATCCCCTCGGGCCATCCGGTTGGCTGAGCGGCGCTGGGCTGTGCGTGTTCGCGTTTCAACACCATCGGCGTGCGCTCGAGCGACAGCACAAGCTCGTCGTTCTGATTGTACGTCCGGAGCTCGGTGGTGACGATGCCGACGTGCTCCCGCGAGGATGACTCGCGCTTCTCGAGCACCTCCGACTCTGCAAACAGCGTATCGCCGTGAAACACCGGCGCGTGGTGACGAATGTCGTCGTACCCGAGGTTCGCGGTGGCGTTCGCGGAGACGTCGATGACGCTCATCCCGACCGCGAGCGCGATCACGAACGTCCCGTCGACGAGCCGCTCGCCGAACTCCGTCTCGGCGGCGTACGCCTCGTTGAAATGCATCGGATTGAGATTCATCGAAAGGTTCGTGAACCAGACGTTGTCCGTCTCGGTCACCGTCCGGCCGTACGGGTGTTTGTACACGTCGCCGACCTCGAAATCCTCGTAGTAGCGACCCTGCCACCCGGAAACGAGGCGTCGTCCGTCCGCGCCCTCGGAGCTATCGTTGCTCATCGATCGGTACGTTACGGGATCGAATCCTAAAGCTTTCCAACGGCGTCGGTCTCGCCGGTTCCGCAGGTTCCGCCGGTTCCGCAGTTTCCGCAGTTTCCGCAGGTTCCGCCGGCTCCACCCGGTCGGTTACCCAGCCACGGCGTCGCTTTGAGTGTCCCCGTACCCGGGCGCTGAAGAGTTGACGAGACGAACCAGAGCTGACAACCGAAAACACGTGTGCGGGCCGAATACGGATCGCACACGACCGTTCCGGAAGCCGTACAACAAAGGCCCTTCGCGTTCAAGCCCGGGCGTGTATCGACGTGACCTCCGCGACACGACCGTTGACGGGCTGTTGGCCGATCTCGCAACGGCCGACGGCGTGATCGCGGTCGAACCGGGGCCGGACGGACGAATCGCGTACGTGAAATCACGCGAGGATCGAACTGATCTCTGGCTGCTCGATGATCGCGCGGGCGGAGACCTCCCCGACGATGGTCGCCTGACGAGCGACGGTGCGCTCGCGATGCGGTACGACCGAACGGAGGCCAAGTGGCTCGACTGGAGCCCGGACGGCGAGCGGATCGCGTTCGTCACCGCCAACGGCGACCTCGCAACGGCCGACCCGGACGACGGGGCCGTCGAGACCCTCACCGATTGGGACGCCGGGATCGGCGGTCTCGCGTGGGGGGAGGGGGGGATCGCCGTCGTGACCGACCAGTTCTCACGGGCGAGTCTCGCGGTCGTCGAATCCGACGGGTCGGGCGTCAGCGTGCGAGCGGACGACGAGTTCCTCTACGCGGATCCCCGGTGGGACGGCGAAGCGGTCGTCGCCGTGCGCTCAACGCACCGCGATCGCTTCGATTACGCGGCGAGCATCGTGAGGGTCGCCAACGACGGAGATGCTGAAACGCTGTTCTCGGAGGCGGCCGTGCGAGCCGCGTGCCCGCGGCCGCGACCGGGTAGTGACGAGATCGCGTTCGTCCACGACGACACCGGGTTCGACGCGGTGTACGCGCTCGACGCCGACGATCCGAACGGGGAGCCGGTGCAGCTTCACGCAGTCTCGGAGTCCGAGGTAGCGGATCCAGCGTGGGACGCCACCGGTGACCGCCTCGCGGTCACCGTGACGCGAACCGGGCGGGCTCGTGTCGACGAGGTCGTCGTGGAAGGGAGCGCGCTCGACGGCGACGATACCGCGCGAATCGTCGCCAACGGCGACGCCGTCCACAGCACCCCTCGATGGGAGCGCGACGGTGACCGACTCCTCGCGATCCGTGACACGCCCGTGGAGCCGCCCGCGGTCGTCGACGCCGCGTCCGGCGATCGCCTCACGCCCTCGACGACGATTGGACTCGCGGAACGAGCGCCCGAGCCTGAGGCGTTCACGTACGACTCCGGTGGCCGGGAGATCCACGCGATGATCCACCCGCCCGCGCCGGACGCGGAGTCGGACTCCGTTCCCCTCGTCGTCAAGCCACACGGCGGTCCGACGGCGTACGACGGGTTCGAGTTCGACCACCGGGCGGCGTACGTGGCAGCGCTCGGCTACGCGGTCGTCCGCCCCAACTATCGCGGCTCGGATGGATTCGGTCGCGAGTTCCGGATGGCGAACGACGGTGACTGGGGCGAGGGCGACCTCGACGACGTGATCGGCGTCGTCGACGCGGCAGCGACACGCTACGAGGCGGTCGACGGCGACCGCGTCGGTCTGTTCGGTGGGTCGGGCGGCGGACTGATGACCGTGAACGCGCTCGGGAACAGCGACCGGTTCCGCTGCGGGGCCGCCTTTTACGGCGTGTACGACTACGAAACGTTCGTCGACGACACTGACGACGTCGGCTGGCAGCTGATGAAACGGGAGCTCGGTGATCTCGCGAGCGACCTCGAGAACTACCGCGAGGCGAGTCCCATCCGGTCGGTGCCGGACATCGACGATCCGCTGCTCGTACTACACGGTGACGCGGACGCGCGCGTCCCGATCAGTCAGTCGGAACGGCTCGTCGAGGAGCTCGAGGCAAACGGGGTCAGACACGAGTTCCGCCGCTACGAGGACGAGCCACACGGTTTCCAGCGGCGCGACTCCGTCGTCGACGCGTACACCCGGGTCGCGGACCTGTTCGCGAAGTACCTGCGGCGATATCCGGACGACGGGAGCAGCGTTCCGTACGAGCCGCCGTCGTAGGTCGCGGGTTAATAAGTTATCGGCCCGTGTCGTACTTGTACGTCGCCGTCTCTGGGTCGATACCGAAATCCTCGGGGGATTCGGTCCCGTCGTCTTCGTCAGTGTCGTCGACCGCCTCCGAGACCCGTTTGAACGCCTCACGGAACCGGTCGGCCATCTCGAACGCCTCGACATCGATCCGGAGCCCGACCACGTCCTCGGCGACCGTCTCGCGTTTCGTCTCCAGTCGTTCCTGTAACGGCGCAGGGAGCTCGGTCTCCTCGATCGGCTCGAAGCCGAACTGCGTCAGGTAGTCGGCCTCGTCAGTGAGGACGTACACCGTCTCGAACCCGTCGGCTGCGGCGGTGTCGACGAGCCGCTCGACGACGTGCGCGCCGATGCCGTGGCCGCGCCACGACGGCAACACGCCGATGCCGGTGAGCTCGATCACCTCGTCGCCGTCCTCGGTTTTGTGGATCCGAAGCCGACCGAACCCCGTCCGCTCGTGTGACTCCTCGTCGACCGCGATCACGTAGTCCCGCGAGCGAAAGGCGGCGTCGTCGAGCCCCATACGCTCGATCTCGTCAAGCAGCCACGCTTCGTCCCGGTTTTTTGCATCGCGGACGTACATGGGCGACGGTACGATCCCCACCGGGAAAACGATTCCCCGGGTTTGGTCGCCTTTGATCCTGTGACGCACCGACTGGTCGCCAGCACCGTCTCTTTCGTCCGACGACATCCGAGTCGTTTCGGGTGTGTGCAACCGTCACCAAAGCGAGGTGGAGCTATACACGTCCGGGATGTTGGTCGCGCCATGACCGACGAACTGACGTGTTCGGAATGCGGGGAATCGGCCGAATCAGTCGAGGACCTCGAGCCGGCGGGCGACGTCGTGACGGTCGACGACGACGGCTCGTTCGATCTGTTCGCCAAACACGACCTGTTCCTCTGTTCCGGCTGCCGGAATCCGATGGGCGTGCGGCGGTCCTGAACCCTCCCCGTCCGACCCGCAACCGGCAGCCTCGCAACCGGTCGCCTCAACACGCCTTTGCGTGTCGATCACTGGTTCGCGGACCGCTCGTCGAGTGCAACTGCTATCGACCGGGCGGCGACGTCCGCAGCGAACGCCTCCCCGTCCGCTTCGAGAGTGTCGAACGTGTCGTAATGAATGGGGATGACCAGCTCCGGGGCCATCCGCTCCGTCAGGTCGGCGGCCGCATGGCGGTCCGAGACGATCCCGCCGCCGCCGATGTTCGCGAGAAACACGTCGACGTCCAGCTCGGCGAACCCGTCGAGCGCGTCCGAATCACCCGGCCAGAACACCGTCCGGTCCCCGAGCGATAGCAGAAAGCCGCAGCCGAATCCGGGCGGGTGTGTGACGCTCCCGTCGGGGGTCGCGTTCGGCCCCTCGGGGTCGTTGTACGCCGCGACGGACCAGATCGTTGCATCGGGAGTCCCCCCGATGTCGACTCGGGCCTCGTCGTCGACCCGGATCACCTCGTACTCGCTCGCGAGCGACTCGACCGGGTCGACGTCGCGGTCGATTCCGGCGACGTCGACGGCATCGTACACGACGACGGTCGCATCGTCGTCGGCGACGGAACGGATCCCATCGGGATCGTAGTGGTGGTCGTGGGTGACGACGACGAGGTCGCCGTCGCGTGCCCAGTAGTCGTCCAGCACGCCGTAGCGTCCCGGGTCCGTGTACGCGACGAACCCGTCGACAGTCTCGATGCGCGCGGTGGCGTAGCCGAGCCACTCGATCGTGAGGCCGTCGTAGCGAACGGTCATACGCGAAGGGTCGGAGACGACACCCTTGAGCGTGGTCATCGTGTCCGGGTCGTGAGGAGGCCATCTGCAAGAATCAGCGACTGCCGCACGCGGGCCGCATCAGTCGGTTCGCTCGGCTAGCAGCAGTTCACCGTGCTCTCCTTCGACGAACAGCCGGAGGACGTCGCCATCGTCCGACTCGTTTTTGCTCGGCTCGGTCCGCAGGGTGAACTCGCCGACGGTCGTCGACTCCTCGGGGGACGGAACCGTCGCCGTCGCGACCGGCTCTCCACGCCGGTCGAGTTCCACCGCGAATCCGTCAGCGGTCGGGGCGACGGCGAACGCGTACCCATCGAGTTCACCGGCAGCGGTGACGGGATCGCCGACGTACGAGCGTACCGTCCGGTCGTCGTGGTCGAGATCAACCGCATACGCCTCGCCGCCCCCGGCAACGTCCCATGCGACACGATCGACCTCAACCGTCTCCCGCCAGCCGATTCCGCCGACGACGACGGCTCCGTCGCCCTCGTATGCGAGGCGCTCCGGCCGCTCCGCGACGGTCCAAATCTCTCGTACGTCGCTGGCTACTACGACTCCGTCGGTCCGTGCGGTGGTGGGATCGCCGCCCAGGTCCACCATCGATGCTCTCGGGCTCGGTTCCTCGGCGACGTACGCCACGGTGTAATCTCGAACCTCGACCGCGTCCGATCCCTCGATCGTCGGATCGTCGACGACGAGCAGACCGAACGCGACCATCGGAACCGAGATCAGGAGCGTCGCACCGACGAGAAGCAGCGTCGCTCCGCCACGATACGAGAGCGGCCCGTCGTGTACCCGCGCCGGCAGCAGGGGTGGTAGCGCGGGAACGGACAGCAGGAGCGCCAGTACTGCGGCACCACCAACGGCGATGAAGGGGGGCTCGCCGACCGCGACGACGGCCACGGCCGCGATCGACGTGCCGGCCACGACGACGAGCAGCCACGCGGCAGCGACCCGCCGGCCGGACGGCAGCCGCCCGGCGAGCAGCTCCCGCAGTCCGTTCGGGACGAGCCGCGTGTGTCGCAGCGGATCCCCGCGTCCAGCAGCGGCCACGGTGACGACGATGACGAGCCCGATCAGCAGCGTCACCCCCGCGCCGCGGTACTGGACGAACTCCTCGCCCCCGCCGCCGGCCACCAGCCACAGCGATTGGACCAGTCCGACGATGAGCGCTGCTGGCAACAGGTGGGCAGCGGGAGGTCGCTCGTCCCGTGTGGCACACAGTCCGACCGCCAGCAGCACGCCGAGCAGGAACCCGAACAGGTGCGCTTGAAACCCCACGCCGGCCCAAGCTGGCGGAGCCGGCGGGCCGGTCGCGATGGTCTCCCGAACGACGGGTTGGGTGAACGCCGAAAACAGCGTCCCGAGCGCGGAGGTGGCGACGACGCCGCCGACGGTGGCGAGCGGTCGAGCCACGAGCGCGAATCCCAGAACGCCAAACACCGCCCCGGAGAACCCGAGTCCGGGCCCGAGCGAGAACGCAGCGGTCACGAACGCGACCGCGAACGCGACGGTCGGGAAGACGACGACCGCACGGACCCACGGACGAGAGAGGACTCCACGGGAGCCAGCGGAGCCGCCAGCTTCGACGCGTCCACCATCAGTGACGACACGACGCGGGAAGTCGCCAGTCGGACCGAATCCCCTTCCGTTGCGCCCGGCATGCGGGTAGTGGCTCCAGACGTACTCGGCGATCGGAGCCAACACCAGCGTGGCACCCACGTTCGAAGCGATATGGTCGAGACTACCGTGGGCGATCCCGGCGGTCAGGATGCCTGTCGGATAGCTGTACGACCAGGAGACGAAGGGGTACACGACGGGATCCCGAGGGTGTGAGAGCCCGCTCTGTGCGAACAGATAGAACCCGACGAGAACCGTGACGATCACGGCCGTTCCCCACGGGAAGCCGCCGATGAGCCGGCGAGAGAGTCGGTCGTGGATCGCACGGAAGTCGGCGACGCGTACCCCGAACACGATCACGGCGAGGAGCGCGACCACGAGCGCAGCCCGAGTCGGTGAGAGGGGCATCACCCACCGTTAGAACTGCGACCGCTTACGTCCTCGGACGATACACGGCAAGCGCTGTGGGTCCGCTTTGGAGTGCGGAATCGACACGGGTAGCAGCTCCGAATCGGCGGGCGAATCGGACGATGGGTGGATTCGGAGCGAACGGTGGGTGGATTCGGAGCGAACGGTGGGTGGATTCGGATATCGGCCGACGATGGGACGGTTCATCCACCGCGAACGACGTGGTCGGAATCTGTCCTCAAACGATCGCTCCCGCGGCGAGAAACAGCGTGCTGGCGACGATCACGTACGTCGTCGCCATGATCGACCAGTCGGTCCGGATCCGGGACAGCCGCTGCCGCCTTAGCCCTCTGGCCCTCGGGAGCGGAACGATCGCGAAGAACCCGATCATCAGGACGAGCATGACGCTCCCGGCGAGACCCACGGTGACCGCAGTTGCGACGGCACCCTCGCCGAGCGCACCGGTTACGCTGTCGAACGCGGCGAGCAGCCACAGAAGGAGCAGCCCGGATCCCGCTCCCGCAACGTAATGGACCACGGTTGCGAGACGCTCCGGGGCGCTTGCAACTGGCGTGTCGGTGAGCACGCCGGCCGCCACGCGCGGTGGGGTCTCCCCCTCCGGCAGTTGCGTCATCACGACGTCCATTGCGAGCGTTGCAGCGAAGCCGACGGCCGGACCCAGAAGGAGTCCGGCGACCAGCGAGAACTCGAACATCAGTCATCGATCCGTACGGAGGCGACCCGCTTCACACTGCCGGCCGATGGCAGACCGGACACCTCGCGTCGTATCGCTCCTGCGAACGCGACGCCGGATCCGTCTACCGAAGCAGTCGGCGACCCGCGCCTCGAAGCGACCGAACACCGTCGGCAAGTGCGGACACGGCACCGAGAGGACGAAGTTCGACATCACAACCCGTGACTCGTCGCGAGACGAAGCCGGGTGTCGCGCGAGTGCCGAGCACCGCCACGGTTCGGTGCCGAACGCGAACCTCGACGCTGAGGCCGGTCGCGTACAGCAGCTCCCGGAGTGCCTGCTCGTTCGGACCTCCGCCGAGTGATCGCGCGGCTCGGAGGGCGTCCCGAACCGTGTGTAGCTCGAACAGGAGCGTGTCGCCGGTTGACCGTACGTCCGCCACAACGCCGTCCACCGCCACCGTCAGGTCCTCGGTCGTGACCGAGAGGGTGGTTCCCGCCCGGTCGATGCCGGCTACCGTCACTCCTGTTCGCGGGTTGTGACGCGAACCGTACCGTCGACTCGCCAGTGGGCGTGTTCCGCGTCATCACCCGTCCCGCTTGGGACGTCGACTTCCAGATCCTCGAACTCGTAGCTGATCTCGGCGTTCCGCCCGGTAAGCCGGTCGTACAGCCCGATGGCCAGTTCTGGCCACGTGGTCGTTTCGTCGATCCGTTCTTCCGGGTCGTCGGATTCGGACATACGAACAGTCACGTGATGTGTGAACAAACCAGTACAGCCTGACTGTGTCAGCTTGATGCTCGATCCGTGACGGTCACCGCCTCGGTCAATGGTCGCGGCTCTCCCGTCTGCATCGGAAAGTGGTTGGCTACCGGCGCATGTGCCAGTGGTAGATTCGGACCTACCTATCCTCGGTCGGCGTCGGCGGGAGCGATCGCTTGTGTCGGGTTCGGTCGTGCCGGGCGAGCAGCCGTTGCACGAGTGACTCGTCGACGCCGAGCCGGTCGGCAACGACCGGAGTCTCGATCCCCCCATCGATCGCGAGACGCAACACGGGGTCGACGACGTCGTACGGTGCGCCCAGGTCGTCACGGTCGTACTGACCGGGAAGAAACCCTGCCGTCGGCGGTTTCTCGATGACGAACTCCGGGACCTCGAGCGCTCGGGCGAGCTCGCGTACCTGCGTCTTGTACAGATGTCCGATCGGGAGGACATCGGCCGCGCCATCCCCGTGTTTCGTCACGTATCCGAGCAGCCGCTCGCTCCGGTTCGTCGTTCCCAACACGATCCCGCCGGTGACGTTAGCTGCGAGGTACGCGGTTGCCATGCGGAGCCGAGCGACGAGATTCCCCGTCGACACCGGGTCGTCGTGGAGATCGAACCGGTCCGGCATACAGCCCGAAAATCCGGACAGCGCCGGCTGTAGATGGATCGTCTCGTGTTCGATCCCGAGCGCCTCGGCCAACCCCTCGGCGTCCCGCGCGTGGACGGCTCCCGTCTTGTTGGAGGGAAGCGTCAGCCCGTACACCCGGTCCGGCCCGAGCGCCTCCGCCGCGAGGGCGGCAACCACCGTGGAGTCGAGACCGCCGCTCATGTTCACCACGACCCCGTCGGCGTCCGCGCGCGCCATCGACGACCGAACGAACGCCGATATCCGCTCGACGGACTGCTCCGGATCGTCGAGTCCGACGTCCGCCGGCACCGCGTCGCCGCGACTACCAGCGATGCGAGACCACCGCCGTTACGTCGACGCCGCGAGTCGTCCACGCTGAGTTTCTTCGAGTGTTCATTTACACAGTGTTCCAGCTACTTCTCACACTAATGTCTTCTTATAAATCGGATTGGTCTATGGGAGATCCATATAAGGTCTTAACACCAAACGTACATGAAAAACGATCCGACACGTCAGATGTGTCTACGCTCGCGAGAGCTCACGGCACGCGTGCTGCGGCTCGTAAGAGCTATTTTCGTCCAGCCGAACCCGTACGAGTGAGCTACGATCGGCGGCGGATCCTACTTGCGGGAGTCGCGTTCGCGAGCGCCGGTATCGCTGGCTGTGCCGATCACGGAGGCGATGACGGGGACGAGACGGCGGCAAACGAGGACGACGGTCCGGCTCTGGGGAAGCTGCTCGCAGTCGAAGAGGAGTTCTCCGTCACCGGCTCGATCACCGTCGATCCCGACGAGGAAGGAACGTCGATCGAGGAGGTGTCCGCCCGGGTCGTCGGCGACACGCTCCGGCTCGAGTACGAGCGTGACGAGACTCGGATCGTACGGTATCATCGCAAGGACCGTGGTCGGCTGGTCGTCGGAGACCGGTGCCGGACCGACCCGATCGAGGCGTTCGACCCGGATCCGCGCACACTCGACCACGGGCTGTCCGCCGTCCCAGCTGTCACGGTCGACGCGGTCGACCGCGCGCCGGTGGTGCCGGGCGCGTTTCGGAAACGATTACAGGGCGATCCCGACCTGCAGCCCGTCGATCGCGAGCGGGTTGACGGAACCGATCGATTCGTGTACGAACTGCCACACGGCGGCAGGCTGCAGGATCGAGTGACCGTCGTCGTCGACGCGGATGGGCGCCCGATCCGTATCGAGTCGAGACGCGTCGGCGAGTGGGTGATGCGGACGTGGGAACGGCGCGTCCGGCGTGTCGTGACCGTCGACTGGCGGTTCGATGACTGGGGCGAGACGGTCGGGAGGATACTACCCGACGATCCAGCGTGTCCAGAGTGAATCCGTATCGACTCGAAAACCAGTCCGCCCTCCCCGAATTGAAACGCGCGAGACGATCGCCTCGCTTCGCTCGGCGCTGCGACTCGCTGTTCCCCGCTCGCTCCGCTCGCGGGGACGGGGGACAAGCCGATCCGCGGTCGACTGCGAATCG
>OBKM01000771.1_pt1 | contig 14909 bp, 17 predicted proteins | sample 1519691 | NCBI WGS metagenome assembly OBKM01 (sample SAMEA37050418, study PRJEB22526) | metagenome | biome: saline pan; feature: lake; material: water | place: Egypt | collected 2015 | depth 0.5 m | reverse complement strand
CCGCAGTGGCCTTCGGTGAACTCGCAAACTGGCTCGAGATGCCGATACTCGACACTGTTAGCTTTGTGCTGCTTATCGGGTCGTCGCTCTTTGTCACCGTCATCATCCTCTACTACGGCGTAATCTCGGTTCGTGAGAGCAAGGCGCTCGCCGACACTGATCCACACGGTGACCATTAAAACGCGGCGTCGGTAGCCTCGACCGTATCGCGATAGCAGCCGAAGTCTACTCGCAGGCGGGGAGTAGCCGCTCAGCGGGACAAACCCCGGTGAAACTGCTCTGTATCAGGTTCACTCCCACGAACGCCGCGATCGCGATCGACCACGGATGAACGGCCCAAGCCAGCACGACCCCTACCAGAACGAACGTTCCAGCGATCGTACGGACGCTGTTTTCGCATTGACTTGGCATTTTCGTACAATATTTTATACCGTTTCAGAGTATTAAATCTGTCCGTGGACGCGGATACCGACAGACAAAAACGGACAGGTTCGCGTGCGCGCGCGGTCGAGTACCGGCTTCATCAGGTTCTTTGACGGATAAAAAGAGTATTCTTGGTACACAGCCGTCGTCCAGCACTATGAGTGTGTGATGTCCGTCGGATCGTGGTATGGTTAAAATAGTATAGTTTATATTGTGCAAAAAATACAAAACTACTAACCGCTCCGGAACGTAGGGTGTCGTGATGACAGCACGAAAAGAGACGGCGTCGCACGCCACCGGGGCGGACCGTTTCGTCGCGATAAGCACTGCTGACCTCATGTGCGTGCCGCTCAGCCCGCAGCCGAACACCCCCGATGACCTACGGACGAGCCACGGACAGCGCCGGCGTGGTGTCGGAAAAACGTTCGCGGGTAGAGCGAACCAGCCGAGCAACGAACGCGACGGCAACGGCGGCTTCGACGGAGGACGGTTTCGATGAATGAGCGCGCCGATCCCGACACTGAACTCGGTCGTCGACTACTCACAGCGATCGTCGGGATCGCCATGCTCAACTCCCTCGTCGTTGCAGGCGTCGCCGGCGGCGTCGGCGCGCAGGGTGCGGTCGGCGGCGATCCCGACCTCGAGGTGTTCGTTCCCGATCCGATACTGACACCGGGGACGGATACCGACCTCGAACTACAGATCGCGAACGACGGCGAGGCCGACTTCGGCACCGCACAGAACCGCGAGCGGGTGACGGTCGCTCGAAACGTCCGGGTCGATGTCGACCCCGGCGACGCGCCGATCGACGTCGAAACCGGCCGCCACTCGGTCGGCAGCGTTTCCGAGAACCGACCCACGACAGCTCCGATCGACGTCGAGGTCCCCGAAGGCGCCACTCCGGGCGAGTACGAGATCGACGTCGAACTCGAGTACTCCTACACGTCCGGGTACTTCCCCAGGGGTGAGACCGAGTACGATCGTACGCGAACGGTCACCCGGACCGTCGGGATTGAGATCGACGACAGTCCACGGTTGGAACTGACGGGTCTCGAGGACGCGACGGTCCAAGTGGGTGAAACCGAGACAGTCGCTATCGACGTCGAGAATGTGGGCGCCGAGACGGCCCGCGATGTCGCTGTGCGTCTCGAGTCACAGAGCCCGATGCTTGGCTTCGGCGAATCGGCACACGACACCGCCAGAATCGATCGGCTCGGCCCCGGCGAGAGGACGACTATCGACTACGAAGTCGGCGTCGCCCCCGATGCAGCCGCTCGTGTGTACGAACTCGACGGGACGGCTAGATACACCGACTCAAACGGGATCCGGGGGTACGACAGTGACCTCTCTGTCGGTCTCGAAGCGATCACCGAACAGACGTTCTCGATGACCGCCGACGGAACAGCGCTACACGCCGATGAGGAAGGCACCGTCGCCGTGACGATCACCAACGAGGGGCCGGTCGCTGCACACGACGTCTCCGTCGACCTCGCTCGCGAGTACGGGAACGTCCGGCTGCTGGAAGACGCCGTCTCGGCCGGCACGCTCGCGCCCGGCGAATCGTCGACGATCGACGTGCCGTTCGGCCTCAGTCGGGAAGCCGACCCCGTCGCGAAGACGCTCGACGTGAACGTCGGCTACCGGACCGCCGAGGGCGAGCGCCGCGCCGATCCCGATCACTCCCTCGTCATCGACATCCAGGAGCGCCGTGACGCGTTCCTCGTCGAGATCGTCGACGCCACGATCACGGCGGACTCCTCGCGGCTCGTCGAAGTCGAGGTGACGAACAACCGCGATCAGCGGCTCACCGACGTCGAGGCGAAACTCGGAACCAGCGATCCGCTCGACAGCAGCGACGACGAGGGGTACGTCGAGTCGCTCGATCCCGACGAGACGACGACGATGGCGTTCGAACTGTCGGCGACCGGCGACGCCAACCCGAAGATCTACTCGGTTGCGATGGATTTCCGATACGACGACGAGAAGGGCAAAACGAAGATGTCGAACGTCTATCGGTTGCCCGTTGAGGTCGAACCGAGCGGCGGGCTCTTGCCCTTCTGGTTCGTGTCGGGGGGTCTCGTCTCGCTCGCCGCTATCGGCGGCGTCGCGTACTATCGGAGGCGTCAGGGGATCTCCCCCGGGAACTGACGTGTCCGCGCAGAACAGCTCGACCGCGAGAAGGGCCGAAATGGCTCCAACGCACCGACGGTACACCGAACAATGAGCGACGACACCACACCACTACAGGATCGATTGGAGCGTGTCGGTCGCTTTTCAGCGGAGAACCGCCGTGTCATCTTCGCCGTCGTGGCCGTGTTGATCGTCGCTGCGATGGGCATCGCCGCCACCTCCGTGTACATGAGCCTCGGCATGGAGCTGTACATCGATGAAGACTCCGACGTCAACCGGGAGTGGCAGGAAGTCAAAGCCGACGACGAGTTCGACGTCGGCAACGCCGTGTACGTCGCCGTCGAAACCGATCAGCTCTACGACCCCGAGACGATCCGCGCGATCGACCGCCTCGATAATCGGTATAGCTCGGCCGACGAGTTCACCTCGGTAACGAGCCTTGCCGACGTCGTCCGGGCGGGGAACGGCGGCGAGATTCCCGAAACGGAACGCGGGGTCCGTGCGGCGATCGACCGGACCGCGGCGATGGACCCGAGCGCCGAACGCCTCGTCGAAAACCTGAACCCCGACTCACGGACGGCGCTCGTGATCGCGACATACGGCGAGGTTGACGTGCCGGACGCCGAGGACCAGTACTTCGGGTTCCTCCCGGGCACCGAGGGCGGCGTCGTCTCCGAAACCGTCGCCGACGAGACCGACGGGACGTGGCTCCCGGCACACGTCGACGTCACCATCACCGGGACGCCGGTGTTCGAAACCGCCGCCTTCGGGCTGATGCTCCCGGAGATGATACAGCTGTTCGCGATCGCGTTCGCGATCATCTTCGCGATCGTGTTCTTCGTCATGCGGGGCCGGGTCGCACGGACCTGGGAGGTCGCGCTACCGCTTTCGGCCGCAATGATCGCGTTGATTTACATGCTCGGAATGATGGGTATCGTCGGCTTTCAGTTCAACGCCATCATGCTCGGTGTGTTGCCCATCGCCCTCGGTTTGGGGATTGACTTCAACCTCCAGCTCCACACCCGCTACATCGAGGAGCGCGAGAATGGTCGCGAGCCGGTCGACGCCGCCGGGGCCGCTGCGAGGACGACCGGAAACACGCTACTGCTCGCGATGGCGACTACCTCGATCGGGCTCGGGGCGCTCCTGGTCTCCGCGGTCCCCCCGACCCGGCAACTCGGCGCGACCGCCGCGTTCGGCGTCGTGGCTGCGACCGCGCTCTCGTTGACCTACCTCGTCGCGCTGTTGGTCCACTTCGACGACGGCGCCTACGGCGGATCGGGCGCCTCGACGGATTCACCGCCGACCAACGGGGACGACAGCGACGGCGGGGACGGGCGGCTCGAGGAGGTCGTCGGTGGCGGCTCGAGGGCCATCGCGGCCGCCCCGATCGTCGTGTTGCTTCTCATGGCGGCCGCGATCGGCGGCGGCGCCGCGGTGTACCACGACGTGGAGACGACACAGGAGATGCTCGACTACTGGCCGGATATCGAGGAGCGCGACGACCTCGAGGACCTCCAGGACACCGCCGAGAGCCCGAACGTCATGTACGTCACCGTCGAGGGGACGGACACCTACTCCCCGGCGACGTTTCGGCGGGCGTCGGCCTTCGAAACAGCGATCGAAGACCACGACGACGTCAACGCCGCGATTAGCCCGGTCACCGCCACCGAGATGGCCGGCGGCGGCGTCCCCGAGAGCCGGGCTCAGTTGCTCGAAACCGTCGATAGGCAGGCGGAAAACGAACTTTTCCCGGTCGGATCGCGCTCGCAGACGCCGAACAAAATCCTCATTCAACTGTTCGTCGCCGACATCGAGGGCGAGGAGGTCAGACACCTCGTCGACGATATCGACAGCGAAGCGGAGTGGCACTTCGGGACCGAGCGGACCGCAGTCACTGGAAAGCCGGTGGTCAACCGAAACGTCATCGAGAACGTCACCTCGGGACGGGACCCGATGACGCTTCTGAGCTTCGGGATGGCGTTTCTGTTCCTGACCGCCGCGCTCCGATCGGCCCGGGAGTCGGCGCTTTTGATCGTCAGCGTTGCTGTCAGTGCCGTCATGCTGATCTCGATGCTAATGTATCTCCTCGGGATCCCGTGGAACCCGTTGACCGTCGCGACGGGATCGATCGCGTTGGGGGCCGGGATCACCTACGGGATCCACGTCCACGAACGGTTCAAAGAGGAGTTGTTCGACCGTGGTGCCCCTCCCGAGGCGGCGATGCGGGAGGCGATGGTGAGAAAGTCCCGTCCAGTTATCGGGTCGGGGGCGACGACGCTTTTCGGTTTCGGCGTCCTCGGCATCTCGGAGTTTCCCGTGCTCGCGAACTTCGGGATCGCGGTCGCGCTTGCGATGACGTTCGCGCTCGTGACCGCGTTCGTGTTCCTGCCGGCGGCCGCACTGACGCTCGCGAGACTGACCAATAGCTACGAGCGGACGTGACTGTCTGAACACGAAGCCGACGCGTGGACCTACGCCGATCGCTCCGGCGGCACCACCATCACATTCCCCTCCGCGTTCGCGACGACGTCCTCCGTGACGCTACCGAGCAACAGCCGGCGAAGCCGGCTGTGTCCCCGCGAGCCCAGAAGCGTCATCGTCGCGTTGGTGCTATCCTCGACGTCGAGGATCTCGTCGGCCGGGTCGCCCTGCCGGATCTCGACTTCGGCCTCGATATCCCACGCTTCGAGCCGTTTTTGGAGTTCGGAGAGGCGATCGCCTGCATCGTTCTCTCCCTCCGGCCCCGGATCCTTCGGCGTCCGGACGTGAACGACCGTCGCCTCGCTCGTCGCGTGGCGGAGATACGAGAACGCCTCGAACGTCCGGTCGGCGTTCTCGGAGAAGTCCGTCGCGTAGAGCACTCGCTCGAAGAGGTGTTTTCGGACGAGCTCGGGGTCGTCGGTCTCTCGTTCGATGCGATTGACGAGCAGCGGGACGATAGTCGTCCGCGTCAGGTTTCGCGCTGTCGATCCGATGATGCGGTTCTCGAGAGGGCTCTTTCCCCGAGAGCCGACGATGGTAAGTTCGGCCCCGACAGTCCCGGCCACGCCGTTGATGCGTCGGTGCGGCGTGCCTCTGACGACGTGTGTCTCGACGGCGAAGCCGGCGTCCTCGATCGTCTCGCTGTACCGTTTCAGTGCGCGCTTTCGGCGCTCCTCGAACTGCATCCCCGGCATTCCGGCGTGGACGTTCGGCGGAATAACCGTAACGAGGTGGATCTCCTCGACGCCGATCTTCCCGAGACAGTGGAGACACGTCTCGGTCTCGATCGCCGCCTCGCTCGCAGCCGAGAGGTCCGTCGCGCATACCGCTTTCATGCGTGTACTACGAGCCGGATCCGTAATATTGTTTTCCATGTCCAATACAGTTTTCCGGCGCTTCCACACCGCTCGCGCTCCAAGAGCGGCCGAAAGCCGAAATCCACTTTCACGATCGCGATGTCCGGATTTCGGGCTTGGTTAGTATTGTATATTATGTCCAAAACCGTTAATACCGTTCGGTACATAGAGTTAGTCGATGAGTTCCCAACGAGAAGCCACCCCGACGGAACCGATTCAGTTGAGTGACCGAAACGGACTAAACGAGGCGGTATCGACCTACAGCGTCGTCCTCGTCGATTTCTACGCGGACTGGTGTGGGCCCTGTCGAATGATGGAACCGACGATCGAAGCGATCGCGAGCGACACGGACGCGGCCGTCGTGAAAATCGACGTCGATCAGTTCCAGGGACTCGCCTCCCAGTACGGTGTCCAGGGCGTTCCGGCGTTGTTCGTCTTCGCAGAGGGGGAAGTCGTCGAACAACTGGTCGGCGCACAGTCCGAAAAACAGCTGTCGAACGTCGTCGGGAGATACACGAAATAAATGCCCGAACGGACTGACGACGTCGTTATCGTCGGCTCGGGTATCGCCGGCCAGTCGGCGGCGATCTACGCGGCTCGAGCCGATCTGGATCCCGTCGTTGTGACGGGAAAGGAGCCGGGTGGATAACTGACGTTGACGACCGATGTCGAGAACTACCTCGGATTTCCCGAGGGAATCGGTGGACACGAGCTGGTTCGACGTGGTCGCGAACAGGCCGAACGGTTCGGTGCGAACTTCGAACGATCCTCAGTCGTTGACGCTCGAATGGACCAGACGCCACACGAACTCGAGCTATCGAGCGGCGAAACGCTCCGGACACGAACCGTCGTCCCCGAGGCACTCGCCCTGCCCAGCCTGTAGAAACACTCGAGGAGACCCTCACATTGCATGCCCTGTCGGAGCATCTGGGAGAGTGTGTCGGTCGTCTTTGATCGGGAGTACGACCCGGACAGGGGTAATTGCTGTGCATATTATGTACAATTTAGTGACTGTCGATTTCGGGTTCAGCCGTCACTTACTACCCGAACAGCCCGTGTTTCGTTCCGCTTCGTGAGCTAATCAACAGGAATTAGTCCGTTAAAACCGAATTTTATAACCCATCCCCCACGGACAGCGATCCGTCGTAGTTTTCCGTCGCCCGAATCAAAAGCTTGTATATTGTACAATACAAACACAAGCTGATGCATCGAAAGACACGGGTTCCGAGAGCCCTCTGGACGGAGCAGCGAAAGGCGACTGTGGATCAAACATGATCTCGGACGTACTCAGAGCGCTCAAAGCGAATCTGCTGTACGTCGTCGTCGGATCGCTCGCGGCGGGACTGCTCGTCGGACAGTTCGTCGGGCCGGAAGCGCGCGGGTGGTTACAGGTAGCCGTCGTGCCGGCGCTTTTCGTGATGATCTACCCGATGATGATCAACATTGATCTTCAGGAGGTGTTCAAACTCCGAGACCACTTCGCTCCCGTCGGATTGAGTCTCGTCATCAACTTCGGGATCGCTCCACTCGTGGCTATCGCCCTCGCCGATCTGTTCTTCGGCGGAAACAGTGCGTTCGCGATCGGGCTCTATCTCATCGCGCTGATTCCGACCTCGGGAATGACAGCAGCCTGGACCGGACTCGCTGGCGGCGATCTGGAGGCGGCACTCGTCGCGATCGCGGTCAACCTCGTCGGGGCCGTGATTGTCCTACCGGTGTATCTCTCGGCTCTCGTCGGCACCGGCGTGGGTTTCGAGCCGACACAACTGTACCGTCAGTTGGCTATCGTCGTCGTGGTCCCGATGGTCGCGGGGAATTTGACCCGGCGAGCGCTCCTACGGAGATACAGCCAGTCGGGGTTCAAACAACTCAAGCCCTTGTTCGGCGGCACCAGCTCTTTCGGTGTGATGCTCATCGTGTTTATTGCGATGGCGATGCAATCGGAGAGCATCCTCGCTGATCCGCTTGCGTCGGCTGTCACGATCGTCCCGTTGGTCCTGTTTTATGCGATCGTTCTCGCGGTCGGAGCGGGCGTCGGGCGGTTCGTGCTCGAATCGGCGCAGTCAGTGGCACTCGTGTATGCGACCAGTATGCGTAACCTCTCTATCGCGTTGGCGATCGCCGCTGCCCCGGGGTTTCCCCCTGCGGAAGCCGTTCTTCCGATCGCGCTCGCGTATCTCCTCCAACCGCCGCTCGGCGCGCTGTACATGCATTACAGACGGGACTTTGTCGACGAAGAACGGTCGATCAAAGAGCTGTTCCGATCGTTGACGCTCCGGTGACCGCCTCGATCGACGCCGTTTATACTCATGACACCCGAACCGTCGCTGTATGATAGCCACCGGAGTTCTCGTCGTTCTGTCCGCCGGGATCTTCACTGCCGTCGTCTGTGGCGTCGGCACGCTACCGTTCTTTTTCGTCGACGAGATCAGCGACCGACTCACCGTCGTCCTGTGGGGCTTTGCCGGGGGCGTGATGCTGTTCGCCTCGGTGTTCGGGTTCGTCTTCGAAGGACTCGGAGAAGGCACGCTGTTGGAGGTCGGCATCGGACTGTCCGTCGGCATCGCCCTCGTCGTCGTCGCCGACCGGCTGATCACCGGCTACGAGTTCGCTCCGCGGGAGATGGCGGGGGCGGAGTTCAAGAAGCTCGTCCTCATCGTGGGCGTTCTCACCGTCCACAGCTTCCCGGAGGGCGTCGCCCTCGGTGTCGCCTTCGCCGATCTCGGGTTTGAGGGCGAACTCTTCGTCGGTGGGCTCGCCATCCCTGCACTCGCGGTGTTCATTACGGTCGCGATCTCCGTCCAGAACATCCCCGAAGGACTCGCCGTTGCGATCCCGCTGAAGACGTTCGGCGTTCCGAACTGGCAGATCTTCGGGTGGGCGGTGTTCTCCAGTATCCCACAGCCGATCGGGGCCGTGATCGCGTACGTGTTCGTCACATACGCCCGCGAGTTCCTTCCGTTCGGGTTCGGGTTCGCCGCCGGCGCGATGATCTATCTCGTGTTACACGACATCTTCCCTGACGCGCTCGAACACGGAGCCGACGCCGGACTCGTAAACCGCGGTCGGCGCGAACTCGTCGTCGGGATCGCACTCGGGGTCGCGCTCATGCTCCCCGTGATGTTGCTCACGGAGTAGGTGACAGACCGATAAAGACGATCGCGGAGAACCGTGCCGGTCGCGTTTTCAAGCGAACGGCACGGGATCCGGAAGCGGGAGCAGCGTGATGATAAACATGCCGGCGATGGTAACGAAGCCGACAGCGACCGGAACGACGACTACCGCGTAGTTAGTTCCGGCGAGCAGTTCGGGGAGGTCGGCCACCATCGCCGAGAGCGACGGCGAGTCGCTACGCCTGAGGATCGCCAACTCGAGCCCGAGAAGGAGCACCGTCGCGGCCGCCGAGACCATGCAGAACGGACAGATCTCGCCGATCGTCACCAACTGGAGCCACACGAAGTACGAGGAGGCGAGCACACCGGTCGCCGTGATCGGCGTCAGGATCTTGATTATCAGCGGGTGTCGGGTGTCGAACCACCAAAGCGCGAGGCCGATCGTCGTGAGGTAGTAAAACGCACCGAGCGTCGCAAGCGGCACGCCGAACACGTACGCCCACGGACTCGTGATGACTTCGATGCTTCCCTGTACCGGTGCGTCAGCCGGAATGGCGGGCAACGCGAACACGTGGATCGCCGTCAGCATCGTGCTCACGAGCCAGCCGACGATCGCGACGGAGACGAACACCCCGAAGAGGGCCGACACTTTGGGGGAGTAGTTCCACTCGTAGTCGAACGCCGTCCGGGATCGGGTCTCTACTGCCATACGAACCGGTACGGGAGTGAGGTATTAAAGAGTTGTGAATATTGTACAATACTAAGAAACACTATCGGCCAGGGAGCCACATCGATATCCGCGAAACACGTCCCCGATGGTGTTACTCGGCGTGTCGCCCGATCCAGGCGCTCAACTCGTCGCCACCGACGAACCCATCCGCCAGTCTGGCGACGGGAACCCCGTCGACGAACAGCACGAAAAGCGGAACGTTCCGGACGTCGAACCGATCGACGAGCGGCGGATCGTCCCGGGGGTTTACCGTTCCGATCGGGACATCGAGCTCGCGAGCGAGGTTGCCGACCACGGGCTCCATGCTCCGACAGATCCCGCAGCCGTCGGTGTAGAACTCCACGAGAGCGAGTTCGGTCCCGGAGACGAACGCGTCTATATCGGGTTGGGTTTCGAGGTGTACGACACCGTTCTCCCGACGGCTGCTCGGATTAGAATTGCCTACCATGCCCAATACTAATCGGCACACGTACATAACCGTTCGCCGTTCGTCGACTCTCCGGTCCGTCCGTGGCCGGAAACGGCGATCCTATCACCGACGAACCGACAGCGGGCGACACGCATCGCTCAGCAAGAGCGTTCCAGATTTCGGGGAGCTACACGGCGGCGTTCCGTCCGAGCGCCTCGACCGTCGTATGTACGCCCACTCGTTCGCGTCGAACGGAACCGTATCGAGGCGACCGTTGTAGAGAGGCGCCCGATCACTCCCGCCGGGGAGGGTAGCTATCACGTTCGGTTTGGCCGGGTCAGTCGCGACCGTTCGGGTCGTGAGTCCGAGATCCTCGAGAAAGGATCCGACCCACTCGGCGATTCGACGAGTCTCACCGGGTGGGTTCTGTGTGTCCACCGCGAGCAGCTCCGTAGCTATCTCGAGGACGCGCTCGGCGGAGCGCTCGGAACTGTGCTTCATCGTGTTTATCATGCGTAAAAACAAGCGATAACGTTGATGATCGGTGTTTCCGTCGGTGGCTGTCAGTCGTCGCCCGGGACACCGGGTTCGGGACTCGGCGACCGGCTCCGCCAGACGCCCTGGGCGTAGGCGCCGAGAAACATTCCGCCGAGGGCCCACAGGATGGTCACGTTCCCGACGCCTAAGCTGGCGTAGGCGGCACCGGGACAGATTCCGGAGAGGCCCCAGCCGACGCCGAAGACCGAGCCGCCGATGAGGACGTTCCGATCGAACGATTTCAGCCGCCGGCCGTACGGGCGACCGGTCAGGGGGGCGTTCGATCGGAGCCGCGGGACGATCCAGAAGGCGAGCCCGGCGACGATGGAGCCGCCGAACATCACGAAGACGAGCCCGAAGTCATCGAAAGTCAGGAACTCGAGGACGACTTCCGGCCGTGCCATGTGGCTAAACCCGAGCCCGAAGCCGAAGACGAGTCCACCGAGCAGAACGAGCGGCATGAACAGCCGATGTCGGCTCACGGCGAGACCCCCGCTGCGGCGACGAGGTTCGCGGTCACGATAGCGACGAACAGGAAGGTAACGACCCCGATGAGCGATGTTCGGGAGACGGAGCCGACGCCACAGACGCCGTGACCCGACGTACATCCCTTTCCGATCCGGGTGCCGACACCGACGAGGATGCCGCCGAGGAACAGCCGCCACGGCTGGACGTCCGTCAGCCAGACGGTGACGCTGCCGACCTCCCGGAGTTCACCCGTCGTTCCCGTTGCGTAGAGGCCACTGGAGACGAGCCCCGACTGGAACGTGAGTGCGTATATCGCCGCGCCGCCGACGATCCCGAGCGTGAAGACGACCCGCCAATCACGGGACGGTCGGTACTGTTCGAACCGCTCTTGCTCGGAGACGTACGAGAGCGTCGACTCGAGAAACGTGCTCGCGCCGGCCGTGATTCCGGTTCCGAGGTAGATCACAACGGTTCCGAGTCCGACGAGCACGCCGCCGACGGCGTACCGACTGATCCCGTTGGGGAACAGTTCGGCGGCGACTCCGAGCGCGAGTGGGTCAGTCACCATCGGCGTCGTTAGTCATCCGCGAGCGAGCCTTGGCTCGCCGCGCAGTTGTTCGGCCCGAGTTCGAGGGTGAACGCCTCGTCGTCGTCGACGGCGTTTCGGCCGAGGTTCGTCGCGATGATCTCCTCGTAGTTAGCCGGTCGCGGCGGCATATCCGAGAGGATCAGCTCGACGAAACCGTCCTCGTCCATCGTAAGCGCGTCCATCCGCGCTTCGAGTTCGGAAAGCCGTGCCGTGTACGTGCCGTCGGCAGCCGGTTCCGCGGCGTCGCTGAAGTGTGCGCCACCGATCAGCGTGTCGCCGGGGAGCGCCAGAACGCGCTCCTGAAGCGACCGATAGAGCGTTCTGGCCGCATCCGGCGCGCCCTCGTCGCCCTCCTCGAGGTCCGGGCGGGCAACGCTCTCGATGAACAGCCCGTCACCCGTCGCGAGCAGGTCGCCGTCCACCAGATAAGATGTCATGCCCGTCGTGTGACCGGGGGTGAACACCGTTTCGACGGTCGCCTCGCCGACACCGAAGGTGTCACCGTCGGTCGTCAACGTCACGCCGTCGGCGTAGGTGACACCGCGGTCCGCAGCGGCGTCCGGAAGAACGGCTTCGACACCCTCCGCGGCGAGGCCGCGGAGCCCCGAGATGTGGTCCGCATGCACGTGTGTATCGAAAGCGTATCGCAACTCGACGCCCAACTCCGCCGCGTCCTCGAGGTACCGGTCGGTGAACGCGCGAAGCGGATCGATGATCGCCGCTTCGCCGTCGTCGTAGAGCAGGTAGCCGAGACAGCCGGAAGAGGGACGCTGGTACTGGAGGAGCGTCCCGGCGCCGTCGTAGTCGGTGACCTCGTGGGCCTCGTAGATCGACGCCCAGCCGTTCATACCCTCCTCGAGGTGATCGACGTCGTAGCCGCGGTCCGCGAGCGCACCGGCGACGTACTCGCTCGCGCCGCCTTTCGCACAGAGGACGGTGACGTGTTCGTTCTCAGGGATCGACGCGAGCACGTCGTCGTCGATCTCATCGCCGAGGAACTCGAAGTACGGAACGTTGATACTCTCGACGTTCTCGCCCCCGATCCGCCACTCCTCGTAGTCGCTCGACATACGCGAATCGAGCAGCGTGACGGGATCGCCGCTATCGATCCGTTCTTTGAGCGCTTCAGGGCCGATCGAGACGACGTCCGATTCGGGCTCCGGGAAGTCCATCGCTTCAGGATCCATATACACTCGACCGTTGCATCTAGAGCGACTTAACGGTTCGTATAGTAATGTCACCTAGGCACAATACAATGTCGTCGGAGCAAACGGTTCCGGTCGCCGTATCGAGCGGGGGAACAGCCCAACCGGTCGAGATTAGATCCAAAGTATAGTAGTATTTTATTGATACTCCAAGCATCGACACACTTATGATTGTGGTAGTAGTATTGCAAAGTAACCCCAACATAGGGGACCAAACCTATGAGTACTGAAGAGACTGAGACGATCGACGTGAAAGGACAGAACTGCCCGATGCCCGTGATCAAAACGAAGGCCGCCTTCGACGACCTCGGTGCCGACGGGACGCTCGAGATCGTCTCGACCGACTCGGGGAGTATGAGTGATATCAAGGGCTGGGCGGAGTCGACGGACGGCGCGGAACTGCTCGATCAGGAGGAGGCGACGGATGACGGCGAATCCGTTTATATACACTACGTCCGAAAGTCGGAGTGAAAATGAGCACCGACACACCAACCGGGAGCGACGCGGAGATCTCACCGGAGGACACCGCGGAGCTTCTGGCTCGCGTCGAACAGCTCGAGGAGGAGGTCTCGGAACTCCGGACGGAAGTCGGCGGGGACTCGGATAAGATGGTGATAATCGCGACGAAGGGGACGCTCGATATGGCGTACCCCCCGCTCATTCTCGCCAGTACGGCCGCCGCCTTCGGCTACGACGTCACCGTCTTCCACACGTTCTGGGGACTGGAAATCCTCCACGAGGAGAACTCAAAGGAGCTCAAGCTGAGTTCGGTCGGCAACCCGAACATGCCGATACCGAACGCTATCGCCGCGCTTCCGGGCATGGATCGGATGACGGCACGGATGATGCGTGGGAAGATCGAGGACAACGACGTTGCTTCCGTCGAGGAACTCGTCGAGACCTCACTCGACAGCGGCGTTGATCTTCAGGCGTGTCAGATGACGATCGATCTGCTCGGCTACGACGAGGCCGACTTCTACGACGGTGTAACGACGGGCGTGGGAGCCGCCTCTGCCTTTCAGGAGATGCAGGAGGCGGACATCCAGCTGCTCGTTTAACCGATCGACATCCGCTTCCACCGTCGAAGCGGCGAGCGGACGGTCAGTACACGATCAGAGACAGATACAGCTGCCCCCCTCCAGCCAGTATCATGATCGCACCGGCAACCCGTTTTAGCTTCCCGGAGTGTCGCGCGACCCGGCCGGCGTTCGTTACTACTCCAACTCCGGTTGCGACCGTTACCGCGATCATAAGGGTTGCGACAACCCCGACGTAGACGGCGAGGAACACGACTGCGACACGGGTCGGCAACGAGAGCGCACGAGCGGTAATGGCGAAGAAAATCGGGGCCACACAGCCGGCGCTCGCGAGCGCGTACCCCGCACCGAAGATCCCGAACCCGAGGACGTTCGATCGCCGCCGCGGCAACGGGATCGATACCGACGGCGCGTACCCGGTGACAACGAGACCGCCGAAGCCGATCAAGAGCGAACCGACGAGCACCTCCAACAGCGTTACGTCGGGAAGCACCGATCGGCCGACAAGAACGCTCGTTCCGATGAGCACACCGAACGTCATCAAAACCCCCATGCCGGCGGTGATACCGCGAACCCCCGATCCGGCGAGCGAAGCGCCGCCGTCCGTCTGTCCGAGATAAAAGCCGACGTACCCCGGCAACAGCGGGTACGCACACGGCGAAAAAAACGTCGCAACTCCGGCCGCGAGCGCGAACGACAGATCGGAAACGACGGCGAAATCAACCATCGCCGAGCGCGGTCTGGATCCCGGAAACGATCTCGACGAACGCGTCTTCCGTGAATACGCCCGGCATCTCGCCGGCGATCGGGGACTCAAGCAGAACACGGTCCAAACCTATTACCGCTATATCTCTGCGTGGTGCGGGTGGTGCGTCAACGAGGAGCCGTTCGTGCCGTACACATGGTCGGAGCGTTCAATTCGTGATC
>OBKM01000770.1_pt1 | contig 14913 bp, 13 predicted proteins | sample 1519691 | NCBI WGS metagenome assembly OBKM01 (sample SAMEA37050418, study PRJEB22526) | metagenome | biome: saline pan; feature: lake; material: water | place: Egypt | collected 2015 | depth 0.5 m | reverse complement strand
ACTCCTAAATACTACTGAAAATCAGAACGGTATCCGGCATCACGGAAGACAGTCTCGATTGCACGGGCCGAGCCCGGGACGGTCGAGGCGTGTTTGAGCAGGCCGACGTTCCCGGCGGTGAGGTACGGGACGGCGAAGCGAAACACCTGCCAGAACGGGAAGTTCCACGGCATCACCGCGAGGACCGGTCCCAACGGCTCGTAGACCGTCTTGGCGGTGGTCCCAGGCGGACTCGGGTGGTGGTCTGGCTCCAAGTACGCACCGGCGTGGGTAGCGTAATGGTCGGCCAGCCAGGCACACTTCTCGACTTCACCACGGGCCTGGGTGATCGGCTTCCCCATCTCCCGGGTCATCAGCTCTGCGTACTCGTCGGTGCGCTTACGGAGTATCTCGGCAACGTCCGTCAGCAGCCGTTCACGCTCGCGGAGTGGCCGGTCACGCCACTCGCTGTAGGCTGCTGTCGCTGTCGTTAGTGCCGCCTCGATGGCCGCGGCGTCGTCTGGCTCGTAGGTTGCGACGACGTCGCCGGTGGCCGGATTCTCGACCTCCATGGTCGACTCTTAGGGGTGTAGAAGCCTAAATCCGGCGCCGCTACAGCAGGCGGTCGTGTGGGTACTTGACAAGTACGCCACACAGCGCAGACGAGGAGTCGCTACCACGGGCCGTGGTTTATGCGGTCGATTCGAGACCAGCCGACGCGGGTAACGTCTCTGTCTTGACCAGTACGATCTTGACCGGTACACAAACCATAGCACACCACCTCGAGGGGGAGGACAGTCACCTGACGACGCCAGGGGTGCTCTCAAGTGGGTTGAGCCCCTACTGGAAGGTCATAGTATGACTGACATGGGTGTTCCGGCACCGGAGACGCCGGTCGACTCGGTCCCGGCGGAGACGCTGTACGCTCGGATCCAGGCTGGCGAGTCTCTTACCGTTCTTGATACCCGCGGCGAGGGCAGCTACGAGGAGTGGCATATCGACGGTGAGTCCGTCGAGTCGATCAACATTCCGTACACCGCATTTCTGGGCGACGAACTCGGAGCGACGGTTCACGACCGCTTGCCGGCCGACCGGAAGATCTGGGTGTTGTGTGCGAAAGGAATCTCGAGTGAGTACGTCGCCGGGAGGCTCAACGCCGCCGGCTACGAGACGGTACACATCACAGACGGGATGGAAGGGTGGGCAGCAGTGTACGAGACACGCCGCATCAAGCGCTACGATGGCACCGGTGACGTGTTTCAGTTCTATCGTCCGTCAAGCGGCTGTCTGAGCTATCTACTCTGTGACGACGGCCAGGCAGCAGTGGTCGATCCACTGCGGGCGTTCACCGATCAGTACCGGCGAGTCGCCGCCGACAATGGTGCCACTCTGGAGTACGCGTTCGATACCCACATTCACGCGGACCACATCTCGGGTCTGCGGGCCCTCGCCGAGACGGGCGCCGACGGAGCGCTTCCGGCCCGGTCGGTTGCTCGTGGCGTAACTGACGCCGCAGAACTGACCGTCGTCAACGACGGTGATCGGTTCCAGGTTGGTGCGCTTACGATCGACGCCATTTCGACACCGGGACACACCTCCGGGATGACGTCCTACCGCGTCGACGACGAGCTGTTGCTGACCGGGGACGGACTGTTCGTCGACAGCGTCGCACGGCCTGATCTCGAGACCGGAGCCGAAGGGGCCCCGGCTGCAGCGCGCCAGCTCCACACAAGTCTCAACGACCGGGTGTTATCGCTGCCGGCGTCGACGCTGATCGCTGGCGGTCACGTCAGTGACGGCACTACGCCAGCCTCCGACGGCACGTATACCGCTCGCTTGGGGACCCTTCAGGAACGGCTGCCGCTGCTTTCGCTCTCGGCGGATGCATTCGTTGAGGCAGTCCTCTCGAAGATGCCACCCCGACCGGCGAACTACGAGACGATTATCGCGATCAACCTCGGGACGGAACACCGGGAAGATGCACTGGAGCTTGAGTTGGGGCCGAACAACTGTGCTGCGGGCACCGAACCGGTCGCGGGGGACTGACACGGATGGTCGCTGAGCTGGTCGACCCCGTGGTGTACGAGGCCTTGTTTCCGGACGGTATCGGCCGGTACGCTGTCGGTGGTCTACTCGTCGGGATCGGGGTCGTCGTGATCTATGCCAGTACCGGGATCTCGGCCGGTGCAAGCACCTTTCTTGAGTCAACACTGTCTTACGTTTCTGACCAGGCGCAGTTCCAGCAGTACCGCCCATCCCGGGACTGGCGGGTCGTCTTCACGCTGGGGATCGTTCTCGGTGGTGCCGTCTACGCGTTGACAGTTCAGTCTGGTCTAGTGACGAGTTCGGTGTACACCACCGGTACCACAGGAGAGGTCTACGACGTCGGCAGCGTGACGCTGTGGCTGACAGATGTCCAGCCGTGGCGGCTGTTCGTCGGCGGGATTCTCGTCGGAATCGGAACTAGGATCGGGAAGGGGTGTACCTCCGGACACGGCATCTGTGGAGTCGGCTCCCGGTCGAAGACCTCAATCGTCGGCGTCGCAACCTTCCTCGTGGTCGCAATCGGAACCGCACAGATCGTTCTGGCACTCAGGGTGACACCATGAGCAACGCACGGTCTTCCGAGGGAGGTTCGGAGCGACATCCGTTGTTTCTGCCGGTGATCTTCCTCGGCGGGATCCTGTTCGGGTTCGGGTTGGGATTCAGCCACATGGCTCGGCCGGAGGTCGTCCTGCAGTTCCTGCAGTTCGTCGACTTCGGGCTCGTCTTCGTGATGTTCGGTGGGTCGGTGGTCGCTGGTCTCGGATTCGTGCTGGCACCACGGCTCCGGACGGTGGCGCCGCTGACGGGAGCGGCCTACGAGCGCCGACTCAAGACATTCGACCGGGACGTCCTCGTTGGTGGAAGCATCTTCGGCGTCGGATGGGGCCTCTCCGGTATCTGTCCGGGGGCCGCCTACGCCAGCCTCGGCGTGGGCAACGTGACCATTCTTTGGGGGATCGCCGGCATGTTCATCGGGGCCTACCTGCAGGGTGTCTGGCGGAGCCGTGTCGCTGAGGTGTCGGGCCGACCGACACAGGCCGACTAGCCGGTGAGGAGAGGGTTTTTAGTATGCAGGGAGCCGTCTATGCGTATGAGCGATTTCGGACTGGATTTAGAACGCGTCGAAGGGATGATCGACGACGAAAAGCTGGCCCCGGCTGGGGAGGATCGGGTCGTACTCGCTGTTCTCGATGGAACGACACCGCCAGAGGAGTGGATCGAACTGGTCGATGCGGGCCACACCTTGATCCTCGCTGTCGAGGGCAACCTCGAGGAACGCGCCGGCGAGTTTGCCCCACAGATCGATGAGCGGGGTGGTGAAATCGTCCACTTTCGGTCGTTTCTGATCGTCACTCCGCCGGGACAGGCCGTCGACAAGAGCCGGCTGTGAGCGCTACCCGTGACTGACCTCGTGGGGGGCCACGCCGTCCAACCATGACCGTCTGGGCGACGGAGGGCCTCGCGGATGCGGTACTCGATCTGGCCGAAGAGCACGAGCCGACGCGCGTGAGTGCACACCTCGGAGCGACCGCCGCCGGTGATCTAGAGGGGGCCGAGTCCGTTCCGCCGGAAGCTGCTGTGTTTACCGATCTTTACGTGCCAACGGCCAACCGAGCGACAGACGCGGTCTTTGGCATCGAGATGACGATCCCAAACGCCCAAACGCAGGGTCGCTTCGTCTCCCACCCGCGTGGTGCGGTCGAGCTGACAAGTAGGGATCCACTGCACGCTGTCGTGTTCGTGGCAGCGCCGCCGTGGGACCGGTCGAACCTAGCGGTCTTCGACCGGTCTGGCACCCGCAAACGACTCAAGTTACTCCCGGCGGTGCCGCCCACAGAGACGCTGCGGGATCCGTAGCCTTCAAAGGAGCCGGTTGTCAATACTACGCCAGAATGGGCGTTCGGCCGCCGGATGCCGGCTCGGACCCGGAGCCAGAAGTGATCGAGTTTGGAATCGCTGCTGTCGATGCACGCCTCGAAGAGGCTACCATCTCCTTCCCAGCGAGAGCAGACGAGGTGGTCACGGCCTTGGGTGACGAACCGATCCCCTACGACGCTCAGGGGCGGAGTGTGCCCGTCGAAACGGCAATTAACGCGACCGAAAAATCCGAGTTCGAGGACCGCAACGAGTTGCTAAACGCCTTACACTTCGTCTTCGAGGAACGACGCGAGCAGTCACTTGGACTCATCGATCGGCTCCGTTCGTTGTTTCCGTTCTGACTCCGCCTCAGAGAGAGTTTCCTCAAGACGGTCGATCCGGCGCCGTTGTTCGCGGTGCAGTGACACCACGAGGTCTGACAACACACCGAAGAAAAACAGCTGGATCCCGAGCAAGATTCCGACGCCTGCAACTAGCGCTAGAACCTCGTGGGTCACACCGAGGACCCACCACCGGTAGCCAACGAATCCGGCGAGTGTGAGGCCAAGCAGCAAGGCCATAGCACCGAGGCTGCCAAAGTAAAACAACGGGTTGTTCGTCTTAGCCAGCCGATAGAGCGTGAGAATGATGATCCCACCGTCCCGGATCGGCCGGAGGTTCGTCTGTGACGCCTCGGGGCGTGGGTGGTAGGTAATCGGCACCTCGGTCGTGTCGATACCCGCCCGGACACAGGCAACGGCCAGTTCGGTCTCGATCCCGAACCCATCGGCGCTGAGCTCCACCTGGTCGATGGAGGCACGGGTAAAGGCCCGGTAGCCGCTGAGAATATCGTGGTGGTTCCGGTGGTGGATGATCCGGTAGGCGCGGTTGATCAGTCGGTTTCCAATCTGGTTGAGCCGTGTCATCGACCCGGGGCGCAGATCGGCAAACCGGTTGCCGATGACGTGGTCTGCCGTCCCGTCCACAAGCGGACGCACCATCCGGTCGGCATCGGCTGGTTGGTAGGTGCCGTCCCCATCGACCATCAAAATATAAGGGGCCGAAATATGAGTGAGGGCCTCACGAACGGCCTGTCCCTTTCCAGATCCGGACTGTTCGTGGACGCGGGCACCGGCAGCCGACGCGAGATCGGCGGTGCCGTCCTCGGATCCGCCGTCCATAACGAGGACCCGGTTGTAGCCGTGATCGCGAAACCCTTCGACGACCGACTCGATCGTCGCGGCCTCGTTGAGGGTCGGAATCAACACGCACACTGCGTCGCGATCAATCTCGGCCATTGCCTCGACTTGCACGTGACACTGACAAAACGCTGGCGGTCCACGGAATCACCTGACGCCTGGCCAGTCCGCAAAACTACCGTCGTGCAAAGTTTCCCGCTGGTGACTGAAGTACTCCCGCTGGGCGGTCACAACCGCTGTCGCGAGGTCGGCGCCGTCGTCCCCGGCCGCCCGGACACGCTTGCGCTTCCAGGAGGCCGGCGTTGTCCGCGTCTCGACGCGTGTCCACAACGGCTGTAGCAGGTCTTCGATCACGCTTGTCGAGATTCCGACGCCACGGAGGCCTTCTTCGGCGTGTAACAAAACGTCGCGGTAGATCCGGTCTGTGGACTGTGTTTCGAGGCCGTCGTTCGTGATCCAGCGGAGGTCGGCATCGAGCCCGTCGCGCATCGCTGCGTAGAAGTTCTCCCGGGCGTGGTGCCAGCTGAGTGACTGCACGGGGTGCTCGGCCCGTGGCATCGCCTCGAGCAGCCCCGCGAAGGCGGCCTGGAAAGCGATCGTATCGGCGACGGTAGGCTGTGATGAGATCGGACGAAACTCGATGCGAGCGTTCGCTGCAGCACGTGAGGGGCCATCGAAGACTGGGCGGACCCACCGCCAGTAGGTCCCGTGTTTGTGTCGGAGGTGGGCGAAGGCATCGTCGAACCGGCCCGTCGTCTCGGGGTCGGTCACCACCAGTGGCTCATCGGCCACGATCCGGTCGACGGCGTCCGCAAGCGAGCTGATGTCGCGGGGGAACCGGACCTTCCCGGCCGGTGCTGTCGGATCATTGAGAGTCGTCTCGAAAACCGGAATGCGGTTTTCTACCCAGCCGTCGGCAAGAACCGTCTCAAGGGAGACGCCCTCGTCGTACAGGTCGGGTGGAAAGAACGGGCTGTTCGCGCCGAGTGCGAGAAGCGGCCCAGCGACCCGGAGCGCGTAGGTGAAATACTGCGGCAGGTCGGCTGCCTGCGGAAGCTGGTAGTGGGGTTGGATCGACGTAATCAGACTCTCTGGCATGACAGTCTCCGTCTGCAGGGACACATGCGGTGCACGGACGTGAGCGCCGATTGGAGCGTCGGCGTTCGTCATCGCGTGGTACCGGATGGAATCGGACATGTTGGTCGCAATATGGACACCATCTTCCGTCGCGGTCGCCGATAGATACTCCCGAGCCGTCTCACCAGCCGGGGGAATCGTCCAGAGTCCGTCACTGGCGAGATCCATGCCGTGGGCACGGGCGAGGTTCTGTGCCGCATAGAGGCGCGCGCTGGTTTCGAGTTGTTGTGCGCGGAGGCCGTACTTGTTGAGGGGCTGGGGTGTCGTCGACAGTTCGGTGTTGTGTAATCCGAGTTCCTTCTCGAGGCTGATCATCGAGAGCAGCTGCCGAGGCACACGCGCGAGATGGCCGCCCTCAGTGGCGCTTGACCGGTGTTGATCTGTTGCGGCGATATCGACCGCGTAAAATTCGTACTCAAGGCCGATGTTGGCCTGGGGGTTGTCGAACGTGCCGGCCTCGAGTTCTGATAAGAGGTGGTCACGCTCCGCCGTGACGGCCGCTTCGAACTCATCGCGGTCTGCGGTCAGCATCTGCTGGATACGGTCGACCAGGTCAACGTCGCTCATGGCCTAAGGTAGCCGTGGCGATGGCGGCCACCTATCTAAGCCTGTCGACTGCTGTCCCGGATGCCTATTAGGGGGGCTTACAAACGACCCCACAATGGAGTTTCGCACGTTTGTCGACCACGCTGCGACGATCGAGTCGATCAGTGCAGACGGCGAGATCACGGCGACAGTTGCCGACGTGCTCGTGGCTGCGGAAACCGCAATTGAGCCGGCAGCACGGTTTCTCCAAGGGCGGGTGTTCCCCGCTTGGTCGCCGCGAACCCTCGACGTTGGCCCGCAGTTGTGTTATACGGCTATCGCGAGGGCAGCCGGTCCCAACGTCGATACAACCGCGGTGGAGGCGGCGATCGCGGAAACCGGCGACGTCGGGTCCGCAGCGGCACAGTTCGAGACGTCCAGCCAGCGCGGGTTACACGCATACAGCACTGGTGGCCCCGAGGTGCTAACGGTAACTGGCGTCCAAGCAGAACTCGACAAGATCGCCGCCGCAAGTGGCAGCGGCAGCCAACAACGCAAGGCAGACCTGTTGTTCGGACTGCTCACGAAGGCAACGCCACAAGAACGGCGGTATCTGACACGGCTGGTCCTCGGCGAGATGCGAATCGGCGTCGGCGGTGGGATGGTCCGAGACGCGATCGGCCGAGCCTTCGACGTCCCCGACTCGGCCGTTGAGCGAGCACTACAGGTCTCAAACGACTACGGACTGGTTGCCAGACGCGCCCGCGAGGATGGCACGGACGGGCTGGCTCGGATCACCCTTACACTCGGCCGACCGGTCCAGCCGATGCTCGCACAGGCCGGGACCGCAGCGGAGGCCCTCAAGACGTGGGACCGTGTCGCCGTAGAAACGAAGTACGACGGTGCCCGCGTCCAGATCCACTACGACGGGCAGACGGTTGACGTGTTCTCTCGGAACATGGAGCCGGTTACAGCGTCGCTGCCGGAGGTCGTCGAGACCATCGAGTCGGCTTGTTCGGCGCCGGCTATCCTTGACGGGGAGGTCATTGCCGTCGACAACGACGGCGGGGCGCTTCCCTTCCAGGAGGTCCTCAGGCGGTTCCGCCGCGAACACGACATCGAACAGACACGGGACGCCGTTGGCGTCGAGCTCAGGGTCTTCGATTGTCTGCATGCCCCGGGCACAGACGGTGGTGTTGACCTACTCGATGAGCCGTATGACCGCCGTCGTGAGTACCTTGAGCAGACACTCGGGACAGGTATCATTACCGTCCGGGAGACGACCGATCACGGCGCGATCGAGACCCACGAACAGAACGCTCTCGAGGCGGGCCACGAGGGGGTGTTGTTGAAGAATCCGGAGGCTGCCTACACGCCAGGGCGACGCGGGAAAGACTGGCTCAAGCACAAACCCACCGTCGAAACGCTCGATCTGGCTATCGTTGGCGCGGAGTGGGGCGAGGGCAGGCGGGCGAATCTTTTCGGTACCTTCGAGCTGGCGGCCGTCGACGAAGCGGCGGGGACATTCAGCCGCGTAGGAAACGTCGCAACCGGCCTCACCGACGCGGAGCTTGAACGATTAACCGACCGGTTAGAGCCACACGTGACACACGAACGCGGCCAGCACGTCGAGATCAGGCCGGCGGTCGTTGTCGAGGTCGGTTACGAGGAGATTCAGGAGTCACCGACGTACGAAGCCGGCTACGCGCTTCGGTTCCCACGGGTTATTACAGTCCGCGAAGACGTCGATCCGGATGCGGTCGATACGGTCACGCGGATCCAGTCGCTAGCCGACTAGATCATCCCCATACTGTCGAGACGGTCTGGAAGGTACGTTGAGGTCACGAAATCGAGCCCGTAAGAAGCCAGTGCCTGTTGTTCTGACTTTTTCCCGAGGTCCAGCTGAAGTTCGATCTGCTCACGCCAGTAGTCAGTCTGGAACCGTGGATCCTCGAGCTCACTTTCCAAGGCGTTGATATCAGAGTCACTCAGCGGGTCGGTCGGCAGGTCGTATTCGACGATATCAGCGGGTTGAACACCGACGAACTTGGCCTGTGGAGTCGCCAGATGGCGTGAGAGGTGGGCAGATTTGATCGAGCCGTAGGCGACGGACCCGTAGATCCGGTACGACCACGGGTCAGCGTCGGTGAAGACGGTGATCGGCAACCCGAGTTCGTCGTGGAGCCGTCTGATCAACCGTCTGGTGGCGCGGGCAGGCTGGCCTTTGAGGTGGACGATCAGTGCATCGTGTGTCTCATCGAAGCCGTTCTCGACCAGCCGGTCACGCATCCCGCCGGTCTCCACCGCCAGTACAAACTCTGCCGTACAGTCGAGAAACTCGATCATGTCCGGGTTGTTCGGGATCTGGTAGCCACCTTCGCCGACGTCCTCCTGGCAGTGGATCTCCCGCTCGCCCCGGCGGGTCTGCTCGCGGATCCGCAGTGGCCCGAGGACGGTTGCCCCCGACTCCTCGGGGCGCATGTGAAACTCCTCGCGGGTTGCCCCAGAAACGATTTCGAGGTCCTCGATGAGCTGGTTGGACTCGTCTTGACTGGCGAACTGAGCGTCCTCGTGGTCCCACGACTCCGAGAGGTAGTACAGTTCCCGCAACGTCGAGGAACGGTCGGCGTCGAGTTGGTCGCTGAGAAACTCGATCGTGTAGACGGCCTTGAGCAGTTTCTGCGCGCCGCTGATCGAGTTTGCAGACCGGGTCGACGTTCGGTCTCCGTAGACCCAGACATCGTCTTCCTCACTGTACTCGATGTTACTCTTGGTGCGTGTCGGGAGGGACATCGACGGAATATCGCCAGCGTCGAGCTGATCGTACAGCTCGGCCGCCAGATCGATCAAGGCGTCTCGTGCAGAGTCTGCGTCGTCGGTGCTCATGGGTTCGTGCTCACTGTGAGTTTGGATTGTTCGATGCCGTCGACGGAGAGGTCGACGTCGGCGCCTGCGGCTGTGTGGTACTCAAGCCGGACCGTGTCGCCGCTCTCGACCTCGATGGGCCACTTGATAAACCACTCTCCGTCGAGCTCGACTACCGTAGCGCCTTCGTCGGTGACAGTCGGCTCGGCGTTGACGATTTCTGTCACCTCGAAGGACTCTCCACCCGACGTGTGGTTCTCGACGGTGAGGACTACCCGTTGGGTTTCTCCATCGGCCTCAATGGCCCGTTCGATGAGGAGGTTATTCATGATCCGCGCCAAGGCATCCCCGTAGTTGGGTTCCGGACGCTCGGTAACGCCGGCGAGCTTGGATGCCATTGCCGGCAGAATATCGGCGAGTTGGTTCTGTTTACGCTGGCGTTGTTTCCGCGACCGCTTTTGCTTCAGGTGGCTTTTGAGCTCACGGGCCGCCTCTCGGACCGCGAGTTCGATCTCGTGTTCGATTTCTGGAACGTTGGCGACGGCATCTTTCGACTCGCTTGTAAACGGTACGTTCGTTGAGGCGACGTGGACCATAATCACAACCGGTGCGTTCGGGAGTCCCGAGCCCCCGGGTTGGTCGAGCTCGTAGTTGCGCCAGCCGATGTCCTTGATCACGTCGGTGATCGCACACGCGCCACGTTGGTAAACCAGCGGGACACGGTTCGCAAACCGCAACACATCAGCGGGACCGTCTTCAAGTGCACCGCCGTAGGCGATGCCGGCCTCGGCGATAAACGGATCCCCGCCATGTACCTCGGCATCCCGAGTGGCCGCGGCGAAAAACTCCGCGTCGTAGACCTTCTTGAGGCCAGCTTCGACCAGCCCGTCGGAGATCGGTGAAAGACACGATGTCGGAGGTGCAAGTACGTTGACGGCGTGCATCGCGTCGAGCAACTCACTGGCCGTGTCACGATCCCCGCGGATCGTGGCGACAGTCGGCGGGTCGTCCGGGACCGTCTCGGTTCGGTCCCAGAGGGCGTCAACAATATTCTCGCGGGCCGTCGCCCCAATCGTGGCGTCGTCGTGTGTCTCGGTCCGGTCTGCGGCCCGATCGACACGGGATTCGAGTTCCGCTCGTGTTAGACGGTGTCGCTCCGGAGACTCAAAGAGGTCAGCCAGTCGTTCAGCCAGGCCGTTGATCGTGGCGTCGGCTTTCCGGGCCGTCGTCACCGCGTCGACTTCCCGGTAACAGGCTGCTCGGAGTCGCTCCGGTGTCGTCAGTGCGCTCCAGACCGCCTCAATAACGTTCTCTTGAACCGTCGCCCCGAAGGTGACGTTGTACTCCGCGCCTACTGTCTCTGCCGCGGCGTCGACGGCTGCCGTCAGGTCGTGGTGTCCGAGCCGGTCGGCGGCCACGATTGAGTCGGCAACCGCCGCGCCGAAAGCGTCCGTTGCATCAGCCGGCTTGTTGGCCGTCGCCTCGATAACCACACTCGCAACATCGACGTCTTCGTGTGGCTCCGGCGCCGGCCAGGTCATTGCGCGACCGAAGTGGCGGTCCTTGAACGCATCGATGATCGAACGTGCCGTCTTGCGGCCGACACGAGTGAACTCGGATTGCAGGAATCCGGAGACCGTCCGTGAGTCAGTCGCTTCGAGCATCTTCAGTAGGGTGCCGAGTTCGACACCGTGTGGGTGCGGGCGAATCTCCTCGGTTGGTTCCGGAAGCTGGTCGGCAGCCCGGTCAAATTTCATCGGCTCTGCGAGGCCAGGTTCGCGGAGTTCAATGCGGGTGTGGGGGTTGACGACTGCCGTTCGGCGGATGTACTCGTGTAGCTGCTGACGGGCCCGCATGTTCGCATCGAGCTCGAGTTCGATGCGTGTGCCATGCGGCCGGTCCCAGGTCGTCTCCTCTTCGACCCGGATCTCGGGTTCGTTGGTGTCGGTGTCGACAATTAACTCGAAGTACTGGGCGGTTTCGGTGCCCTTGGGCCGGGAGGTGATCTTCGCCGGCTTCCCGGATGTGAGCTGGGCATAAAGCACCGCCGCAGAGATCCCGATGCCTTGTTGTCCACGGCTGTTCTTGACCGCGAGTGCTCCGTCGTTGAGGACGACAAAGTTCTCGTCTCGGCCGGTCACACCAGGGACGGAGATATCGTATACGTACTCTGGTTGTGTGACCGTTTTCACCTCCTGCACCGAAAGCAGACACAAGTCAGAGTCGGTGACACCCTGGAGGTGGTGGACCGTTTCCCAGAGGTCCCGGAGGGCGGCCGTCGCCGTACCGTCGGCAGCAAGCAGGCCCAGCTCTTGGAGGTCGGTGACGTATTTGTTCGGGTCGACGGTGGCGCCATCGAGTGTCGCTTCGATCACCGACTGGTATTCGGCAGCCGCATCGAGCGTGGATCCGAGCCCGACACCCGCGAGGAGGCCAGGAATCGAGTCCGGAACGGTCGTCTGATCGACATCCCTGACCGCGACGTCTGCAAGCAGCGTTGTCGGGACGCGCTCAGAACCCTGTGTGCCGGTCGCCGCGGTGTCTCTGGCGGAGTTGAGGAGCGCAGCGTCATCGCCGGAGACGGTAACCCGATAGCCGGTCGTGGATCCGCCGTCGTCGTCGGTGATGCGCTCCGTACTCGCCACCACCCCCTGCATGTTCCACAGCGCCGAGAGTTGTCTAGCCAGGCGTTTGCTTGCCGTGGTGTATGAAAGTTCGGCGCCCGGCTGAGCCGCCGTTTCATCGCCGTTGTATAGCGCGGCGAGAAACGACCGCTGGTCGGCCGGGGGGACCCGAAAGACAAATGCTGGAATCTGCTTGGTCGTGACACCGGTCCCACGGGTGCCTTCGCACAACAGCGCAAGCGGCGACCCGGATGCCGCATCGCGGGTGGCGGCTCGTTGCCGGGCCACGGTCGTCTCTGCACTGGGACCGGCCGAGGCCTGCCGTATGGGGTCGACAAGCGCCGCCTCGTCGCGACCGCCGATCTCCCTGTCTTGGTGACTGTTGTCGTGTTCCCCAGTGATGGCGTGAGCAAGCAGTTGCATCAGCTCCTTTGAGACCGACAGCGCGACTGGCATCTCAGTGTTCTCCCCGCTACCCTGGTCGATGCGGAGGACACAGCCAGCGTCTGCAGCCTGTTGTTCCCACCCAAGTTCGATAACGGTCTCGGCAGGCAGGTACCCATGCTTGCGGTACTCGGTTTCGAAGCTTTCTTGCGGGATATCGACGCCGTTGTACCGGTAATACGGCCGCGGCTCACTACCCGGGCTTGGCCGTTTATCGATTACCTCGCCGTGTGTGATCTGCTCGAGTGTTGCCGTCTCGAAGCCGTCGACGTAGACACGACGCCCTTCGATCTGGGCCATCTGCAGTGACTCGAGAAGGTTGATCGAGTTGATGGGCGCTTCGGTCCCGGGGAGGGTTTGTGGGGCCAGGATCACGTCGTCTTCGGTAAGCGCTGCAGCGTTCACCTCCGCCGTCGTTCCGTCCTTTGTAAGCGAGAAGAGACTGTGGTTGCCGGTTACCGCAACGGTCCGGCCCGTCTCGGTCGTAATTTCATACACCGGCTCGTCCGTCTCGTGGCGGATGGCGTGTGTGACCGGCTGCCAGGACATCTCGTGGGTGTCACGGTTGAAACTCGGCACCTCAATATCGCCGGATACCGGTGCTGTCCCGGCGCCGTCGTCGGGGAGGTATGCGTCACAGAGCACCCCGATCGGCACCTGATCAATCACACCGTCGCGTCGAACCAGAAGCGTCTGCTCCGGGGGCAGCGACTGCTCGCGTTTGTGGAACCGGGACCCGTACAGTAGCTTGCCGAAGATATTAGGCAGTTGCTCTTTGGTGATCCCAGGCCCGTTGTCCTCGATCACGAGCCGGTAGTAGTCGCCTTCCTCGGTGATCTCGACGTAGATGTCAGGCGGGATTTCTGCCTCCTCGGCAGCATCCAGCGCGTTGTCGACGCCTTCTTTCACCGCCGTCACGAGGGCTCGGGCCCCGCTGTCAAACCCGAGCATGTGTTTGTTTTTTTCGAAGAACTCGGCGATCGAGATCGCACGCTGGTCCTCCGCCAGCTCCGCTGCGATCCCACCGCCGTCATCGGGTGTCGACTGCTGGCTCATCACCACACTGTAGCGCGGGCAAGGTTAAAAGGAACCGGGGACGCGACGCCCCAGTGGTCGATACAACCGGCCAACGAGCCGGTGATTTACCCCGAGCGGGGCCGACCGCCCACGCAGTACGGAACGGTACTGCGGTCGGGGTAAGAACACCCCCCGAGCGAAGTGGGGCAGGTCGTTGACAGCCCTTGCATTTATCACATCCTACACCAACTATCAGCACGGAACTCACAACCAGAGCCATGTCACAGGATGCCCCCGAGGTCCTCGTTGTCGACGACGAGTCACGGCTTGCAGATCTCTTCGCCGCCTGGCTTGAGAGAGAGTGGGACGTAGCGACCGCCTACGACGGCGAGACCGCCCTCGAGAAGATGTCAGGCGACGTCGAAATCGTTCTCCTCGACCGGCGGATGCCAGGGCTCTCCGGCGACGAGGTCCTCAAGCACATCCGTGCAGAGCCCTACGAGGCCCGCGTCGTGATGGTGACAGCCGTCGACCCGGACTTCGACATTCTCGATATGGGCTTTGACGACTACCTGGTCAAACCTGTCTCGAGGGACGAGCTGCTCGAGGTGGTCGATCGGGTGGTCACGCGGTCTAAGTACGCCAAAGACATTCAGGAGTACTTTTCACTTGTCTCGAAGCAGTCACTGCTCCAGGGAGAGAAGTCCGAACAAGAGCTTGCCGACAACGAGGAGTATCAAGAGCTTACCGCCCGCATCAAGACCCTCGAAGAACGAGTCGACGATCAGGTTGGAGCCTTAGAGACACACGACGACTTCGCCGGGGCCTTCCGCGATCTTCCGGGCGAGGACACGACTTAACAGCACCCAGCAGGGGGCCACCCACGAAGGCAGGTCCCGCAGCAGTTGTCTCCTGCCTGGTTTGGACTACCAGTTGTTGGTACTACGATTTCTTTATTCAGTGTGGGACGTGCAACAAGACTGTCCTGCGTATAATTACACGCTCCCTGTTGAGTAAAATTATCGTATTTTCAACCACTGCTACGACCGATGGACCACCGACTACTACTTGTGGGAGTCTGCCCCCAACCACTCCTTGAGGGCCGCCATCAGATTGGTAAGCTCTGTACCGAGCTGCCGCTGGAAGTACGTCTCGACGCCCGGGAGGGTTCGTAACTGTTCCCAAATTCAGTAGCATTTAGTAGTATCCGGACATATTCA
>OBKM01000769.1_pt1 | contig 14932 bp, 22 predicted proteins | sample 1519691 | NCBI WGS metagenome assembly OBKM01 (sample SAMEA37050418, study PRJEB22526) | metagenome | biome: saline pan; feature: lake; material: water | place: Egypt | collected 2015 | depth 0.5 m | reverse complement strand
CTGCATTTCGTGGGTTACCCGTCTGTACCCCTGAAGATCGGGAAATGGGATCTCAAATGTTACTATCGTTTTCATCTTCACCGTCGTGAGTCGGCGTCAAGTACGTCACCCAGTCGCTCGTGAAGTGCTTCGGCTGCGTCTCGGTCAAGTGTCATGAGTTGTTCACAATCGCGCCCGGCGTACGTGAACCGGGCAGAGACTTCGAGCGCGAATGTTCCACCTGGGACGAGTTGTGTCTTGAACGTCACGTCGTCGTGACTGAAGACCTCGCACTCTATCTCTGCCGGCTCTATCTGTGTGAAGAACCGGTCAGGGGTTGGATGCTCAACGAATCGATCGATTTCTGTGTTCTGTGATTCAGACATCAACTAAGTCACCTCCACAGTCGGGACAGTCAACGTTCTCTGCTGTTCCGGGCTGCTCGGAGCAGGAGTGCCATCTACAATCCCTGCATGTGACTGGAGCATCTCCTGTGAACCAGCTCCCGCTTGGACAAGCTTGACAGCGCCCAACCGTTTCGTCAGTCATCGATGCGCTCACCGTTCACTCGTATCGCGTCAATTTCTCCAGCTGACGATCCGCCTTCTTCGCGACGGAGCCACGGGAGCGTCTCGAGTTTGTACGGATAGAGCGGATGGATGACGTACTCGATACCGGATTCGACATCAACAGCGGGCCTCGTTTCTCCCCGTGGTCCTGGCCCACTGTGGGGCACGATCTCGGCGGTCGGGTTCGGCGTCGACTTCGTCACAGTTCGGATCGAGACGTGATCTCCCACCTCCAACGACCGGATGATGCTGACAATCTTGAAGTGGTTGGTCACCCACTCATTTGCTGATCGGTTGGCACCGTCTCCTAATTGAGCATCGGAGTCGGTCATAGTTCGCCCACCCCGTCGGCGTCGGTGAAACGTCGAACCGTCTCCGAATGACCGAACGTACTCCCACAGTTGGGGCACTTCAGACGGTTGGGGTTCATTTTCGGGGCGTACTCACTCCAACCACAGACTTCGCAAAGGTTCACGTCGGCTGTCATGGGGCCGGCACCTCACACTCCGGACACTTCGCAGGGAACTTGGTTGGCGGTCCGTGAGCGTAGTGACCGCATCCGTACTGGCGCCCCGTCTGTCGTTTGAACGGATATTCGTCCAGGAGATCAAGGATCTTTGACGGCTCACCTTCCTCAAAACACACCGAGTGAACGAACATTTCGTCGTCGGCGCTCTTGTAGTGCCCTGGTTCGGTCGTGTCTATCGGGCCTCCACACTCGGCGCACTCTTCGATAAGATCCCCATTAGTCACCTCGGCCTCTCCGTCAGCCATCGATGCGCTCCCGTGGGACACCGACGTACGCCTTCGACTGTGCATCCGAGCTCGTGTGCGACAGGTCTACCTCGTCCAGTACCTCGACTGGATACTTTCTGAGGATTGACTTGAACGATAGGCGCCCGCAATCGGTATAGGTCTCATAGATCGAGTCACGCTTCGTGATCAACTCGACGTTCGGGGGAGAATTCCGACCGTTCGGGCCGTAGCGACCGTCGCCGTAGAGCACGACCATCTCACCCGACATCGGACCGATTGCTTGGACCTCGCCGTTTGTGAACTCTCTGACTGCCTCCTGTGCTTCTTCCCAGCTGAACGTTTCGATGTCTGTCTTGGACATTGCTCTACTTTGTTGTAGTCGACCCACTTACTTAATCATTATGAAAATCTCCACACCAGGCTTCCGGTGTAACCCAAACTATCCGATCTGTTAAATACAATTGAACATTTTCGTTGACACCCCACGACACGAGCCGTATCCAGTTTAACCAACAGCTATACAAACGACCAGTCCGTTGGTTAAATCACGATGTCGCAAGAACGCCTGATCCCGAAGTACATCTCCGATGGTCTACCCAAACAATCGCCGGAGACACTGCGCGCGATTGCCCGACAAGCAGAGCGACTTGCAGATGAAAAAGAACAGGAGGCTGAGGAGAAACTCAACAAAAACGCAGTCGAGGAAGAACCGGACGACGACCTCGAGCGCGACGACGCACCTGCTGGGGCAACACTCACTGTGAAGACGATCCACGAAGATGACTACTACTACTGGCAGTGGAGAGCAAGTGATGGAAAAGTAAAATCAGAGTACATCAAGCCAGTCAATCCGAAGGAATAGTCAGCCACGTACTGTTTCACTAATCGTCGATGTGCTCGAACGTCAGTGCGTACAGTGGAGAGAATTTTTTGAGAGCACCGTTTATCCCTACGACAATAGCCATGAACACAGTTAGCAGCACTATGACAGCCACTGGAACCACAAGCGATCCGCCTGTGAAGAGGTTGAACACAAACCAGACCACACACAAACCCGAGAGAACCATCGGTAGCACGCCCAGTATTTGTATCGCCCAGCACACCCTGTACATTCCCTTCGCCTCCGGAGTATCTTTCACACCTGCCCACGTGAGCTCGCCATCAGTACTCAACTCAGTTGTGTCATCCATCTCGTAGGTTGTACTGTAGTAGGCGCACAGTAAAGTGTTTTCACAACTGACTATACGCACCGAGTAACGTATTTGCGAAGTACTTATACCTTGGCGGTACCATTCATAATATGATGCTCGATCAGCTCATTCATCGCGAACTACCGAACGCTTGGTCTGCTACTTCAGCACTTTCTGACCAAAAATCTGGGATTCCATCTGACACAGCAGAGCCTGTTGCGACCCACGAGCAGGGGGCAGCACTCTATGTAGCTCAGGTTGATGATCAGTACATTGCCAGCCTCGTCCAATCAGTCTACGTTGATGACGTGTCCGCTGACGTCGTCACAGACGGGGTCACAATAGATGATAAACAACAGCTAGCCGGATGGATCAACGACGCATGTGAGTCGTACCACAACGGAGACTCGGAGCTCAAGGCTTTTGCTATTGTTCCACACGACGGAACCATCGAGTCCATTGCTGAGAACTCACTGGAGGACTCACTTGGGGAGACGCTCCCCGAGTTCGCCGACGTGTTTGGTGTCTACATCAACAAACTCCCTAACACGGTCTCATTTGACGACATCGACGCAGAGCGGGCGTCAATAGTTAACCTCGTCTACGGTAACATCGACAATCCCCCCGAGATCATGATTGAGCTTGCCAGTAGCGCGGAGGCTGCTGGTTCAGCAACGGTCGAGGTCCTCACGATCACCGGGATGGATATCTCTCTCAACAATTCCGACACGTCGCAGTAACAGATGACTGACTTAAACGCTACTAGTGCCATCCGTGACGGACAGGACTTCGAATCGATTTCAGAACACTGCTACTCGCCAGAAGACAAGTTCAACCCGACAATACGCGTCGGTCGCGAAGTACTACCGATTGCCATTCGCCACGGCATGGAACTCTGGTGGGACGAGAGTACGCCGACAAAACGCCTTGACGACCGGGAGGGGAGCTCGAAGTTCACTCGCTTCGTCAACGGTCGCATCGAAGGTAAACTTGCAGAGGTCGCATTCTCTCAACTGTTGAAGACCTACTTCGGCGTCGACTCCCAAGTTGACTGGCGGATCTACGGAGACTACGAAGTCACTGACAACGGCGATCTCCAACATCTCGTCGACGATGATGGAAACGAAGTCCCACTCGGTGTCGACATCGACTTGAAAAAGACGAAACCGTGGAACAGTTGGCTCGCAGTCAGGGACGAGATCTTCCAGCACATCGACAAAGACGCGCCTGTCATGCTCACCAAGCTCAGGATTGCGGACGACATTCAACTCGACCAGTGGGAGGAAACAAACGACTGGGCAACGGTTGACAGTGATCAGGAGTTCCGAAACCGCTTGCTCACGTTTGCGGACGACATGTTCCCAGTTGAGGTTGAGTTCGCCGGTAGTGCGTACCCAGATGAGTTCAACGAGTCGTTCAACAAGGGCGACCGGCTGTACGACCCAGTAACTGGTAAGGAGATCGGACCCCCACTCAAGCGAGACAACGAGGGTATCTTCGTCCAGAACCTCGATGCTCGAGCGATTCGCTGGAACCGGATCGTGAGCGAGCTAACTGAGTACATCCCGAACGATAACTGGCGCCCACTCCCCGTCATCGACACGGACTAGCACACACTGTGTGTGCTGCTCCCGACACACTTATGTTGTGGAAACGTCTACGTTTATTTGGAAGCACGCTACAGTATCCAACGCGCAAAATCGCTACAGGATAGAATTTGATACTGCTTCCAGTATACTCATGTGTTCCGGAGTTTGTATGGGTTTCACACCCCACTCCGGATTCCCCCGTATTGCCTACGAGGTTGAATTCCTCAGCGGGGAACCCAGGTCAGTGACTGCCCTGAAACCAACTCGGACGACACACTCTCGAGGGGGAGTCGAGTATTCAGAGCTTTTCTCTCTGGACTCGGCAAGCCGGTGACGGACGTACCGCGTTGGCGTCGGGATTTCACTGAAGCGCGCGCATTTGGGCGTACAACTTGGCTGCGATCAGGTTGGGGGCGTCGACTCCGAGTGTTCATCCACTCTGCGCCTTTGCCCAACTCACGGGGCACTGCGGTTCTGTTTCCACGGCTCTGTATGGGTGTCACACCCCACCGTGGACTCATATGGAGCAAACAACTACTGACGGCAGTTTCACCGCCGTCTCACTCTTTAGCGGGTGTGGCGGGCTCGACTGTGGGCTCGAACAGGCAGGTGTCGACGTCGCTCTCGCCGTTGACAACTGGGAGCCAGCAGTGTCAACGTATTCGGATAACTTTGACTCACGTGTCATCCAGAAGGATGTCCGCGAACTCACGTTCGACGATGTCGTCGGTGAGCTTGACACTGCCGGATACACTCCGAGTGATATCGACCTCGTTGTTGGTGGGCCACCGTGTCAGGGTTTTAGTCGACTCAATAACGAGCAGATCGAACTCGACGAAATGGAGCGGGACGACCGCAACACGCTGTTCGAAGCATTTGCCCGCCTTGCTGGAGAGATTGACCCCGACATTGTCCTAATGGAGAATGTGCGTGACCTGATCAGCCGAGAAATGAGTGATGGGACGATGGTCAAGCACGCTATCGTCGATGTGTTCGACCAACACGGGTTCGACTGCGAGTATCAAGTGATCAATGCTGCCGACTACGGCGTCCCACAAAAGCGGAACAGGTTGTTCTTTGTTGGGACACAGGACGGTGACATCGTCTTCCCAGAACCTGACAGTGGCGACCGCCCAACGGCTGGTGACGCACTGGATGGCGTGACTGAGGACCTACCCAATATGTACTTCGCGAACACCTCTGACCGGATTCTCGAAAAAATACGCCACGTTCCACCGGGAGGCTACTACGCTGACCTACCAGACGAGTACAAAACGCGTGACGATGATGGCAACATCGTGAAGCGTTACGGAACCTATCTCCGCCGGCTTGCCCCAGACGAACCATCGCTGACTGTCAGTAGCAACGAGTTCATCCACCCGACAAAGGATCGATACGTGACCCCGCGCGAAATGGCTCGACTCCAAACTATCCCGGACGACTTTGAAATCACTGGTACCAAGGGCGATGTGCTCACGCAGATCGGGAACGCAATCCCAGTCGAACTTGGTCGGCGATTTGGAGAGGCCTTCGTCGACGAGTACGCCACCCCCACGCCGATTGTTGCTGACGACTGAGACGTGCTGACCCCGAAACACTTATGTTGTGGTAACGAATACGTGTGAGTGTGAAGCACCACGGATCTGTATGGGTGTCACACCCCACCGCGGTCTATCCTGCTCGGAATCACAGGAGTCGGCGGAAAATTCGCCGAGGGAGGGCTATGTTGTCCCATGAACTTCCGGTGGACGTGTAGCCAAGAGGGAAGAGGCATGGACCGAGGAAGTACACGTGGCTATTGAAACCACACGTATAACTCGGTATGCGACGCATCGAGTCCGGCACGCACCGGACGAGACGTCGACGCGCAGGTTCGAGTCCTGTTACGTCTTTCCAGAGGGAAAGGTTGGCAACCACCCGATGACGTGGGATTCGCCTCCCACATCGAGCGCCGAGTGACATGCCCTGAACAGGGAAGGAAACGAAGTGGCGCTCTACAAATCACCTCGGAGGTAGTCTAAGTGGCAAGGCCCCCTGGTGGCAGGGAGAATTCGGGTTCAAATCCCGGCCTCCGACTCGCGGTACAGTCGCTCTCGAAAGCGGACCGGTAGCGCCGGACCGTGACGTGGGTCGCGCTCACACCTAGTGGTGGGTTGGTTGAGCCCTGTTGGGTTCGAATCCCAACCGAGAGCTTGAGCCGGGAGATCGCCCCGGTGGAGGGCCACTGACCATGCTCAAAACGAGCGTGGGGTGGTCAATCCGCGATACAGACAAGGGTCGAGACTCGAGAACGGTGGCCCACAACACAAACACCCGTTCACATCAAAAACGCAGGTTACACAAGTTCACGATCTAAATCAGCCGGAGTGGTTGGCCGGTCTCCGGGCTATATGAATTGGAACCAAGCAGTGTACTTGGATTCCGATTCTCCCGAGTCAATCGGGTCGCCAACCAACCAGCAAACAAGTGTGGCGTTTCGTGAAGCGTCACTTAGGGGATCGTGGTGTAGTGGTATCATGCGAGGCTTGGGGCCTCGCGACGGAGGTTCGAATCCTCCCGATCCCATCGCAGTGCCGGGGCAATGGATGGCCGGCGACCATGCCAGTCTTGAAAACTGGATCCTTCACGGACTGGGGGTTCGATCCCCTCCCCTGGCGTCTCGTCCCACGAGTGAACTGCCCTGAGTAGGGATGGTGGAGTGGTCAACTCCCTCCGTGTGGACGTAAAATAAGATACTTACCCGACCGCGAAATGGAAATGGGACCCAACCGGAACCGAGACAGGGTGACTGACGCTAGCGCGTGCCTCAAGGTGCACCACTCGGGTAAGGGGCGATAAGACTCGCAGTTCCCACAAAGGTTTGCTCGATTCCCCCCGGTCCTGTGGGTTGATAATGGGACGCACTGCTAGCACTCCACGGCTCTGTATGGGTGTCACAACCCACCGTGGACTAGCGCTGTCATGTGGCGCTCAATAAGTTATCAACATGGTCGCTGTTGCCTGCAAAACGGCAGAAGATCGGGGCGACTCAACAAGATCCGGCGGGATCGTAGTGTAGTGGTATCATTCGGGCCTTGGGTGCTCGGAACCGAGGTTCAAATCCTCGCGATCCCATTTGGAAGTGTATGCAAGCCTGGACGAATGCGTCCCAGCGAGGGAGAATAATCACACTACGGCGGTTCGAATCCGTCCACTTCCATTCAACGAGTAACAGTGGCACACTCATCAACCGACTTCAACCGACTGCTTGATTCCAACCACGCTCCCGCGATTGTCGCACGTGACGACGGCGAGGTCTCGATAGAGCCGAGCTCCATCGACCTCCACCTCGGGCAAGAGTATGGTTGGCTCAAGGAACAAAAGCGACCGGTGAGCGTTTGGAACGAAGAAACGTATCCTGAATTCGCCCACCAGTACAACGACACTGAGATACTGATCCACCCCAAGGAATTCCTTCTTGCACACACTGAAGATGTAGTTCACCTTCCATCTGACTGCGTGGGATTCCTCCACGGAAGATCTTCAGTTGGTCGACTCGGCTTGTTCGTGCATAATGCTGGACTTTTGGACCCAGGATTCCGGGGAAGCATCACTTTAGAACTCTTTAATGCAACCCGGAATACGATCGTTCTCAAACCGGGGATGCGTATCTGTCAGATGACGGTTCACGAACTGGACTCAACGCCTGACGTCGAGTATTCGGCACACAACGGCAACAAGTATCAGGGCCAGCGTGGCCCGACGCCGTCCCGCCTCCACGAGGACTTCGACTGATGTGCAGCTCGCTCACCAACCGTCGCAATGGAAGTCAAGCTTCGACCAGAACTGTCGACTAGTAATCCTGATGATGCTGCGATCCTTGCGGGGCGCGGGGACTACATCGAAGACTCGCTCGTCGACAAGAACGTCCACGATGTCCTCGAAGGAGTTGACACCGATTCCGATGTGTACGACCCAGATGAAGCTGCCAAAGATCTCCACAAGAAGCTGATCAGTCGAGGACACTTTGGCTGCTACGAACACCCCCAGGCGTTCTTTGTCGCCGAGGGTGTCTCCCGAGTGACGATGGCTCAGGTAACGCGTCACCGGCTGATGAGCTTCGACGTCCAGTCGATGCGCTACTGCAACTTCAGTGACGCCGAGCCAGTCATCCCCAATTCATTCGAGGAGAACGACGTCCAGGGTGAGCTCGAACAGCACTGGATGGAGTCGATCGATCGGTACAACCACCTAATTGACGAGGGTGTCCCCAAGGAGGACGCCCGGTTCGTCCTTCCGTTAGCCACGAAGGTCAACATGAGCTTCTCTGCGAACGCTCGCACACTGATGCACTTCATCGACATGCGCGATGCTGGTGACGTACAGGGGGCGGATACTGAGAACCCAGAAGGTGCATACGAGTTCGCCCGGCAAGTACTGGAGGAGGCCGAAGACTGGGCGCCTGAAACGTTCGCGACCTACAAAAAGCACGCCAAGGGGAGTTCGAAGAAAGCGCCGTGATCTGGAACGTCATCGCGCTGATTGCGCTCGCAATAATTCTGGGGATGAACTTCGCGACGGTGATCCTGGTCTACCGGATGGACAACGAACTGTAGGTAATGGATAAAGAAGAAGCCCGAGAATACGTCGAAGCCCACGCTGAAGTTCACCAGACAGGGCGTTGGTATATCGCCGAGCTCGACACCCCGCAGCTCGCAATGCAGGGTGAATCAGAGAAAGGAGCCCTCGAAAAACTCGCCACTCGGCTGCGAGAATATCGAGAACAGGGTGAAGGAGCAAACATCGTTGACAGCAGCCTTGGAACATATGGGGACGATGTCGATCCGTACCAGTTTCGGAGGGCCGGAGAAGACGTAATCCCCGACTTCCTCCAGTAGCCCGTCCACATCACGACACCCTTTTGTTAGTGTAACGTGTATGCGTAGTTGTGTCTACTGACGACGTTTCTGCAACCGACTCGTGGAAGTACGAAACCTGTCCTGAGTGTGGCGCACTCGTCCATGTTCGAGGTAACAGTGATGCCTACGTGAAGGTATCACAGAGTGTCTCCGAAAACAGTGTCGACCTAGAGGGTGAGCTCGATTTCCGTGTCTTCTACCACCGTCGCTGCACGCCGATGGCTGAGTTCGACATCGCCCACTTCAACGAGTAAGTCGCACATGTATGTTGACTATCGGTTAAAAGTTGATAACGAAAGTGGTGCTGTTTCAGTTGAAAACCTAATGTCAGAAAAAACCGTAGTTTCAGGGGCAGAATCGCGCGTTGAGGGGGCGATAGAACTGGCTGAATATCTTACTAAAAACGTCCCTGCGGAACCCAACAACATCGACTGTTACGTAGACATGGATACTGACCGATCTAACGAGTAAGTCGCACATGAGTGATACTGACATGTCCTTTGTCGCGAAAGAGGACAACGATAACTGGCAAACTCCTGATACAGTCTGGCAGACAATCAATTCGTTCCACGAGATTAACACTGACCCGTGTGCCGGGTCGGAACTCACTGGCGAGGAAACGTTCATCGGAAGCAGTGAGAACATTCGTCCTCCACGGAACGGGCTCGACACCCCGTGGCCAGGTGTTGTGTTCATGAATCCGCCGTTCTCCCAGAAAAAGAAGTGGCTCAAGAAGGCTGTCGAAGAGGTCAAAAACGGTGAGGCCACGACTGTGTACGCGGTCACGCCGGACTCGACGGACGTCATGTCCTGGTGGCACAAGCACATCGCTGAGAATGCCATCTGCTCGTTCTTCCCCTACGGGCGGATCGAGTACGTTGACCCAAACGCAGATGAGGATGAGTCAAGCTCTGGTGCCTCCTTTGGAAGCGCAATCTCCGTGTTCGGTAAGCAACCACCCCAGGAGCTGCTTGACTACTGGACTGACGACAGTGAGAGGCCACACGGAGATCTGGTCGTCCGTCCACAGAACGGGTTCGAGCTCTAATCATCTACATCGGCGGAAGTAAATTGAGGTAGTAGAGGATCAATAAAGCCACACAGAGCCGTAATACGACCGTTAGTGCGTCACCATTCTCGACGGAAAGAATGGAAGTATCCACTTCGTATCCAGTTACGTCTTCTATTGTACTGGATATTGCTACTCCATCTGACTCTGATTCAGCTGACAATTCATTGTCACTCGGTGGCTCATCAAATCCTTCCTCCGTAAGCATCCACCCAAATCTATCAGAGTGGTAGACCGGGACGTGTGCTCCTTTCAACAGCTCAATGTTGGAGTATGACACCTCTCCCAGTTTTCCGTCAACAGCTGCGACATCGAGTAGATCCATGAGCGGGCTATCAACCGAGTCCGGTACGTCGTACGTGAGTCTCCCGTGTGACTGATCCGGGAGCTCGACGAGGACTTTGATCGTCTCCCCCGACGTATCGTGGACGTAGTTGTTTACCGTCGCAATGGTTTGGTCCCGAGTACTTTTTTCCTCCAGCTGGAAGAGGTGAGTTTCGAGATCGACGTCTTCGTCAAACTCGTCAGCGTCGTGGACAACTTCGATGTTGTGTGGGATGTATTCGTCGTCGGCGAGGTTCTCCTCAACCGGTTCGTCGTGTTCGGGTGCGTCTGTCCTGTCGTCAGTATACAATTCGTGGAGATAGCCACCACCGGCGTGTGCATTGTCGCCCGCAATCTCACAGAGATGCGTACAAATACTCTCTATCTCTCCAGGTTTCTGTGTACTAAGTGTCTGTAGCAATGTCTCCATTGCGAGAGTAACTGAGTCACCAGTGCCTCCATACACTGCCCCGATATCCCTCATCCCATTGGGCATGTATCGGATCTCTACCTCCTGCTCTCCCTTTTCTGGCACCTGCTTCGAGACGTCGAACTTCTGACTCTCAAACAGTACTCGATGTAGATCACGAATTCCGAGTATCTTTTGTATCAACACGTGCTGCTCTACATCCTCCTCCGTCTCTACATCTGTTACTGTTGGTGACATATCAGATACTCTGTACCGTTCCACCGCGACGTCTTTTGTGTGCCTGTGCTCATTCTGCGATTCTGTGTCCCAGCTCTGTGCTTCCGTAGCCAACGATGGCTCCAATTAGGCCACCAACTACTGCTCCAACCAGTGTCACAAGAACACGGATATACGGTCAGAACTCACCACCAACTGGTGGGGCTGTTGTGAACGTACCGTAGGTGAACAGTAGCGCAACAGAGACAGCCCCCAAGCAAGCTATTTTCATCGACTGAAAATGAATCGCAATCTCCCCGTCCATCTTTTCTGTATCAAGCCCCCGCGAATCATCACTGAATAGATCACTTCTATCTCGCATCAATTATGCTTTTGTCCCTAACGTACTTTATTCTATTGGATACGGATGTAGTTCCCACCCCATACTATGCGCATTGTAGCTGTGGTGAGCTACTCAGCGGGCGGGTGGACCGACAACGTCGCGTCGATCGGTGTTCCGTCGTCAGACTCGTGAACGGTTTTGAATCGAACGACGCCTTCGTCGATCAACTCACTGATAGCACCCTGTATCTCCCGACGCGCCTGCGTACTCGTTTCGACCCACTCATCCGGCTTGCTCGACTGCGTCCACACGTCGTGGTCAGGGTCAAGCATCGTGTCGTCTGTCGACAAACTCGATAGGTCGGGGTCACTGATACTCGTGAGGCCGAGGAACGACTCGACTGGTACTTCTTCCATGTCGGGGATCCGTGTGTTATCGAGCACTGGGGCAACTCTGTCGAGGACTTGTGCGGTCCAGGGGTTGAGCTCCACTGGATCTTCTTCTTCTACCCCACCACCGTAGGCCGAAAGCCCGGCGTCACCTTTCTCGTTCGTCGGAGACGGGCTAGCAGTGTCGCTCTGGGATCCACCAGAGCCACGGGTGGTCCCACCCGAATCTATTTGCGCCGTCTTGAGCAAGTCTTGCGCGGTTGTCTGGAGGTCCTCACGCTGGTCAGCCCAGGTCTCCATGAACGGGAGCTCTTCTGGCGGACCACCGTCAGCTGGTGAGACACCGATGGGGTCGACGCAGTCTTTGAACAGATCGACGTACTCATCGATACGAGGCACGCCGAGTTTGTCCCACTTGTACGCCCGGTAGACATCCCGATTGCCCTCACCAGCATCCTCGTTGATCTCGACAAGGAAGTTGTCTGCGAGGTCGCCGAGGATAGCTTCGAGCTCGCCCTGCTTTACCTCTGGTGCGTCCGACTCTTTCAAGAACTCCCGGATCGGTGCGAGGCCTTCGATAGCATCGTCGGGCCCACTCTTGGCACGGATGGCCTCAACGATGGCGCGCTTCTTCTGGTCGATCTCGTGTGTCGTGCTCTGAAGCGCCTCAAGGCATCGTGTGATGTTCGCAACATCCTGGGGGTCGACCACGACAGCTTCGTACTCTTCGTCGTCCTCAGTCACTGTGGTCCGGTCACGGTGCTTGTAGTTGAGCATCGCACTCGACCGGATCAGGTTGAAGATCATCTGGTAGACACGATTCGACTCAGACCGGGAGTGGTTGAAGATGGGCTCGACCACCGACCACACATCCCACTCAAAGTCTCCTTGACCGTTCGGAAGCTTCGCCCGCTTTGGCGCGTGGGCCTTCACATCAGCAAAGTGCTGCTGGAGCGCCTTTTTGCCCTCCTCAAACTCGTAGCCGTAGCTGATACCATCGTCACCGATCTCAATGTTCTCGTGTCCAGCTTCCATCCGACCGACAGCCCGATTCTTCGACTCCGACTCGTGGACTGGAAGCTTCAAGAGCCGGTTCCAGAACTCGAAGTCGGCATCAAACTGGGCGAAGGTGAAGTGGTAGCTCTTGGACTTCTTGGTGATCTTCTCAGTTTCGAAGCCACTCTGCGGGTTCCCTCGTGTCTGACGAATGACGACCTCCTCGTCGCCACCGTGGGCACGTTTGAGGAACTCAATCATCTCTTCCGGGGGCTGCTGGAGCTCACCCATCGAGATGACGTCAGCCTCATCCCACTCGTTGTCGTGGATCAACGACTTCTCGGTCCCCGTCGAGGCGTCCATCACGTTGATGTACTCAAACAGGGCGTCGTTCTTCTTTTTCAGGTGGCTCTTCCCCGACGACGACGTGCCAATACAGACGCTCGACACGTAGTCGTTGGTGTCCGCGAACAGCCCCGAGTTGTACGCCAACACGAGCATGATGAACTGCTGTTCGTTTCGGATAGTATTCGATCGAACGTAGCGGACGAGATCGACCGCGACGTTTTCGTGTAACTGATAGTCTCCCATGCGACAGACGGCACCGCAATCTTACCACTCAGAGTGGAGTGAGTCGAGTTCGTGCGGAAGCGGGATAATCCCGTTCTGGTCGTAGTATTCCAATGCTTCAACCGCTGCTCTGTAGTACATGCTGTTCATTCCACCACTGTCTTTTACTACTCCCAGCGAAGATGGAGAATCGTACCCAATTGCTTGTGAGAAGTGCGTCTCCGAAATGCCCCGACTGTTCACAGCATCAATTATCTCACTGATAGTGGGAGCTTTGTAGTTGATACTGCCACACTCCCGAAAGTACTTCACTGCCAGCTGGATTCGATGGTGAGACAGTGACCGATTTTCCAACGCGGAGTGATACGCAGTACGGTGGCTGTACTCAAGGATCTCTGAAAATTGTGACTTCGTAACTTCTTGTTGCTCACGAAGCTGATCGATTTCGACAATTGTCGGAACGTTCCAATTGTCTATGTCGGGCCCACTCACATTCGATGTTGCCATCAATCCAACCCCATCTCTTCGAGCAGAGAATTCAAATCGTCACTCATTGTACACACAAAGTGTACTGGTTCCACTAACAAAAGGGTATCGCAACCAGCACGACAGTCTAAAACAGACAGTTGTGCGGGTCCTGATTCAGCGCAAGGTCGAGTCGGGGCGGACATGGCGTGTCGCCCATCTGCTGTTGCCACTTACACTCGTCTGCGTAGACACAGTCGACGCAGTCGTCGAGCTCCGGGATTGGTTCATCCTCAGGGTGGTCGTCGAGGATCATCCCGACCAGGTCACCGGCGACGATACACGAGTCGGTGTCATACCAACCACAGTCGCTCTCACACTCGGCGTTGCGTTCTCCGGTCCACTGACTTCCTTCTTCCTCTGCGCCCATCAGAGGACACATGGTGGCGGGACACATCGGACTGTCTGCCCCCATCAGGCATCACCCGACGTCCGGTTCATTTTTCGTCGACGAGGAGCATGTTTCGGACACACCAGTGTATTCGTCCGCGCATCCGTGTCGGATCGAACCAGATGAACGACAAGGAGTCGACCATCGTTCTCACACTCGTGGGGCCAGTCGTCATACGAGTCTGACGACCACACCTCACACTGATGACAGACAGGGGCGATCGTTGTGTCCAACACTGCCTCTTCGAAGATGGGGAGCGACCGTGTCCGCCCCGGAGTTGCCCCCGTCATACTCGTGGGATGTACTGGAGTAGATATGCCCAGGAGTTTGTCTCAACCTCATGATTGAATGACACGTGATGGTTACCAGTCATGTCACTACAGTCGATGGTTTCGTCTTGAATATCCATCTCACCAGCAACGATTTTTCCCTGATAGATCACTGCATCTGCTTCGAGGATGTCAAACGGATCCAGCGTTACACCAATAGCCCGATACAACTGGTTCTCATCACCAGAGAGCTGCTGGTAGAACACATTTCCCTCCCGGAAGAACCGGGTGGCTTCTGGAATATCTGGTAGCTCTTCAACCTCTTCTCGCGTCCATGGATTCATTTTGTATCCCCTCCATTGACATCCATCGCTCTATGGACGTCGCGAACGTAGTCCAGGTCGGCCCCCATCACGCTTATCGGTGGCTCTTCACCTGGGTCTAGCACGT
>OBKM01000768.1_pt1 | contig 14938 bp, 12 predicted proteins | sample 1519691 | NCBI WGS metagenome assembly OBKM01 (sample SAMEA37050418, study PRJEB22526) | metagenome | biome: saline pan; feature: lake; material: water | place: Egypt | collected 2015 | depth 0.5 m | reverse complement strand
TGAGGTGAGCTCAACAAGATCCTGTAGCATCCCGCCGAAAGCTGTCCGCTTGTGTATAGCAACTAGCATACGGTGGGATGCTGTAATTCTCAGGGTGCTGTTTCACTCAGTTCGGTAAGAGCCTTTATTTTAAACGAGCGCCATGTCCAGCCGTATCGCCGGTGCAGTCACGGCGTACGGAATGCGAGACTTGTGTTTCGACGCGACCCCGGTGATCTGCTGACAGGTCCGTCCAATTCCGTGAATCGTCGCCATCGCCTCTGGCGTCCAAGACAGCGTTGGAGTGACGCTGGTGTTGAGCTCTCCGCTCTCGACGCAGAATCCCTCTGCCACGGGCAGATTGATCCGTGCTGGGGTCACAGCATCGGGAACACGGCTAGCGACGTCGTGCGCGTACGGCGTACTCGCCGGCATTGTACCGTTCCGTTGGGTCCGCTCGAATTCGTCGCGGTAGCGGGCGGGGTGGAACCGGCGCACATAGATATCGGTGTTCGCCAACAGTTCGTCCAGCGTGTCGCTACCGGGGTGAACCCGAAGATTCCGGTGATGGATCCGCGGCGCCTGTTCGAATCCGAGCGCAGGCACAGTGGTCCCTACGGGGGTCTTATCGGCCGCCGCCGCTGTCGCGGTGTCGTACAGATATGACTCGATGCGTCCCCCATCGACGAGTCGGACTGGTGTTGTCGGTCGTCCCTCGGCGTCGTACGCCATCGCCCCCCACGATCCCGGTTCGATGATGTCGTCAATCGTTAGTGACGCATCTGTCAGTCGATCGCCGATCTCAAAGGGTGAAAGCCCGGACGCTACGATGTCGGCCGCGAGGTACCCTGCGAGCTGGTGGAATAGCTGTCCGGCCGCCTCCGGACTGAGAACGACTGTGAGATCCCCATCAGAGACGGTATCGTTAGTGGCTCGCGTGAGTTGTTGTGCGTCGCGGTCAACTGAGCGGAGAGCATCCGAAAGCCGGTCGAGGAGCGCAGCCCCCCGCGTCGTTCCGAGATGTCGGCGGAGTTTTGATCCGTCAGTGGTCACGAGCGTCACGTCTACTTCAGCCCGGTCAATGGCTGTCTGGACGACGCTATCGGCAGTGTTCGCGACCGATACCTCGGCCCGAGCATCTGAGTAGTTGAGCCGAAGTCGATCGAGTGTCGTGTCGACGGCGGATACGGCCGATTGAATGGCGTCGCGCTTCGAGTCAATATCACGCTGAGTCACGGACTCGTTGGCCCAACCATCATGCGTGCCGCGGTACGTGGACGCGGCATCAATTTGGGCCGGTGTCGACTGTGCAAGTTGCTCTGCCGCTGTCACCGCTCGGGAAGCAGTCTTCTCAAGTCCCTCAGAGGAGAGATCGGTAGTGAACCGGTATGCTGCAGCCCCGTCAGCGAAGGGTCGACACCAAACACCGGTCGTTACGTGCTCGACAGCGTTTCGTACCCCACTTTCGCTGACAACTACCTCACTCATTTCCCGGTGTACACCTCCGACCTCCGCGAACGCCACCGAATCGTCGTTGTCAAACGTCGACACCAACTCATTCACGGCCTCGGCCACCGACTCACGATCAGTCATCGGTCTCACTACCTCTTCTAGAGGGATTGGGTCCTCTCAAAAGCATGTTCACTGTCCCGGTGGCAGGCCCCGAACTGCGGTCGATGTCTGCGATTCCATACAATCTTTGTCGAAACAGAGCGTACTGTTTTATAAATGTTAAACAGCAACATGACGACGTCGGAGATGAGGTCTCCAGAGCAGTCATACAGCGGCTAAGTCGGTGAAGCGACCACTTTACTAACGTAAGTGTGTAATGCTCAACCATGTGGTATAGTAGCAAGGGTGAGACTGGTATGAGTCTCTGTCGGGCAAGTAGAGATGTGGTAGAGACAATATACGGTATCAGCATGATCGGTGAAGCAGCCATCGTGGGAATTGGTGTAATTGTGGGTGTGGGTATGTTAATCGTCTCCTGCTTTGGCGTCGGAGCTAGCGGCTCCAGCGGTCGCTGACTGGGTCTCGTATTGGTGACACGCGACGCGTCGATCAGTGTTAGGATCCGTTCGAACGATGTCGTCCGGGTTCTGACGTTCACACTCCGTGCTGAACCGACCCCGGAGAATCGCTTTCGCCTCACTCTCGTTGCCCAAGGCGAGGTACTCCAAGGCGGTGTCGATGACGTCAGCGTTGTTCCCGCGTATGTCGCGTGTGAGATACTGATCCCAAATTGCTTTCTTAAACGGCTCAGTTGTGTCGCTTTCGACGTCTAGGTTCGATCGGAGTGACTCTGTACTGATCGACTCGTCTTCGAGTAGGTACCTGAACGTCGAGATATCGCGGAACGCCTGCTGACCGATGTCGATATCTTCGGGCGGAATGATAGATGGGCATCGTTTTCGGAAGCGACACCCTGAGGGAACGCTAATCGCGTCGCCGACTTCCCCCGTAAGCTCGACGCGGTCTCTGTCCGCTACCGGATCCGGAACCGGGACGGCGTTGACCAGCGACTGGGTGTAGGGATGTTTCGGGTCGGTAATGATTTCTTCCGTGTCACCGATCTCGACTATCTGGCCCATGTACATGATTGCGATTCGATCACACATGTGCCGAAGCAACGACAGATCGTGACTGATATAGACTACCGAGAGCCCGAACTCGTTCGTGAGTCGCTTGAGCAGCGAGAGGACGCTGGCCCGCAGACTGACGTCGAGCATAGACACGGGCTCGTCTGCAACGACGAAGTCCGGGTCCAAAACGAGGGCTCGGGCAATAGCTAACCGCTGACGCTGACCGCCGGACAGCTCCTTGGGGTACTGTTCGAAGTATTGCGCAGCCGGTTCTAACCCGGCAAATTCGAGCGCACGCCGCACGCGAGCCGTTTCATTCCCGATGTCGTGGATCTGTAGCGGCTCGGCGACCGTGTCGTATACGGTCATTTGTGGGTTGAGGCTCTCGAACGGGTCTTGAAATATCATCTGCGCCTCTTGACGGTACTGTCGGAGTTCACCTCCGGACAGTTCGGAGAGCGGTGTCCCGCGGTACCTGATTTCACCGCTGGTCGGTTCGTGTAATTTAACCAGCGATTTACCAGTAGTCGTCTTCCCGCAGCCGGACTCACCAGCCAACCCCAGCGTCTCGCCTGCTTGTAGTGTAAACGAGACTCCATCAACGGCGTGAACGGCGTCCTGCTCGCCGCCGGTCATCGTCCGCATCATCGACGAAACCCACCCCTCGTTGACCGGGAAGTGCTTCTTTAGCCCGTTCACTTCGAGTATCGGCTCTGTCATCTGTTCACCTGCGTCGCGTCGGCTGCCCACACGTCCGACCGATTTGTCATCCGGGAATTCTCCGAACCGATCTTATCTGTGTGGTGACAGAACGTGTGAGTCGCTCCGTTGATTTCTTCCGGTGGTCGCTCGGTTCGACAGCGATCGGTCGCGAGGGGACACCGATCAGCAAAGCGGCATCCCGACGGCGGATCAACGAGTTCCGGTGGTGTACCGTCCATGCTCATCAGATCTTGATCCGATTTTCTGATGTCCGGAAACGCCTGTGTCAGCCCTATCGTATACGGGTGGTACGGTTCACCGAAGATGTCCTCGACGGGTCCCTGCTCGGCTACCTGTCCGGCGTACATCACTAACACACGGTCGCACGTTTCGGCGACAACGCTGACATCGTGAGTGATCACGAGCATCGACGACTGCGTCTCGTTTTGCATAGTCTCGATGCGGTTTAGTATCTGATCTTGCATGATCACGTCCAGCGCTGTTGTCGGTTCGTCGGCCAGTATCAGGTCCGGATCAAGTGCTAACGCCATGGCAATCATCGCACGCTGACGCATACCACCGGAGAATTGGTGCGGGTACTCGTCGGCTCGTTCAGGGTCGAGACCGACGAGATCGAACATCTCATCGACAGTACGATCAGCTTCGACGCGGCCTGTTCCAGGACGATGCGTCTCGATGGTCTCTACGATCTGTTCGCGGATGGTGTAGACCGGGTCGAGCCCGTTCATCGCCGACTGTGGGATCATCGAGATATCTTCCCACTTCGTCTGTCGCCGCGCCTCCTCGCTCAACTCCGTGAGATTCGACCCGTTGAACTGAATCCGCCCGTTGTTGACGTACCCGTTCGATGGGAGAATACCGATGATCGACTTGGCGAGCGTCGTCTTTCCACAGCCCGATTCACCGACAATGCCAAGCGTCTCACCCGGCTGAAGGTCAAAGGAAACCCCGTCGACGGCTTGGGCGGGGCCAGCGTCCGTCTCGTAGTACACTTCCAGATCTTCAACGGTCAACACTGAATCTTGCTCGCTCATTCTTGTAACTCCGGATTATTGGTCTCCTCGTACCCGCGTCCAATCAGGAAGCCACTGATGACGAGGAGAGCGATACAGAGGCCCGGGGCGATGATCCACCACCATGCGCCCTGTGTCACGGCGTTATACGAACGTGCGCTCTGTAACATCGTGCCCCAAGAGATGTTCTCTGGGTCGCCGAAGCCGAGAAATGACACGCCGGCCTCGGTCAATATCGCCCAGGCGATCGCGAATGCGCCGTAGAGAACGCTCAGCGGGATGACGTTCGGCAGCAGGTGCTTGATGATGATGTGTCTGTCACTTGCGCCGGCGACTTCGGCCGCCTGAACGAACGACCGCTCTCGGAGCGAAAGCGCTTGCGACCGGATGACACGGGCGGGCGTTCGCCATTGGAGGATAACGATCGCCAAAACGACATTAGTGAGGCTTGGCCCGGTCAGCGCGACGAGCAGGATAACGGTCGGAAGCAGCGGGAGACCGTACATGAAGTCCACCAGCCGCATCAACACCTCATCGGTGCGCCCGCCGTAGTAACCGGACACGACGCCGACCGACGTTCCCAGCGCGACGGTGAACACCGCCGCGGAGAGTCCGACAAACAGTGCCGCTCGCGAACTGTACAGGAGCTGGCTGAAGATGTCGAACCCTTGTGCTGTAGTACCAAGGACGTACTCGGAATTCCCGTCGACGAACATCGGCGGTTCCCAGTCTGCGATCGACCCGTCGTTGATGATCCGTTCTCTCGGACCGTACGGGGCGATCGCCGGGGCGAAGATCGCGATCAGCACGAACCCGAGTAACACGAGTGTCGCCGCGACCACCGACTGGTCCTCACTGAGCGTCGCCCACTGCTCGGCGAACTTCTCTCGGTAACCGGTGAACTCCCTGCGGGTTCCGCTGACTGCTCCGTCGTCTTCGGTCTGGATCTCTGTGCCGTCGGTTTCAAGATCGTCGAATACCGATTGGTCTTCGGATTGTGGTGGTGTGGACATTAGTCGTAGCTCACCCTTGGATCAAGGAAGCCGTACGCGATGTCAGCCATAAAATTCAGCATGATAACGCTCGACGCGAAGACGAAGAACATGCCCTGTGCGACGGGATAATCACGCCGAATCACTGCGTTGACCATTTGACGGCCGAGTCCGGGCCAGGAGAATACGGTCTCGATTAAGACGCTCCCGCCGACTGCGTAGCCAAGCGCGACCGCTCCCGCCGTGACGACCGGGAGTAACGCGTTCCGCGCCGCGTGTTTGAACATCACGGCGCGGTCTTTGAGCCCGCGGGCACGAGCGACTTCGATGAAGTCCTCCCCGAGTACGTCTATCATACTGCTTCGCATGAGTAACAACGGGTATCCCATGAGGTAGAATCCCAACACCGACGCGGGAGCGATCAGGTGCTTGGCCGTGTCGACCCATCGCGCGACGCTCCATATCGAGTCGTACTCAACGCCGGACGTGTTGATGCCTGCCATCGGAATGAGTTCGAGTTGTGCTCCGAAGATCCAGAGGACGAGTAGCCCGATAAAGAAAGCAGGGAAGCTCCGGGCGGTCAAGGCGAGGTACACGCTCCCGTTTTCGAACTTTGAGCCGCGTTTCCAACCGGCGAAAACACCGACGACGATACCGACCGTGTACGCTAATACGAACGCAGTTAACATTAACAGGAGCGTCCGTGGGAGGTATGTGAAGATGATGCTTCTGACGGACTCGTTGGTATGGAATGAGACGCCGAAGTCCAGCGTCAGAATGTTTTCGATGTACCGTAGATACTGGATATAAAGCGGCTCGTTGAGTCCGTAACTCTCAATCAGTCGCTCTCGTGTTGCCTGTGAGGCGCCGCTGTCAATGATATACACCGTGGGATCACCCGGCATCGATCGGAATATAAAAAACAGCGCCGTGGCGACTGCCCACAGTGTCACAACCAGTTGGAGGCACCGCCGGACGACGAATTGTGTTCTTCCCATGAGTTGGAGTACTCTTTTGTATTACTCGGGGTAGTGTAGCAACCCGTCGTCGTCCCATCCGTATCCGGCCTCCTCAAGCCGACTGCGAGCGGCATCGACGCTTCCAGCGGCCTCTGGAACATTGGGGTTATGATACGTGCCCCAACGTGGGGAGACCGGCGTCTTTCCTTTAATGGCGAACCCATCGTAGAACTCGTTGACGATCAACTCCTTTGGAATCGCATCGGCGGCAGCCTTGCGGAGTTCTTTTTCTTCGAGTCGCTCGGTGTTCATTGAGAAGTGTAACGTGTACGGTGAAGTCGTCTCAACGCCGACAAGGTGGTCTTCTTCTTCAAGAATCCCGGCAATCTGCTCGTTGAACTCGAATCCATTGTACGACAGGTCCCCGTTTCGGAGGAGTTCTTGAACCGTGGTTGACTCCGGGATGATACGCCAGATCCGACGTTCGAAGTCGAGGTCGAGGAAGTGGTCGTCGAACGTGGCGAGAGCGAACTCCACGTTTCCATCCCAGTAATCGAACTGCATGGGGCCGCTCCCGATGACGAGTTCTTCGCTTGTTTCCTGCTGAAGCGGTGCGTCGATATCTCCCCAGATATGTTGCGGGAGAATCGGGAGCGACGCACCGATGAAGAAGTCTGCTGGCCCAAGCGGTTGTCCGAGGTTGACCTGTACGGTCGTGTCGTCGACAACTTCCGCGGTATCGATGTACGATAATTCACTGGCGAATGCGGGTGCCTCGTTCTCTTTCAGGTAATTTATCGAGAACGCAACGTCGTCAACCGTCACTGACTCGCCGTCGTGGAAGACGTGGTCGTTTCTGATCTCGAAGACGATCGTTTCGGCGTCGGGTTGCTCGTAAGCGGTTGCCAAGCCGTGTTCAGTATCGATTTGAAATTCGGGATCGATTCGCAGAAGTTTATCATAGAGAAGTTCGAACTGATACTGTAATTTCACTTCCGTTCCCCAAGAAAAGATATTCAGTGTGCCCAATCCCTCTGGCCAGTCCGACACGATGTCGTCGACTTCGGCTTCGAGATTGGCCATGTTCCAAAAGCCGTGGATGCCGGACTGGTTCACCTCAATACTCGAGATATGCTCCTCGTTGTAGATAGACGGGGATTTGGCATGCTGAATCGCGGTCATCGGCGTGCCCTGGACAATCATCTCTTGTGCTTCATGGATCATGTCGACCCGTGTATCGGTGTCGGTCTCCGCCATCTGGTCTTGTAACAGGGTCGCTAACTCATCAGGTGCCCAGTTAGTGAAGTTCTGTGGCCCGTCAGGGGTGTAATGATCGAGAAGCATCGCACCGGGGTCGCTCCCGATGTACCCGATCCACGTCGTGAGGTCATAGTCGGTCTCGTCAACAACTTTCTGATACAGCGTTCCCCATTCTTGCGTTTCAACGTTCACGTCGAATCCGACTTCGCCGAGTCGCTCAGCGATGAAGTTGATTACGTCGTGTCGTATCGGATCGTAGCTTTGCGGGTTGTTGTAGTACAGAAGCTCCGGGACCTTCTCTCCGGTCGCGTCCGGTGTGTCACTACCGCTCCCGCTGTCCCCGTTCCCTTGACACCCGGCTAGCGTACCGAGCGTAAAGGTTCCTCCCGCAGCGGCGGTTCGCCTGAGAAACTTCCTGCGGTCATCTTCGACCATACATCCGCAATATCCACCCACTATATTATACTTTGGGTGTATATCAGACAAACAATAGACAAAGTGCGAGAAACATCTGTCAATACTAGAGTCACAAACATTTGAATGATTATCTTTGTACAAACAGTGTTTTTATCTTATTTGTGAACCGCTGCTGATAGTATGTGTCGTGATTTGTGTCACCACAGCGTGGTTCGTCCAATCCAGAGCGCACGACTATTAACGATTCACGGTTTCAAAACTGAAAGTGATGAACATTAGTATCAATAAGGACCGATTCAAAAAAACGTTCGACCATTTCTCATCTATCGGGGAAACGGAGAACGGCGGCCTTGATCGAGTCGCGCTCTCGGACGCGAACGTGGAAGCCCGTGACGAACTGGTCCGGCGACTCCAAGATATCCGATGTACTGTTTCGATCGACCGAGTCGGAAACATATTTGGAGAGCGTAGTGGAACGAGTAGTTCGGCGGATCCAGTACTCATCGGATCGCACCTCGACACCGTGCCATACGGCGGACGGTACGACGGGCAACTCGGTGTCCTGACGGCGTTAGAGACGCTACAGTCAATCGATGACGCTGGCATCGAGACAACCCGCCCGGTCACGCTCGTCAACTGGACGGGCGAAGAAGGTTCGCGGTTCGACAGGGGCCTCATCGGCAGTACCGCGTGTACTGGTTATGTCGACGTTGAAACGGCGTTAGGCTCTCAAGACTCGAACGGCGTCACGCTGCGCGAAGTGCTAAGCCGAACCGGATACGACGGGTCATATTCGCTGGATGCGGAGGCAATCGATTCATACGTAGAGCTCCACATCGAGCAGGGCCGGGTATTAGAGCGAGCGGATACCGCGGTCGGCATCTCCGAAGGGGTCTGGGGGTCTAACGGTATAGAGATCATAGTGAAAGGACGCGCGGACCACGCGGGGACGACACCGATGTACGACCGCGACGACCCGATGACCGCGGCCGCTAGAGCGATACATAACATCGCGAACGTGCCGAGCCGCATTCGCCACGAAATCGTCACCACTGTCGGTGAAGTCGACGTACATCCCGGAGCGAGTAATGTTATTCCGAAACGCGTTCGATTCACCGTTGATATGCGAAGCCCGAAACGCGAGGCGCTCGAAACGGGGGAAGACGAGATCCGAAACGAGCTTGACTCGGCGTGTGCGCGCGAGGGGGTCGAATATGAGCTTCGGTCGGGGCATACGACGGAGTTCGTGCCATTCTCACCCCGGGCCACCAACGCGATTGAACGGGGTGCTAAGCGAACGGAAACGTCGTTTAAATACATGATGAACGGTGCCGGACACGACGCGAAGCCGATGCAGCACGTGACAGACGCCGGTCTGATGTTCGTGCCGAGCGCTGACGGCATCAGTCACAACGAATCGGAATTCACTGAGTGGGAACACGTAATCGCCGGGGCGCAGGTGTTCGCCGACGCCGTCGTGCAACTCGCCACCAGCGAGACATAATAAACGCCGTGCGTCAACGCAAATTGCCGCCGAACACTAATTATCGGTCTGATATCGACGGTTGAAGCAGGGTTGTTTCGACAAGGAGAGTGGATCGGTCGCTGAAAAGTAGTGTTGTTAAATACCCGTAAAACCGCAAATTATTTTTATTTTATGGATTAGAATCTGATTATGGAAGAAGTTCAACGGCAAAACTTGATCGAGCTTCGACGCGAGCTACACGCACATCCGGAAGTCGGATGGACCGAGTTCAGAACGACGTCCGTCATCGCCGATCGCCTTCGTGAGTTAGGGTACGACGTTGCCGTCGGTCCGGAGGCGGTGACGCTGACGGGAGACGAGCGGCGTCCGGATGAGGAGACGGTTGAACGAAGCGCTGAACGCGCAGTGGAAATGGGTGTTGACCCCGAGTTGGTCGATACGCTCAAAGCCGGCGGAACGGGGGTTGTCGGGACACTCGAATGCGGTGACGGTCCCGTCGTCGGACTACGAATAGACATTGACGCCCTGCCGATCGACGAGGCAACCACGGATGAACACCGTCCTGCGGAGAAGGGGTTCGATTCCAACCACACCGGTGAGATGCACGCGTGTGGACACGACGGACACATTACGCTCGGACTCGGTGTCGCGGAACGGTTCGCTACTGATGACGAATTTAATGGCACCGTCAAGTTGTTTTTCCAGCCAAGCGAGGAGGGTGGTGGTGGTGGACAGGCGATGGTCGCCTCAGGGCATCTCAGCGATGTCGACCGCCTCGTCGCAGTACACCTCGCTCTTGGAGAGCCTACTGGGACTGTCGTCTCGAGCGTCGACTTCCTATCGGTAAGTGGGTTCAGCGTCGAGTTTTCCGGGTCTCCAGCGCACTCGGCCGCCGCGCCCGAAGAAGGCCACAATGCGCTCCTCGCTGCGACGAACGCGGCACAAAACGTTTACGCGGTACCGCGCCATGCGGGCGGGGACACACGGGTCAATATCGGGGAGCTGAGCGCCGGTTCAGGTGGCGGGATTATCCCGGCGGACGCGAGTATGAGCATCGAGATGCGTGCCCGAACCGATGAGATCCTTGAGTACGTCGAGGACCGCGTACAGTCGGCCGTTCACGGTGCTGCTGAGGCCCACGGTGTCGATGTCTCAATCGAAAGAACCGCTAGCCTGTCGTCCGCAGCCCACGACGAAGCCCTCGCTACAGAAATCACGGACGCGGTTGCGGACGTGGCGAGTGTCGAGGTGGCGGAACCGTATATACAAGTTTCAGGGAGTGAGGATGCGGTACACCTCATCCGTCGAGTTCGAGAGACGGGAGGTGAGGCGTCTTATATGCTCGTTGGGGCGGACATCCCGTCCGGCCACCACACAGATCATTTTGACTTCGATGAGGACGCGCTCTCTATCGGTGTCGACGCGCTCACAGCGACGCTCAAAGACGCTGCTGAAAAGTAACGGCTCCTGCGAGATTCATGAATTCGTTTCGTGTCGTGTCGGAACGTAGTGATCGACAAGAAAGCGGGCCCACTAGTCAGTCGTCGCCGGGCGCGGAACTCGTCAGTTTGGCAGAGACGGTTTGGCTGAGTCGCTCGATTCCACGGTCGATATCTGTCGGAGACGGGTAACTGAACGAGAGGCGGATCTTATTCTCACCGCCCTCGTCGGGATAGAACATCGACCCCGGAAGATACGCGACCCCCGTGTCGATCGCGTCCGAGATCATCTCATCGGTATCGATTTTCTCAGGAAACTCGACCCAGATAAAAAAGCCGCCGTTCGGTGTGCTCCACGTCGTTCCCGGTGGCATGTACTCGTCGAGTGCGTCGATCATCGCATCGCGGCGTTCACGGTATCCATCGGAGACTTCAGCCACCCGCTCATGATAGTTGCCCTCGTCCCAGTACCGCGCGATAATGCCTCGGGTGAACACATTAGTCCCGCCGGCATTGACGCGATTGAGTTGCGTTGCGACGGCTTCGTCGGCGATGATCCAGCCGCTACGGAGCCCGGGCGCAATCGTCTTCGAGAAGGTGTTCACGTGTATTGCACGGCCGTCTTCATCGATTTCGGTGATTAACGGGGGATCTTCACCCTCGAAGCGGAGTTCTCCGTACGGATCGTCTTCCATGATTAGGAAGTCGTACTCTACGGCGAGTTCGAGGAGTCGCTCCCGCCGATCCATCGAGAGCGTTCGCCCGGTTGGATTATGGAAGTTCGGAATTGTGTATAACAACGTCGGGAGCTGCTCTCCGTGTTTTTCACGACGCTCGAGTTCCGCTTCCAGCGCCGTCACGCTAAGACCCTTATTGTCCATCTCGCAGCCCACTGTATCGACTCCGTAATTCTGGAAGATGCGAAGTGCCCCGACGAAAGTGGGTTCCTCGACAAACACGACATCGGTAGTGTCTAGAAACGTTTGGCTCACTAGGTCGATGGCGTGTGTCGCTCCATTCGTCAGGACGATTTCGTCCTCTGTACACGTCATCCCCCGCTCTGCGGCGATGTCCATGACCGCTTCCGGCAACATACTCGCGTACTCACCGCCGCCGTACTGTAATGCCTTTCGGCTTTCCTCTTCAAAGAGCGTGTCCACGGACGCCCCCAGTTCTTGTAACGGGAAAGCATCTGGGTACGGGAATCCGAACCCGAGAGGAATCGCGTCGGACCCCATTATCGAACGCCATGCTCCGTATCCTGGTTCTGAGATCGTTTCACGCACCATGTCCGAGTACAGTTGTCTGTACTTTTGAGCCTGCGTAGAATCACTCATTTAACTTCTTCATCACCCTATTTGATTGACGAACAATAAATGTTCATGCTTTTGTTAGGCTAAGACGGGTGTTTTCGGCGGGAATAAGAAACATTCGTTTGTTCCTTCTCGTCAATTAGTTGCGTCGTGGATTCACTATCTGCTCACCGCTTTGTCGCATGATAGTATATACAGTCGGTACCCCCTCCGCTCAGATAATTTCTCAAGGCGTCTGAGAGAGCGGTTTCGAGGGGTAAATTCGCGCTCGAGTCGAATTCGTTCGTAATCGCACGCATCGTTCAAATCCCAGTTGTACCTCGCTCTGACTACACGAATTGTTGTTCCGTCGTCGGACATCAGGCTCATCGCTTCTGTGAGACGCCTTGGAGTTGATCCCCGAAGCACCAACCTTCCTTATCGGTAGACACCACACGCGTTGGTTCGAGGAGAGAGCCGTGGATTTATTATTCTATACACGATCACTGATGTAATGTCAAGCCATATTGACGTGTTAGTTGATAATAGCATCGCTTCGGTGTTCGGTACTGACACGAGTGATGCGATCCAGCGTGAATTGAAACAATCACTTCCGAGTGATGTCGACATTGATGCGCCTCGGACAATCAACGAGTCGAGGCAGCGAATACAAAACGCGGAAACCGTTCTCACGATGCGTGATGTGTCCGGTGATCTCGAGGAGGACCCTGCCGTAGAGTGGATCCAGGTCGGGGCATCAGGCGTCGACTACTGGAACCTCGATGCGCTGCGTGGGACAGGGGTCGTGGTGACAAATGCGTCTGGGGTCGCGGCGAATCCGATCAGCGAGCAGGTACTCGGATACATGCTTGCGTTCGAACGGCGGATCCACAAAGCGATTCGTCAACAGGAGCGAGACGGAGTCTGGCAGCGCTACTCCGCCGGCGAACTCAGCGGAAAGACGGTCGGTATCGTCGGCGTCGGTGCGATCGGATCGAAGGTCGCCGAGCTCACTACGGGGTTCGGTATGCGGGTCATCGGAACCAAACGCACGCCGGAGACGGCACCGGAGACCGTCGACGAAATATATTCCCCCGCGGCACTTGACCAAGTACTAACTCGGGCGGACTACGTAGTGATCTCCTGTCCGCTCGTCGATGCGACTCGGGGACTTATCGGGGCGACGGAACTCCGAACGATGAACCGCGACGCCGTTCTGATCAACGTGGCGCGGGGCGAGATCGTCGATGAAACGGCGCTGACAGCGGCGATTCAACAGCGGCGAATTCGCGGCGCCGCGCTTGACGTGTTTGAGTCGGAACCGCTGGCGTCGGACTCCGTTCTGTGGGACCTCTCGAACGTAATTGTGACACCACATATGGCGGCGTCAACGCCTCGGTACGGCGAGCGTATCTGTACACTGTATACTGACAACTACGAGCGATACAAAAGCAACGACACGGATGAGATGGAAAACCGCGTCTTGTGACGGACAGGTGATGACCCGGACAGACGTCTACACTCGCGCGTCTCGCACGGCCGATAGAGGCTATGACAAGCACTTACTCCGTGGAGGATTACGCGATCTCGGAATCAGACCGTTGATCAAGCACCGTATCTTCGTACCCTGCGATCACGCCATCCGTTGTAGTTTAGCGGCGCGTCGAGGCGGTGTTTGTGTGGATAGTTGAGCAAGGCGGTGTTGAGTCGAATCGCTGATGAAGCGTGATCGAAGAACTGAGCAGATATTCTTCTGTCTCGGATGATGAGACCTCTGTCACTCTCTGAAGGCGGCGCACTCACCGGAGTGAGTGCGTCGCCGATCCAGAGCTGTCGCTACTACCTACCTCTGAGCTGACCGGCTTGTCAGGCGAGTTTCTACCAGAACTCGCCTGACTCAACCTGCTCACGTAATCTTGCTCGATGTGGATTTGGATCCCGTGACGACCACAACAGCAATTCGTCGAGATCTGGCAGTTCATACCCTAGATCTACCATCAGGTACAGTTGGACCAAGTGTGCGTGACGTTCGAGCGCGTGAGAACACCGACGACGTGGGAGACGCGTCGACGACGCGGCCGCGTCGTCGTCGCTTCCCTGCCGTTTTGCGTCTAATTTGCGGAGTTCATCCACAATAACGCGGCTCATCAGCAGCGAGAGCGCCGCTACGATGATCAGCGCTTCGATGATGTAGGGATCCGTCGTATTGATCTCATCAAGACCGAAGCGCGATTTGAGTTCCTTGAACAGCAGCTCAATCTCCCAGCGCGCCCGATAGAGCTGTGCGATATCGGGCGCGTGGTAGTTGTCTCTGGCAAGATTCGTTAGGTAGAGATGGTACTCACCGCTCTCCTCATTGAGCACACCGACGAGTCGGAACGTTCGGGTCGTGCTGACGCCCGACCCTCGCTTGCGGTCGAATGAGAGGGTGATCCGAGCGTCGATCTCCTGTCGCTGCAGGTCGTCGAGGACGTCCTGCAGCGACTCGCCTTCGAGTGGAATACTGTTTCCCCACCACTGTGCGAATAGCTCTTTTTCGTTTATACCTCAACCGACGTGACAGGTTTCCTTGAATAGCCGGGTGTCCGATAATCGGCGTTTTTACCCGGGAGCGCAATTGATTATTCCATTAGATACGACAGTAAATACATCTTAATAGTGCTCTGGTCCGGTTGTAGCCGGATTTTGTCCCATGTGTGTAAGTATGTACAGATAACAAAAAGGATTATTAGTACTGAAACATGTCCTGAGTGTTATGACCGAACAACTTCTCAAACCGACTGTGAGTGTTCGAAG
>OBKM01000767.1_pt1 | contig 14957 bp, 15 predicted proteins | sample 1519691 | NCBI WGS metagenome assembly OBKM01 (sample SAMEA37050418, study PRJEB22526) | metagenome | biome: saline pan; feature: lake; material: water | place: Egypt | collected 2015 | depth 0.5 m | reverse complement strand
GACTGCAGTCGTGGGCTTTCGCGCTGATTCCGCTGTAAGCAGCCGGCCGGGCCATCGGCCATACTCTCCCGGTGCAGCCATACGTGGGGCGTGTTTGGGTGCCAGGCCAACCGCTGCTAGGTGGGCAACGGGCTCTCGTTGACGCTACTCGGTCGCTTCCTCCCTGCGTTGCTCCTTCAGGAAGGGGGCTTAGCGCCTGAAATTAGCTAAAATGTGACCGGTGGGAGTACGTTTGTCTAGTGTCGCGTGGTCTATCGCATGTTACGTCGGCTTCATCGCTGCGCTAAAGCCGATGGGCATTCGCCTCGCTACCACTGTAAGGGGGTCCGTTGGGGGGCATTCACGAGGAGCTTTCGGGAGGGACACTCCGGCGGCGTTTTACAGAATTTCAAGGCGAATGCCAGTGGCTTGACCTCGGGGCGGTTCACAAGAGCCGGACGATCGGGAGCCCGATCAAACGCAGCGAGACAACCGTCAGCACACTCGCAACGAGGGCGCGGATCCGGTAGACGGACAGTGCCCGCCCGTACCGAACGCCGACGTAGGCTCCGGCGTACGCCGGAAGCATTAGTCCGAGAGCGATCGCCATCACGGTCAGTGACGGGTAGAGACCACCGAGTGCCGCCCCGAAAAAACGGATGATATTGACCCCGAAGAACACGATTCCGACGACACCGACAAAGAACAGGTGGCTCAGCGGCCGCGTTTTCAGGTAGGCGACGATCTGGACGCCGACGTTCGTCATCCCGAAGATCAGCCCGAAGGCACCGCCTAACAGAGCCATCGCGGCAGATCCCCCGAGTGGTGGGCTCTCCGAGGGCTCGGTATTGACAGGCAGGTCGAAGAACGGCTGTTTGTAGACGGCGAAGGCGAGGGTAATGAGTCCGAGGCCGAGTTCAATAATACTGACGGGGATATCGTCGATTACGAACAATCCGATGACAGAAAAAATCAAAATCGACAGGATCAGCGGCCAGAACCGGCCCGCTGCTTCCTCTTTTTGTTCCGCCGAGAGGCTGCGTGCGAGTTTGATATTGGCGGCGACGATGCCGGGAATCGCGAGAACGACCGCGAGTTGCAGGTCAATGAACAGTGCAAGTGTTACTGTACTGATGACTGGAAAGCCGAATCCGGAGCTTCCCTCGACGATCGCTGCGGTAAAAAACAGGACCGCCATCAGACCGATTGTCGTGGCGCCGAAAGAGACAGTCAAGATGGCACCAGTAACGGATATTCGATATAAAAGGACCCGGCACCGGATACCACTGTCGGTTCCGACGGATACTTACCATTGATATGTTGATCGAGGCAGTATCAGTTCACCGTGGGGAGCGGCTCGATCACCGGACGACGGTCACCGGGACCGGTGAGCGACGCACGACCGTCTCGGCGACGCTTCCGAGCAGCAACCGTGACATTCCGGAGCGGCCACGACTTCCCATGACGATGTGATCGATGTCGTGTTCCTCTGCGTACTGGATGATCTCGTGTTTCGGGGTCCCGCGCAGTAATGCCGTCTCCACAGTGGTATCGTGTTTGGCGGCAACTACCTCGGCTGCCTCAAGGTGAGCGTCTGCCTCGTCCGCGGCGTTGACACTACCCACGTGCAACACGGTGATCGTCGCCTCGGAAAAAGACGTAAGCGCGTGTTCAAGAGCCTGTGTTGCCTCCTCTGAGTCGGTAAACGGAACGAGAACGTGACGTGACACAGTCAAGACTAGCACAGGGGTAATTAAAAGACCTCGTTCAGAGGGCTCCACCCCTGTGTCGGGCCACATAGACCGGTCGCGGAGTGGTCACGACGTGAGGCTAGCAGAATCGGTGGCGGTTCGGGCGAGCCACCAGAGCCCAGCTGCTGAAACCAACAACAGTACCAACCAGGTCAGGGCATCCCACCACCCGTAACTGAACTGCCCAATGGTGCCGGCGGTTGCTCCAACGGCCCACGTAAGCGGGAACAAAGCGAGGAGGTTCCACCTCGCGGCACGGAACGCGATAGCGTACAGACAGCCAAAGGACGCTAAGGCCACCACCCCGGCGACGGGATACGTGCCCAGGTGATACAAGCCAAAGCTCCCCCCGGCGAGCAGGATCCCGGGAACCGTTCCGAAGGCGTTCTCGTATCTGATCTGGAGCCACCCGTGGACGAAAAGTGGCTCCCATAGAGCCAGGCCCATAGAGAGTACGTGGGGAATCAGCTCAGCGAGTGTGTACTGATCCATGACCGCCAAAACACCCGGAGCTGTGAGTCCTACCAGTAACAGCGAAATCCCGAGGGCCCGTATCCAGCCGTCTCGCTTGATACCGAGCTCGGCGAGGGAGTCTTCACGGACGAGGAGAGTATAATACGCCGGCACGAAGACATTGATAACAAGATTGCCGCCGATCAAAAACAGCAACAAGGCACCGATAGCATCGACGTTTGCGCCAACGTAGTAAATCGGCCAGAAAACGAGTACGGTTCCAATGGCCACCACCGTGTCCTGCCCAGGGTCAAACCGGACATCGGTGACTGCCTTTGACACTCGTTCAGTGATAGTGTATTTGTTATGATTCGATGTCATCGTAACGAAAACAAGAGACGCATGCTTGAAAAGTTCGAGGAGAAGAGCATTTTGGTAATAAGAGTGATACTATGGTGAATTATCCACGAGAAGCCAAGTCACCCAGGTTCCACCGGGTCGCGGCTAGTGTTCGTGGACGTGTTCACCGGAGCTTTCGCCGAGGTTGCCGGCGACCAGCAAGTCGTCGTCGCGGTCGATCATATCGACGTTACGCAGGCTGGACCGTTCTTCGAAACTCTCCACTGCCGCCAGGAGGTCGGTCTGTGAAATCGTCGTTCGCCCGTCGACGAGTGCCTCGAGGACGGCTTCACGTAGCACCATCCGGAGGTCGCTGCCGGTCAAGCCCTGTGTCACGCCGGCGATCTCGCTTGGATCGAACTCGTCGATCTCCATCGACCGCGTGATCGTCTCGAGAATCTCGGCACGCATCTCGTTGTCCGGCTTGGGGAAGTTCACGATCTCGTCGAACCGGCGCCATGCGGCCGCATCGAGCTGGTCTGGGTGGTTCGTCGCCCCGATCAGAAGGACTTCGTCGTCGATGAGGCTGACCTCGTCGATCGACTTCAACAGCGTGTTTACAGCCCGCTTCACCGCGGCGTGTTCGTCCGACTTCCGTGTCTTGGCTACGGAGTCAAACTCGTCGATGAAGAGGATACACGGCGAGAGTCGCTTCGCGACCTCGAAGGTCTTGTCGACGTTCTTTGCCGTTTCGCCGAGGTACTGACTCGTGATCATCGACAGCTTGACTTCGACGAACGGCAGGTCGAGTTCGTGCGCCAGGGCCCGGGCGGTCGACGTCTTTCCCGTTCCGGGTGGCCCGATGAACAGGAGTTTCCCGATTTCGCGCAGCCCAATCTCGGCGAGGTAATCACGGTGCTCGATGGCTTTGACCAGCTTCGTGATCTCTGCCTCTTGGTCGCCGGTCAAAACGAGTTCCGCAAGTGTCATCTCGATTTCTTCGGGCGCCCGGATCTCGACGAGGTCGAGCATCTCCGCGTCGTCCTCGTCGTCGAAGTACTCCTCAAGCAGCGAGTCGATCCACACGCGGTCGGCTCGAATCGGTCGGTTGGACTCACGGGCAGCGTTGTAATCGATCTCTGCTGGGGCGTCCGGGTGATCGGCAAACCGGTCGGCCAGTGTGGGGTTCGACTGGATACGGTCGGCATCTGCACGCGACAGGAACCACTCCGTTGCCATTTCGCCGTCGGTAATCGAGAGCGTACCGGAGAACTGATCGCGGTCGGTAAAGGGCAGATTGGAGACGGCCTCCCACGGTTCCTCGACGCCGGTCGCCGAGCGAGCCGTGTCGACAGTCGCCGACAAGGGCCGTTCGACGCTGCCGTCCGACCAGAATACCCGGCGGTACCGGGGCGGGACATCGTTCTCGTCGAGCGTCCGCGTCTCGTTGTAACTGGTAGTCGTCAGCAAGAATTCAACGACATCGATCGCCGGGGCAGTCATTCTTACAAAAATACCGGTTGAATAGGGTTAAACGCGTCGACGCGGCCCCGCTCGCGGGCACCGATATGGTTTTAGCCCGGGCTGAAGAAACGATGCGGTACATGATCGACCGGCGTCTGCTACGTGACGAGCCCGATCGTGTCCGCTGGGCGATCGAGGCAAAAGAGATGCCCGGCGTCGACATCGCCGAGGTGCGGAAGATCGACGCGCGGTGGCGGGAGTTGAAGGCTCGTGGCGACGAACTTAGACACGAGCGCAACGAGATTAGCGACCGGATTGCACAGCTCAAACGCGCGGGAGAGGAGTCAGCCGCCGAGGAGGCAATTAAACGGTCACAAGAACTGAAAGCCGAACTCGAGGGTGTCGAAGACGAGGCCGAGGAGCTGGCCGAAGAGCTTGAGGCAGCACTACTGCGGATTCCGAACATCCCCAGCGCGGACGCCCCCGAGGGGACAGACGAGACAGACAATGTCGAAGTCGACCGATGGGGCTTCGACGCCGCCCACCCGTTCCCGGAACCGGTGCGGCCGCATTACGAACTCGCCGAGGAGCTCGGGATCATCGACTTCACGCGGGGAGCGAAGGTCAGCAGCGGCGGCTACCAGTTTCTGATCGGCGAGGGCGCACGCCTCGAGTACGCGCTCATCCAGTTCATGCTCGATTTGCACCGCGACGAGCACGGCTACGTGGACGTGTTCCCACCGTTGCCGGTCAGCGCTCGCTCGATGCGCGGCACCGGCCAGTTCCCGAAGTTCGTCGACGACGCCTACCGACTCGGGGGTAGAAACGACGAGCCGTACGACGACGACTCCCTCTGGCTGCTGCCCACCGCAGAGGTACCAGTGACGAACATGTACCGAGACGAAATCTTGTTGGACGACGACTTGCCGATCAAACACGTCGCCTACTCGCCGAACTTCCGGCGTGAGGCCGGTGAACACGGCACCGAGACGCGGGGGTACGCCCGGGTCCACCAGTTCAACAAGGTCGAACTGGTCAACTTCGTCCGCCCGGAGGACAGCGACAGCCGGCTGCAGGGGCTGATCGAGGAAGCCACAGCCGTGTTGGAGCACCTCGGGTTGCCCCACCGGGTCGTCGAGATGTGCACCGGCGATATGGGCTTCCCACATTACCAGGGGTTCGACATCGAAGTCTGGGCGCCGGCTGACGATATGGACCACGGCCCCGATGAGGGCGGGCGGTGGCTTGAGGTCTCGAGTGCCTCGAGTTTCGGGGCGTTCCAGGCGCGTCGGGCCGGCCTTCGGTACCGCCCGGAACGACACGAGTCCGCAGAGTACGTCCACACCCTGAATGCGTCGGGGATCGCTTTGCCACGGACCGTCGTCGCGATCATGGAGTACTATCAGAATGACGATGGCACGGTCACGGTTCCGGAGCCGTTACGGCCGTACCTAGACGGCAAGACGGTGATCACCGGCCGGGAGCCAGTCGGAGAGACTGCCGTCGCCCGAGGGCGCCGCGAGTGAGCCTTCGAAACGCCTATCCGTCGCTCCCGCCCCGTTCAGGGTGATGGATGTCGCAGAGGTCTTGCCCGCGTACGCCGACCTCTTTGCCTTCGAGTCGTTCAACGCGATGCAACGCGAGACGCTGCCGGCCGTACTCGGGACCGACGAGAACGTCGTTGTCGCTGCACCTACGGCAAGCGGCAAGACCGCCATCGCCGAGGCCGCGATCGTCAAAACCCTCGATGCAGGTGGAACGGCGCTGTTTATCGCCCCGATGCGGGCGCTGACGGCCGAGCGCGAATCCGACTGGGACCGGTTCGAAGATCTCGGGTACTCGGTCTCCGTCGTGACCGGCGAGCGGGACGTCAATCCCCGCAAGGCCGAACAGGCGGACATTCTCGTGATGACCCCCGAGAAGGTCGACTCTGCGACGCGCAACCACGACAGCCGCCGGTACGCGTTCATCACCGATATCGATCTGTGTGTTGTCGACGAGGTCCACCTCCTCGATTCTCCACGCCGAGGGCCGACACTCGAGGTAACAGTCTCGCGGCTCCGAACGCTGACGGCTCCGCGAATGATCGCACTCTCGGCGACGATGCCGAACATCGACCAGGTCGCCGCCTGGCTCGACGTACCCGCAGAGGGCCGGTTCAGCTTCGATGACTCGTACCGTCCAGTCGAGCTGACCGCTGGCGTCAAGACGTACACCCACGGCGAGAACGCCTTCGCCGACAAGTACCGCCGGCTCTACCGGGCGCTCGATCTCGTTGTTCCTCACCTCGAGGCCGACGGCCAAGGGCTCGTCTTCGTCTCCTCTCGACGGGAGACCGTCGCCGCAGCCAAGCGAGCTCGTGACGAACTGGCAACACGCGACGTCGCAGTCGGTGCCCGCGGTGACTACGACCTGCATACCGACGCGCAGGAACTGGACAACGACACGCTCAGACAGTCAGTTCTCGACGGCGTCGGCTTTCACCACGCCGGACTGTCGAAACACGACCGCGACCGTGTCGAGCGGTGGTTTCGAGACGGGAAGATCGACCTCTTGTTTTCGACATCGACACTCGCGTGGGGAGTCAACCTGCCGGCCCGGTGTGTGGTGATCCGGGACACGAAGTATCACGATCCCCTCGAGGGAGAAGTCGATATTAGTCCACTCGACGTCCTCCAGATGCTCGGCCGCGCCGGGCGGCCGGACTACGACGATGTCGGGTACGGATGGATCATCGCCGACACCGACGAGGCACCACGGTACCGCCAGCTCCTCACTGACGGAAAAGAGATCGCGTCACACCTCACAGAGAACCTCAGGGAGCACCTCGTAGCGGAGGTTACACTCGGGATTTTGGACGACCTGGAGGACGTGGGGAGGTGGGTAGAAACGACGTTCTGCGCGGTTCGGGCCCGCCACAGCGCCGATACTGTCGATCCACCGGCTCTCAGGGAACAAGTTCGGGAAGCGCTTACCAAGCTGATCGACGAGGGGTTCTTGCAGACCGACGACGACCTCAGCCTTGGACCGACCCCGCTTGGGCAGTTGTCGACACAGTATTATCTGCGCCTGGAAACTGCGACACGGTTTCGTGAAGCACTTGCCACCGAGCCAAGCGAAGAAACGATGCTCAGGGCAATCGTACAGGCGGCTGAGTTCAACGACGTGCGGGCGCGAAGTAGTGAGCGGGACGCGATCACGGCCGTTCTCGGCGAGACGGCCGCCGACCTGACCGCTGGCAGACGGAAGGTACTCGCGATCATCCACGCGATGATGGCCGGATCGGTGCCGGCACAGCTGCGGTCAGACGCCTGGATTATTCAACAGAACACGCTCCGGCTGTTGTCGGCCTTGCGGGCGTTCTGTGAGGAGTTCGCATCGCCGGCGGCGGCAAACCAGGCGCGCCGGCTCGAGGCCCGCGTGGAGGGCGGTGTCGACGAGGAGCTTGTCGCTTTGACCGCGATCGACGGCGTCGGACAGACACGGGCACAGCGGCTCGCAGAAGCCGGGTTCAGCCGTCCAGATGAAGTTGCCGCGGCAGATCACGATGCCCTCGTGGCAACCGGGCTCTCAGCTGGTGTCTGTACCCAGATCAAGGAGGCAGCCTCCGAGTTGCCCCACGTCGAGGTCGACTGGGCGTCCTTTCCGGCGACCATCGACAGCGGCGCGAATGCGTTCCGGGAGGTGCGAGTGACAAACACCGGCGGCGGCGCGACCGTCGGCGTCGTAGTCACCGTCAACGGCGTCGAGATGACAACCCAAACGACGTATCTCACCGACCAGACAACCGTCCCAGTGGGGATCTACGGCGGTGACGCCGACACATTGACGTTCACCGTCACGGTTGTCACCCCTCGACTCCCCTTAGATCCGGTCGAAGAGTCACGAACAGTCCAGGTCAGCTAATCGAGGCGGTCGAGAAAAGCATCAGCGACGGCTTTGCTGTCGGCAGCCCGGTGAATCTGTCGTGTCGTCTCATCGGCGAAGGTCACCACCAGTCCTTCGGTGCTGGCGGGGCGGTACCGCCCGAGTTCCCGACGACACGGTGTGGTTTGCTCTACTACCACTACAGCCTCGTGTTCACGCACGGCGATGCGCCCGTACCCACCGCTGTCACGGTTGCGCAGCTCCGCAGTCAGGATGGTCGCGATACGGTTCCCATCGGTGATCTCTTCTTCGACCATAGGCATCGTTTAGCAGTTGTTGGTAATACGATTTCTCTATTCAGTGTGGGACGTGCAACAAGGCTGTCCCGCGTATAAGTACACGCTCCCTGGTGAATAAAATGATCGTATTTTCAACCACTGTTAGCGCCGTCGGCCAAAAGCCACAGCCTCCGCCGTTAGGCATCGGCCGACGAGGATGCCGATAAGTCAGCTTGGATCTGGTCGGCGATCGTAGGAACGGCAATTCCGTGTTGATGTGCATAAAGGACCCCGGCCGCCTCAATCGTGATGTCCAGATCACGCTGGAGGCTGTTGATCTCCGCGACTGCCGCCTGCTTCTCGAGTCCGGCGTCAGTGAGGCGTTCAAGCAGCCGTTCGAATGCCGATCGTTCTTGCAGGATCGACTCGTCCGGCGTCGTATCGTCGGGGATCGACAGTCCCTCAACGTCGACTGTGGGTGCTAACTGCTCACCATCCCGGTTGAGTAGAGACTCGGTGCTTGCGAGGTCGATCACCCGCCGGGCTTGCTCCGGGGTGTACCAGTCAAGCTCCATCGACAGGGTTGCGATGAACTCACTGTCGGTCAACGTATCGCTGCCACGGTGTCGAAACGGAGCCGCCACCACCGTCTTCAGATCCATAGGCTGAGTCTCACACGGACACCCAGTTGAAGGTACCGGTCGGGGCGGGGTGACCGTTTCGAGCCTTTCAAGTGGTCGCTGTGTTACTATTCGGGTATGACTGACCACGGTCGTTCACCACGAAAACGAACCGGCGGCCGGCGACGGCCGGTTCGGGATCGACGAAAACACGAACTCGGCAACGAGCCAACCGAAACCCGCGTGGGCGAAGCGCGACTGAAAACGATCGACGCCCGGGGCAACCAGACGAAGATCCGCGCCTTGCAGACGAATATTGCCACGGTCGCTGATGGCGACGAGACAGTCCAGACGACAATCGAGACCGTCGTCGAGAACCCGGCGAACCCGAACTTCGCCCGGCGGAACATCATCACGAAAGGTGCGATCATCGAGACCGACGAGGGACGAGCACGTGTGACATCCCGCCCCGGACAGACCGGACAGGTCAACGCCGTTGTCCAGGGCTAGGGTTTCGGCGCTGCATTTTGCATTGCCGTTTCGGCGATGTTCCCGCCGTAATCGGCACTCCGTGACAGTGAATCCACGACGAGACCGAGCGATTGTGCCGTTCGTGGATCGAGGTCACGCAGCAGATCGTCGGCGCGTTTCGCGTGCTCGTCGATGCCGGCGATACGTTCTCGGGCATCGTGGGCGAGGTCTGTCGACTGCCCACTGTCCTCCTCGAGGAATGCATCCATCGCGGTGTCGACTGCGGTGTGGGCCTCAGTGTGGAGGGTAGTGAGTGCCTCAGCGACCTGCTCGGGAACTGCTCCAAGCTCAAGGGCCACCTCACTGATCTTCGAGGCGTGATCTGCGATGCGTTCGAGCTGGCGTGCACTCGAGTGGTAATCGAAGCACAGTTCGCGTGAGAGTCCGAGGTCAGCGGCCCCATGAGAAGACCGCAACGTCGCCCGGAACGTTCGCGAAACGACGAACCACAGCCGGTCAACATCGTCGTCGCGGTCGACAACGTTCTGTGCGAGGGAATCATCGTCGGTGACAAGCGCCGCCACGGCATCTTCGAGCATCGACAGTGCGATCAGTCGCATGCGCGTGACGGCCCCGTGGATAGACAGTTCGGACGAATCGAGCAGATCCTGGACCACGACCTGGTCGTTACTCTCCTCAAGGACCTCGACGCCGACAAGGCCCTGCACCGCATCGCGGATCGTCTGGCGTTGTTCCGAGTCGAGGGCGCCTGCTTCCAAAACGATGACGTCGAAGCCGCTGACGTACATCGTCATCACCGCACTGACGAGCCGATCGTCCGTGAGACCGGAGACATCAAGCCGGCCGGTCGCACCGCCGTCATCACCAACAGGCGTCAACACGAGGGCGTCGTCTTCCCGGTAGAAGGCGACTTGACTGCCGGCGTCGACGTCGTGTGCCGTCGCCCACTCTTTTGGCAGTGAGACAGTATATGTAGAGCCGCCCGTGAGCTGCACCTTACGCGTATCCATGGAGCATTCTTTCGGTTGTGGATATAAAAACTTACGGCAGTATATAATTTTTAGATCTGGTTCTATCGCAATATAGGGCGTTTAGATGGGTGTTCTCTATGGAATGCTTTGATGACTGTATACGAGTGCAAATTAGTATATAGTAGTAAATAGTAATAATAGTAGAGTACTTTGGGCACATAATAATAAAGACACACAATGGATGAGGACCCGGTAGTTGGTCGTCGGGAGGCTCTGGCAGCCGGGGCCACGGCAGTCACCGCCGGTCTGGCTGGGTGTCTCGCACAGGGCGACAACAGCGGTGCCAGCGACCAGATCATCATGGATGGCTCCGATACAGTGCTCCCACACGGGGCAGCTGTTGCCGAGGAGTACCAGTGGCGCAACCCCGAGGCTGTTATCTCAGTTCGTGGATCGGGAACGGGCGCCGGCTTCCAACGGTTCTGTAACGGCGAAACCGAGTTTCAGAACGCGAGTCGGCAGATCACGACCCCGGAAACAGTCGGCGCAGGTGAGACAAGCGAGCAGGAGCAGTGTACGGCAGCAGGGGTCGGGTATATCGAACTCCCCGCGCTCTTAGACGGTATCGCGGTCTACAAACACCCCGACAACGACTGGTGTGAGTGTCTGACGACGGCGGAGCTACAAGCCATCTGGGACCGAAACTCCGCAATCGAGACCTGGTCCGACGTGCGGCCGGAGTCGGAGTGGCCGGACGAACAAATCGTATTGTACGGGCGCGATTCGGCCTCCGGCACCTTCGATTACTTCACGGAGGCCATCACCGGAGAGCAAGGACGGATCCGCGACGATTACTCCGGGACGCCGGATACAAACGCGATCGTGCGTGGCGTTAGTGGCAACGTACACGCACTCGGCTTCGGCGGTGCCGGCTTCTACTTCGAGAACCAGGCAGATCTTGGTCTGGTCGCCGTGGATGACGGTGACGGCTGTGTGCGGCCATCACCGGAGACCATCGAGTCATTCACCTACCGGCCATTGTCCCGGCCGATGTACGTCTACGTACGGAAGGCAGCACTGGCCCGGGAAACTGTCGCGTCGATCGCCCAGTTTTACTTCGAACCGGTCGACGAGGAGGCACGTGAGACCGGCGTCCAGCTTGGGTTCATGTCTCCCGGGGAGGAACTAACCTGGACCCAGTGGGCTGCTCGCCGGGTCGGGTACTACGCACTGCCAGCGGTGAGCGATCGGCCAGAGCTGCCCGACATCCAGTCGACGCGTGCCCGGCTACAGGCTGCAATCGAGGAGGTGCAGACGGGATGACGGAGCTCAGCAGCGCAAACCAGCCGAGTGAGGGGTGGCGCAATACCGCCGCCCGGGTCGTGTTCGCGAGCGCGGCCGGAGTGACGGTGTTGACGACGGCCGCGATCATCCTCGTACTCCTCGCAGGGGCCATCGATTTCTTCGCCGCTGTCTCTGTTGTCGAGTATCTCACGACCGTCGAGTGGACACCACAGAGTGAAGACCCTTCCTTCGGCGTCTGGCCACTCGTCTGGGGGACGCTCATGATTACCGTCGGTGCGGGTGTCATCGCAGTTCCGACCGGAACACTCGCTGCAGTCTACCTCAGCGAGTACGCCTCACCGCGAGTACGGAGTGTGTTGAAGCCGATCCTCGAGATCCTCGCCGGAATTCCGACGATCGTCTACGGATTCTTCGCCCTATCCTTCGTGACACCGGCCGTCGTGCGACCGGTGGCCGACGCCGTTGGTGCCGACGTTGGGACATTCAACGCGGCAGCTGGTGCAATCGTTGTCGGTGTGATGATTATTCCGATGGTCTCGAGTCTCAGTGAAGATGCGATGAATTCGGTGCCCGACGAGCTCAGAGAAGCCGCCTACGGACTCGGCGCGACGAAATACGAGGTCTCCACCCAGGTAGTGGTTCCGGCTTCAGTCTCAGGGATCGTCGCCGCGTACGTGCTCGCGTTGTCGCGGGCCATCGGCGAGACGATGGCCGTGACCCTCGCCGCCGGGATGCGGCCCCAGATAGTCACCGACCCGTTTGCGGAGATCCAGACGATGACCGCCTACATGGTCAAGGTCGGAACCGGTGACGTCTCGGTCGGGTCGGTCGGGTACCAGTCGTTGTTCGCCGTTGGGCTGACGCTGTTTGTGATGACCTTCGCGATGAACGTTGCTAGTCTGTGGATCAAAGGGCGGTATCGGGAGGAGTACCAATGAGTGAGGCACGGTTCACCCTCGGGGGTCGGGTCGACAACAGACAGCTTCGGGGGGCACTGTTCATCGGTCTCACACTTCTTGCAACCCTCGTTGGCGTAGCCGCCCTCATCGTCCTTTTGATCGACGTGGTTCTCGAGGCCCGTGGGTGGCTCACCTGGCGGTTCGTCACCTCGCCCCCGTCACAGTTCGTCGAGAACTTCCGGCCGGAGGGCCGTGGTGCAGGTGTTTATCCAGCCCTCGTTGGCTCGCTTTTGTTGATCGCCCTGACCGCGCTGTTCACGCTAGTGTTGGGCGTTGGGGCGGCAATCTATCTCGAAGAATACGCCCCTGATAACCGGCTCACGCAGCTGATCGAAGCGAACATATCGAACCTCGCTGGAGTGCCATCGATCGTCTACGGGCTACTCGGACTCGCGATCTTCGTGCGGGCGTTCGAGCTCGGGGCGAGCCTGCTTGCGGGTGCGCTTACCTTGACACTGCTGATACTGCCGATCGTCATCGTCTCGAGCCAGGAAGCGCTGCGGTCGGTGCCAGACTCACACCGACGGGCGGCTTACGGCGTCGGTGCGACACGGTGGGAGGTGATCCGTGACGTGGTCTTACCACAGGCGTTGCCCGGCATCATGACCGGCACGATTCTGGCGTTATCACGGGCCATCGGCGAAACGGCGCCGATTTTGATGATCGGTGCCGCAACCTCGATGTTCCGGCCGCCGCAGTCGCTGTTTGACCCGTTCAGCGCCTTGCCGATGCAGATCTTCCAGTGGGCGAGTCTACCACAAGCAGAGTTTCAGAATATCGCTGCCGCGGGGATTATTGTTCTCCTCGTCGTACTGTTGAGTATGAATGCCGTGGCAGTCTACCTCCGACACCAATACGACACAAATACATGACCGACCGCCACGCAATCGAGCCCACAGTCGATAGCACCACCGGCGGTCGGGCGGCGGCCGCCGGCGATCCAATTATCCAGGCACGAGAGCTCGCGGTCTCGTATGGGGATGTACAGGCACTCCAGCCGACGACCATCGATATCCCCGAACGGAAAGTGACCGCCATCATCGGCCCATCGGGCTGTGGGAAATCGACGTTCTTGCGGTCTATCAACCGGATGAACGATCTCATCCCCGATGCCCGTGTGACCGGGTCGTTGCTGTTTCGCGGCGAAAACGTCTACGACGAGTCTGTCGATCCGGTTGCACTCCGCCGGCAGATCGGTATGGTGTTCCAGAAGCCCAATCCCTTTCCGAAATCGATCTACGACAACGTCGCCTATGGACTACGCGTCCAGGACAAGACCACAGATCTCGATGCCCGCGTGGAGGATGCCCTCAAGCGTGCGGCTCTCTGGGACGAGGTCAAAGACCAGTTAGAGACCTCCGGCCTCGAGCTCTCCGGCGGACAACAACAACGGCTGTGTATCGCGCGGGCGATTGCGCCCGATCCGGAGGTGCTCCTGATGGACGAGCCCGCCTCGGCACTCGACCCGGTGGCGACGGCGGAGATCGAGGATCTAATCGCCGACCTCGCTGAGGCGTATACGGTGATCGTCGTCACGCACAATATGCAACAGGCAGCACGGATCTCGGACCGGACGGCAGTCTTCCTGACCGGTGGCAAGCTAGTCGAGTTCGGCAACACAACACAGATCTTCGAGAACCCGGACCACCAACGCGTCGAGGATTACATCACGGGCAAGTTCGGCTGACCGGCAGCAAGGTTGATTGGGCTACCGATCCTGTACACAGATAACTGGCCATGGCACGCAAGGACTATCAAACCGAGTTGGAGTCACTCCGAGAGGATGTGTTGTACATGAGCGAGCTGGTCCGTGACCGGCTACGCGAGGCGTTGTACCTCCTCAAGCAGCCGGACGACGACCGCGCGAAGGAACTGATCACAAGCGACCACGCTGTCAACGAGCTGTACCTCGACCTCGAGCAGCGGTGTATCGAGCTGCTTGCACTCCAGCAGCCGGTGGCCGGTGATCTTCGGTTCGTCGCGTCGTCGTTCAAGATTCTCACCGATCTTGAGCGGGTCGGTGACCTGGCGGTCAACCTCGCTGAGTACGCCACTGAGCCACTCGACGATCGATCTCACAGCGTCGACATTCAAGAACTCGGTCTGACTGCCGAGGAGATGGTCGCGGACGCGATGACCGCCTACGCCGAGGCAGACAGTGAGGTGACCCACGCCGTTGCTGAACGCGACAGAGAGTTGGACACACTGTGTGCCGAAGCAAGCGAAACTGTCGTGCGTGGGCTACTGGAGAGTGAGACGTCCGGATCGGATCCCGATAGACGCCTCCAGGGCGTTTCCCGGTTGCTGTTGACGATTCGCGACCTCGAGCGGGTCGGCGATCACGCAGTCAACATTGCCGCACGGACCTTGTACATGGTTGACGCCGACGAAGAGTTGATCTACTGATACACAAGCCGATCTCTTCGGTGCCTGCCACCGGGTCGGTTGATCGTCACCACAGCGGTCTCTGTACTAGACA
>OBKM01000766.1_pt1 | contig 14960 bp, 12 predicted proteins | sample 1519691 | NCBI WGS metagenome assembly OBKM01 (sample SAMEA37050418, study PRJEB22526) | metagenome | biome: saline pan; feature: lake; material: water | place: Egypt | collected 2015 | depth 0.5 m | reverse complement strand
CTCGCTCCGCTCGCGGGGACGGGGGACAAGCCGATCCGCGGTCGACTGCGAATCGACTCGAAAAACCAGTCCGCCCTCCCCGAATTGAACGGGGGACAAGCCGATCTACAGTCGGCTGCTCTACCAGGCTGAGCTAAGGGCGGTCGAGTAATCGTAGTCGCCGGATCGGACTTAAGAGTTCTCTTTCGATCCCGGTTCGAGCCGTTTCCCGCGCCCGAAACCGGCCGACGAGAGCCGATCGTACGCATCGTTTTTAAGTTCGTCCCGGCGCGAGCGGGGATATGACCGACGGGAACGAGAGACAGACGACCTTCGGCGCGGACGGGAGCCTCGAGACCGAGACGACGCCGGACGCGACCGGCGAGAACGATTTCGGCGAGTCGAAGGAGCCGAACGAGACCGACGGCGGCTACAGCCGCTACGACGTCTCGAGCCTGCTCCAGAAGGCCGTCCGACGCTCCGATGAGGAGGTCGCCGCGTGGGCCGCGTGGGAGCTCGCCCGATCCGGCTACGCCTGGAACCTCTGGGAGCGACTCAATCTCTACGTCGTCGAGGATCTCCGTGCGGGTGATGAGGTTGCGTTGACGATCCAGCGCTACGAGGAGCTGGCTACGGAGCGCTGGGAGCCCGAGGAGTGGCGCGGTCGCCTCTGTGCGATCCACGCCGCGCTCGCCGCGGCGAGAGCCACGTCCACCCGCGAAGCGTCGAACGCCGACGAGTACTTTCGTACGGTCGCGGAGCGTCGCGCCGACGCTGCTGAGCGGGACGAAGAACCCGCTCACGACTTCCCAGTGGGCGACCTGGAGCCCGGCGGTGAGTTCGACGCCATTTTCGACGGACACACGGGTGCAGGCTCCCGGCTCGGACGCAGCACCCGGTTCTTCAAAACGCACGGCGCACGGGTCGGTCCCGAAGGCGAGTCCGATCTCAGCGCCCGCTGGCAGCGTCTCGCGATGCTGCTCGACGACGAGATCGACTACTCCGAGGCGGAGATCTCCCACGCGGTCGAACCCGTCGATCCCGAGGCACCGTGGACTGAGCCGAGGTTCGACGAGAACTCGTCCGCTAACGACGACCCGGACGCGGACCACGCAGACCACGGATCGCTCGCCGACTTCTCAGAGTGAACCACTCGCGTCACGGCCGGCCGTCAGCAACACCTGCGGACTGTTATCCCGGAGCAGCGGCTCGGCCGGGGGTGAACGCTCGGCCGCCTAGGACTCACCGGCACCGACGACGTCGGCGTCGGTGGGATTCGATCCACCGTATCGCTCCACGAACGCGTCGAGCTGCTCCGGATCGTCGGCACCGGGTAGCGGTTCGGTCGTCGTCCTGCAAGGTGCCTCGACACCGAGTCGGTTACAGACGTGGTCGCTCGTCACCTCGGCCATCTCGCGGTACGTCGTGAGCTTGCCGCCGACCACGCTACAGAGGTTCGGGACGTCCTCGTCCGCGTGGTCGATCACGGTGAATCCGCGGGAGATACCGCGTCGGGTCGAGCCAGCCTCGTCCGGCGCGTACAGCGGCCGAACACCCCACCAGGTCCGGATCGTCGTGGCGTCTGCCACCGCCGGAAGCATCGCCGCACACTCCTCGATCGAGCGCTCGATCTCCCACTCCGCGGTCTCGTACGCGTCCGGATCACTCACCGGGACGCTCGTCGTTCCAAGCACGACTTCACCGTTATGAGGCACGACGATGTCGCCGTCGTCCGGATCCCGGCAGCGGTTCAACACGGGCCCGAGCCCGTCGTACTCGACGGAGACCATCACCCCCCGACTCGGTGCCATGCCGACCTCCACGTCGGCGAGCTCGGCGATCCGGTCGGCCCAGGCACCGGTGGCGTTGACGACGTACTCCGGCTCGATGGTTTCGTCGAGCTCACCGCCGACACGGACCGACGTGACGCCCGTCTCCCCGGGTGTCACGTCGATGTCCTCGACCGGCGCGTGTGGGTGGACGCGTGCTCCGTGTCGCTCCGCATCGGCGGCGTTCGCCGCCACGAGTCGTGACGGATAGATCACGCCGTCCGGGACTCGAAACGCCTCGGCGACGTCGTCGGAAAGGTCCGGAACCAGCTCCCGAACGGCGGCAGCGTCGAGACGCTCGGTGTCGATACCGATCTCCGCACACGCGTCGAGTTTCTTCTCGAAGTACGCGGGGTCGTCCGCCTCGAGCCGAACGAACAGACCGCCGGTGTCGCGAACGCAGGCTCCCGCGATCTCCCGGAGCGTACGGCTTTCGGAGAGGCATTCCGCCGCCCCTCGCTCGTCGGCCTCGGCGTACCGCGCCCCACTGTGGAGGAGGCCGTGCGAGCGTCCCGAGGTCCCGCCTGCCAGTCCGCCGCGCTCAACGAGCGTCACGTCGACATCACGCAACGCGAGATCGCGCGCGACGCCGGCTCCCGTCGCTCCACCACCGATCACGAGGACGGTCGGATCGGCGGTCACGCGATCCCACCCCCACTCTCCGCGTGAAAGCTGTGGCCATCGGGCGGGGAAAGTCGGTTCTCACGAACGGTAACAGTCCGACCGCTTCGGGGTCGACACTCCATGTACAGGAGTAGGGACGAGCGGCATTGAGGTTGGCGGCGGGGACGGCTGGCAGCGGAGGTGGTTGGCATCTCGACGGTCGACAGCAAGGCAGATCGGCTGTCGGTTTCGACGGTGTTCGGTCGGAGCGGAATCGGGTTCTCGCGGAGTCAACGACTTTGGGAAGCCAGTTCAGTCGCTCCGACGGACTCCCGTTTCGGAGTCGCAGGTCGATCGTGCAGCGACGAGGAGAGCCACTGCGGCCACGAGAGCGGTTATCACCCCGAACCCGGACGCGTCATCCGTAGTCGCGGGGTCGACCGCGTCCGGGGTCGGAGTTGGTGCAGGCGACGGCGTCGGTGTCGGCGACGGCGGAGTCGCCTCGACTGCGGCCACCACCGCCGCCTCCGCATCCACGACCCCGTGCCCGTGGCGGTCGTCAGGCTCGGTCGCTCCGTCGGGATGAACGGCCGTGTCGACGATCGACGACTGAAGATCGTCGCCGCCGATCCGTCCGTCCGTCGCGGCGACCGCCAGCGCGGCGATGCCGCCCACGTGGGGTGCCGCCATGCTCGTCCCCTGCAGCTCGACGTAGCCGTCAGTCGTCCCCGCCTCGGCGCTTCGAACCCCGACGCCGGGGGCAGTCACGTCAGGGACGACGTAGTAGTCGGGCCATCCGGCCGGCGTACCTCCGAACGCGGCGGTCGTGTTGATCGCCGCGCCGCTGGAAAAGGTCGCGACCCCTCGGTCGTCGCGAACCGCGCCGACCGCCAGCGCATCGTACGTGTTCGCCGGTGACGCCGACGTTCCGTGGCCCGCGTTGCCGGACGCGGCGACGACGATCTTGTCGGCCGCCCGTGCGTTCCGAACTGGTCGAACGAACCCACCGAACGTTCCGTTCGTCCCGAGGCTCATCTGCAGCACGTCGACCGCCTCGTTCGCAGTCGCATGCTCCATGCCTGCGAGCACGCTGGCGAACGTCGCGGAGCCGTCCTCGCCGAACGTGTTGATACCGTACAGTCCCGCATCCGGTGCAACGCCGATCTGTGTGCCTGACGCGTCGCCGCCGGCCACCGTCCCCGCGACGTGTGTGCCATGTCCGATCGGATCGCGTGCATCCGCGACCTCGTCGGCCACGAGCGTGCCGTTCTCGTCGAACTCGGCCCACCCGTCGAGGTCGATATCCCGATGTGTCGGATCGACGCCGGTGTCGATGACGGCCACAGTCGCCCCAGCTCCGCGCGTCTCGAACCGCTCCCACGCGGCAGGCGTGCCGATGAGTTCGAGCCCGGGGGTGTAATTCCCCTGTGTGTGAACTTGTGTCGCGTGAGTCTCCGGTATATAAACCGCTCCGTCCGGAGCGGAACTACCGTCGTCGATGTCGAACGTCTCTATCTCGACGTTCTCGTGGACGTGCGTCACGTTCGACACGGCGAGGAGGTCGGCCGCGTCGACGGCGTCGGGATCCACTGTGACCACCATGGCGTTGGCGAGCCAGAACTCCGATTCGACGGTGATGGCATCGTGGTCGCCGGCAAACGCCGCGAACGCCGATTGTTCGGCCGCAGCGTGGGTTTCGAGCTCGTCAACCACCGCCCCCGGATCGTGTCGTTCGACCTCGTCGACCGGGGTGAATCGAACGACGACCTCGGTCGGTCCCGACTCGTTCGCGAGCGGCTCCGTCCCGAGCGGATCGTCGACGTTCGTGGAGTCGACGCCGGACGTGGCACCAGCCGCAACGCCGCTTAAAAGTACCGTCGCGGTCGCGACGAGGAGGAACACGAGAAGTACGCGACGCCACTGTCGGCCGGTATCCATGGTTGGCAGTCGATCGGAGCGGAAAAATAGGTTCGGTTGGCCCGAGTGACCGATCACTTATACGCTCTCCGTCGAAGGTGACGGCGTGGACGAGCTCGTCGTCAGCACCGAGGTGTACGCCGCTCCCGAGACGGTGTATGAGTTCCTGCTGGACTTCCCGCGGTACGGTCGCTACTCGGAGTATCTCCGGGAGGTACACACGCTCGCGGGTGACGGCGGTCCCGGAACACGATACGCGCTCACGTTCGCGTGGTGGAAACTCACCTACACCGCTCGGTCGGAGGTAACCGACGTGACGCCTCCTTCGCGGATCGACTGGACGATAACGAAGGATATCGACGCCGGGGGGTGCTGGCGGATCACCCCTCTAGAACCCGACGCGGATGCGGGATCCGATACGGGGAACGAACCCGCCTGTGAGGTCGCCTTCGAGGTGCAGTTCGATCCGGGGTCGGCCAGCTCCGACGCGTTGGATCTTCCGCGTCTCGTCTCGTTCGACTGGGTGCTCGAAAAGACGATTCCGCTCATCAAATCCGAGGCCGAACGGGTCGTCGAACGCGCAGTCGCCGACCTGGAGGGCAGCAAGCGACCGGTCGACCTCGACGTGTACGTCGACTCCGACCGGATCTGAACGCCGCGCAGAAACGAGAGTGAGGTGTCGAATCGTGGCACGGAGGACCCCAGAAACGTCGAGTCGAAGCCCTTAAGAGTTACACGGCGAAAGCCAGTAGTGCGCACGAGGGCTCGTAGATCAGTGGTAGATCACTCCCTTGGCATGGGAGAGGCCCCGGGTTCAAATCCCGGCGAGTCCATCCCGATTCCTTCCCCATGCATGGGGAAATAGAACAGTACCAAGAAGCGTCAGCTACGCCGATAACAGGACGACATCTTCAACAGGGGTGTGCGCCTCTCCGACGGCGACACCGGGAGAGCGATACGGCGCGTCGCGATCGCCACCGCTTGTGGGTGATTCCTCGGTCGGCGGTGAATGACGTCGGGAATGCAGCCCGTTCCAGTTATATACTGCTCCCGACCGGGAAGATGTAAAGCGGTCGGTGTTCCTCATCGACTGCAAGAAGGGACCGCAACTCCGCGTCCGCGAACGCGCCGACGGCCACCGTCGATAGGTCGAGTGTCTCGGCCTGGAGGTAGATGTTCTGGCCCGCATGTCCCGCCTCCATCGGCACGTACCGGCGCTCCCCGCGCTCGCCGTACCGATCCATGGTCCGCTCGTCCACTCCCGTGATCACGATCGAGAGCGGGGCCTCCGCCACGAACTCTTGGTCGACAGCGATCTCGCGAAGCTGCGGGCCAAAGGACCCATCGCGTACCCGCTCGAGTTCGTGGTCGGCAGGGTCGTAGTGGAAGACGCCCGAAGCCACGTCTTGGATTCCGGGATCGGTGCAGACGACGAACAGCTCGAGCGGATACTGAGCACCCGCGCTCGGTGCCGCCCGGAGACCGACAGCTCCCGCCCGCCGCTGTGTGATACCTTGGGCGGCCCAGCAGAGCTGTCCGATCTCGGCCGGCGTGAGCGCTCTCTCGCCGAAGGCACGCCGCGATCGGCGGTCGGCGATGGCCGTTTCAACCCGCTGGTCACCCCGTATCGTCTGCGGGCTGGGTAGCTGCACCACCGCTTGGGAGGGCGGGGGATCGTCGTTCGCGGCGGGCGGGTCCGGTTGCTCCCAGAACCGAAGCCGGAACGTGTCGCTCAAAAAGCCGATCAGGACCGCGCTGACCGCCGCCGCGACACCGATCAGCTTCGCCACGGTTCGACGCGAGAGTGACCGTTCGCGAGTGGCGGAGTCGCGCTGCGGGTCGGGTGCCATATCGAGCACTACTGGTGCCAGTCGCTTAGTGATTGGCCGGATGCGCTCACTCCCGAACGAAGGAGGCGAACCGTCGGATCGCCTTCGCGTCCCCGACCACGATGAGACCATCATCCGCCCGAAGTGTGAGCGACGCATCGAACTCCGTGATCACAGCGTCGTCGCGTTCGACGGCGACGATCATCGCGCCCGTTCGGTCCCTGACATCGGCCTCGGCGATCGTGCGTCCCGCCAGCCCTGCCGCGGTGAACCGATCGACCGCGAACGTTGACTCCGCGAGCAACACGTCCTGATCGTCGAGCACCGCCGAGGCGATCAGTTGGCCGGTGACCCACGAGAGTGTGAGCACGTACTCGACGCCAGCCCGGTAGAGTTTGGTCGTGTTCGCCGTGTCATTAGCTCGCGCCAACACGCCGGTGTCGGGAGCGATCCGCTCCAGCATGACCGCGGTATGCATGGTCGCTGCGTCGTCGTCGAGGGCCAACACCACCGACCTAGCACCGACAACGTCGGCCGCTGACAGTGTCTCGGGGTCGGTGGCCGTCCCGACGATATCGGTGGATTCGGCGTCGGCCTCGTCGACGACGACGTGCGGGACGTCGGCTGCCTCCAGCATCTCGACCACCGTTTGGCCGACCACGCCGGACCCGGCGACGACGACGTGGCCGTCCGACCGATCGGTCGTCGAAACAGTGCGGGTGGTAACTGCCTCGAGCTGCTCGTGGCCTCCGGTGATGACCATGAGCGCGTTCGCCTCGAGTTCGACGTGTGGACCCGGGGCAGAGATAAACTGGCCGCCGAACCAGATCCCGACGATCGTCACGCCATACTCCTCGCCGAGGTTCGCGTCGCCGATCGTCCGTCCGACGAGATCGCTACCCTCGGGGATTCGCAGTTCGGTCAACTCCACCTCATCGCTCAACTCGACCGTCTCGCGGAGTTCATCGGTGAACCCCAACGTCGCTTTCCGACCGATACTCCGCCCGAGAGCCTGCCGAGGACGGACAATCGTGTCCGCACCGGCGTAGCGTTGGTACATCGCGGCCTCCTCATCCTCGGCAACGCCGATCACGGGGACATCCTCCCGACGTTCCCGCACGGTGAGGATCGTGGCCACGTTCCGCTGGTCGGCGACGTCGACGACGACCGCGCGAGCCTCCTCGACGTTAGCAGCCTCGTACGTGGATGTGGACTCGAAATCACCCAGAATAGCGTCGACGCCGTCGTCGTTTAGCTCCAGCACCGTTTCGGGATCCTCCTCGATAACGACCGACTCGACCGACGCGGCCGCGAGCTCCCGTCTGAGGGTTTCCTCCCGTGGACCGTACGAACAGACGACGACGTGGTCAGATTGGTCCGTTTGCGTCCGTGGCTGTTCCTCGAGCCCCTCGCGGAACATCGGTACGACGAGCGCCGGGAGCGCCATGAACACCAACAACACGCCGGTCAAGTTCATGCCGACGACGAAGAGATTCATCGCGTGTGTGTTCCAGTGGCCGGTGTCGCCGCCGAAGCCAGCCGTCGTCAGCGACTCGATCACCACCTGCAGCGCATCGGTGAACGTGACATCGTCGACGCCCTCGAACGTGAACATCGCGTACTGGTAGCCGAGCGTATACACCAACACGAGGGTGGTTACCAACAGCACAGAGAGTGCGATCCGACGACGCCACTGGACGACACGTCGCTGGAGCAGCGCTCGAAGAAAACGCGCCGCCGGGCCGGGTTCATCATCCTGGCGAGTCGCCATGCCGGGAAGATACATCTCCGGGTCGTCATCTCGTTCCCGGTCGGGTTCGCGATCGCGATAGCTCATACGTGGTGGTTTGACAGGTGGACTCAAAAAGGGGAGTCTCTATCCGCATGAAGCACCAGAACGAGTGAACACGGGAGAGCGAACGGGACACGACTGTCGGCCACGCGTATTTCTTATTTCGATCGAGGATCACGGGAAATAGTTCTCGTTCGGTAGCGGAATACAGCGAACGGACGACGCGAGACTGCTCGCGCGAGGAGGGGTCTCAGCGCTCGTCCGGAACGTCGGGATACGACTGCGCGCCGCCACTCGAGTTCCGGGCAACTACCGTTGCCACGGCCGCGGTACCGTCGTTGACCTCGCGACGTCGTTCCTCGTAGGTGAGAATCGTCAGATCCAGGCATGCTCGGAGCAAGTCGTTCGACCGGTAGCGGTGGCGGTCGCTCGAGGGACCGATCTCGACGCGTTCGCTCGAACGGAGATGGTGTTCGTACACCAACACGCCACCGGGCGCGAGCGCATCCTTGAGCTCCGGCACGAGTTCGAGCGCGGCAAAGAAGCTCACGGTGATCAGGTCGTACGCGTTCGCCTCGATATCGTACTCGGAGTCGGTGAGATCGGTCCGGATCCATTCGACGTCGACGCCCGCCTCGGCGGCGCGGCGTCGGGCCCGTTCGAGGGCTTCGTCGGAGACGTCGACGGCCTCGACGTCGTAGCCGCGCCCGGCGAGATACACCGCGTTGCGTCCGGTCCCGGTCGCGACGTCAAGCGCACGGCCCTCGGGGAGCGTGTCGATCCGTCGCTCGAGCTCGGGGATCGGGTGCTCTGGGAGCTCGAACTCGTCGTCGCTGCTGTACTTCTCATTCCAGCGTTCTCGGTCATCGGTCACGGCCGAACGCTCGTGGGGAGCCGTGTTGAAACTAGCCGTAGGAGACGCCGCGGGAGGAAATCGTGTGGTGTGATGACCGGCCCGCCCTCGATCAGCCGAGGAGCCGAGCGATCGTCGTATCGAGGGCGGTCTCGAACCAGGCAGACACGAGTCCCAGTCCGATCCCGAAAAGCGCCGCGAGGAACACGACGGCGATCATCGCGCGCGTCACGCCCGGTTGTGTGTCGTGACGGTCGGTCGGTTCGTGGAAGTACAGGCGGTTGATGAACGGGACCACGTACATTACGGTCAACAGCGTGCTGACTGCCACGACGAACGCGACCATCCACATACCCTCCCTGAGAGCCCCGAGCGCGATGTACCACTTGCCGACGAACCCGACGGTCGGGGGAAGCCCGATCATCGCCAGTGCGAGCAACACGAACGAGAGCCCCATCACTGGCGATCGCTTGGCGAGCCCGGCGTACGCTTCGAGCGTCCGAGCGTCGAACCGGATCGCGAACATCCCCGCGAGGACGAACAGGCCGCCTTTGATGATACCGTGGCCGAACACCTGTAGCACGGCCCCGAAGACGGCCGTCTCGTTCGCGACGGCGATGCCGGTTACCACCAGCCCGAACTGCGAGACCGTCGAATACGCGAGCATGAGTTTCACGTCCCGCTGAAGCACCGCGAAGACGTTTCCTACCAGCATGCTCAACACGGCCACGGCGACGAACCCCTCCCACAGCCACGGGTTCGCGTACAGGAACTCCAATGAGAAAACCGTAAACACGACTCGGGAGAGGGCATACACCGCGACTGCGGGCACCAGCCCGGACAGCATCGCGCTGATGGCGGTCGGGGCGGAGGCGTGAGCGTCCGCGAGCCACGTGTGTACCGGAAACAGAGCGATCTTGATCACGAGGCCGGTCGTCAGAAAGACGAACGCCGCGGTCACGAGCGGGTCACCGTAGCCAACTTCGGCGATCCGGACCGACGCCGAGGCCATGTTGAGCGTCCCGGTCGCCGCAAACACGAGCGTCACGCCCAACAGGTACAGCGTCGCACCCACGGTGCCGATCAGGAGGTACTTCATTGCGGCGTACGTCGACCACCGAGAGTTCGCCGCCGCGACGAGGGCGTAGGAAGCGATCGCCATGATCTCGAGAAACACGTACAGGTTGAACAGATCACCCGCCATCGCGATGCCGATGATACCGCCGGTCAAAAGGAGATAACAGCTGTAAAACGCGTTCGATCCCGGTCCGGCGGAGCGCGTGTACGCGAGCACGCCGAGCGCGAGGAGCGAATCGAGCGCCACGATCGTCACTGAAAAGGCGTCGGCGTGTAGCTCGATCCCGTACGGAACCGGAATCCCCCCGATCTCGTATCGAACGAGGCCGTCAACGAACACGACCACGGCGAGCGCAGCGGCGACGACGAGGGTGACCGAAAGCACCGCGACGGCGACTCGCCAGCCTATCCGCCCGTACCGCATGCCCGCGACGATGGGGACGACCGACGTCAAAAGCGGCAGCAACACGACGAGACCGGCGAACCACTCCGGAATCGCTACCGCGAGCGGATCGATCGCACCCCCGATCATAGATACGCCACCCCCAGCGCGATCGCTAGCAACAGCAGCACCACGTAGATGCTCGCGTCCACGGTCGCTTTCAGACCGGTTGCGCCGGGAACGCGTCGTCGTCGTGCGTCGTAGGCGTTGGCGTAGCCTTCCGGAAGGAGCGACCAGAGCACCGACTGTGGCACCCGGACGGCACGGACCGAGAACACGGCGAGTGCGACGAGTCGAGCGTCGACCGTCCGGAAGACGGCGGAGACCATCCTTGCCAGCCCGCCCCCGCCGTAGAAGATCAGCGGATCGTGTACCCGGTGGACATCGATCCCGCCGTGGAGCCGATCGAACAGCGGTTTCCCGACGAGAAACGCGACGACGCCCGCCGCCGCGAGGCCGAACGCCTCGGTGAGATGACTGACGGAATAAGGGTCGGTCGCCCACGCTGCCGGGTCGGGAAGCAGCGCGAACAGAACATCGTAGTAGACGCCGAGCACGATACACGTCGCGGCGATGAAGCCCATCACGACCGCATGACCGAAGCCCGTGCGGGCGGCCCGGACTGGCTCCCCATCGTCAGTTGCCGTCGATGCTGTGCCTGCTTCGACCGGGTCACCGTAGCGGAACGCGTAGTAGCCGAACTTGATGAACGACGCGAAGGTCCCGACCGCACCGGCGAGGAGCAGAAGACGGAGCGGTCCGAGTCCGGCGTCTGCGGCCGCATCCAGCACCATCCCTTTGCTCACGAACCCGTTGAACCCCGGGACGGCGGTGATCGACAGGGCAGCGACGAGGAACGTCCCGAGAACTATCGGCATCGTCGATCCGAGCGCGCCGAACCGGTCGAGGCGGTTCTCGCCGGTCCGTAGAACGATTACGCCGGCGACCATGAACAACAGCCCTTTATAAAGTACGTTGTTGAACAGGTGTGCGAATCCGCCGGCGACGCCGAGCGCCGAGCCGATGCCGATCCCCGCGAGCATGTAGCCGACCTGCGCCTGAATGTGGTACGCCAGCAGTCGCCGCATATCCTTCTGAGCCAGCGCGTACACGGCGCCGTAAACGGCCATTACCCCCCCGACGTAGGCGAGGACGAGATTCCCGTCCGGGAAGGTGCGGTACACCGCGTACACCGCTGCCTTCGTGGTGTACGCACAGAGGAACACTGACGTGGCAACGTGAGGACGGTGATAGGTGTCCGGCAGCCACCCGTGGAGGCCGATCACCGCGGCGTTCAGTCCGACGCCGAGTCCGACCGCAAGCGTCGCGAACCCCGGTGCGACGCCGGTGCCGTCGAACTGGAGGGCGTCCGGGGAGAGACCGACCGCGATCAGGTGGGCAGCCACGCCAACGAGCAGCAGACCGCCGCCGATCGCGTGAGCGATCGCGTACCGGTAGCCAGCCCGAACCGCCGCTCCGCCGTAGAGCCAGACGAGAAGCGTCGAAGCGACCGCCATGATCTCCCAGCCGATGACGAGCGCCAGCCAGTCGCCGACGGTTACCGTCCATATCGCGGCCGCGACGTACACGAGCGCCACCGCGAGGTGTCGACGGTCGAATCCCGCGAAGAAGGCGTACACGACGGCTGCAGCACCGAATCCACCGAAGATCAACACGAGGAGGCGAGTAGGCGTGTCGACGGCAACCACGAGCAGTTCGAAGCCGAGAAAGCTCCCCGTGGCTCCGACGCCGTCCGGGACGAGAACCGCCCACACGAAGACCCCCGAGAGCGCGACCGCTCCAGCGGCATGGCCGATGCGCCGAGGGAGAAAGACGGCAAGGACGGCCGCGATGGCGACGAGAATCGCTGGCGGAATCGTGAGCGGGTCGACGAGGGCCGTCCGGCCAGCCGTCGCGAGCCCGACACCCATCACGGCACCCTCACTCCCGTTGCGGCGTCGACAATGGCTCTCGTGGCGTCCGCGAAGAACAGCCAATCGACCGCGACTCCGAACGCCACGACCACTAGCGCGGTCGCCAGAATCGGGCCGACGAGGAGCCAGCTGGTCTCCCCACCCCACCAGTCAGCGCGGTCCCACTGGTCGCCGGGCGATCCAGTGGCGTGATCGCCTTGCGTCACCTGTGCGTCGTCGATCCCGCCGTCGGACCGCGGGGCGGTCGCCGTCGCACCGCCGATCGGTCCGTCGACTATCGGTTTCGGGTCGGAGCACTCGGCCGATTCGAAGAACGCCGTGTACACGATCGGCCAGAAGTACGCGACGTTTACCACGCCGGAGACGACGAGCAGGAACGGGACGAACGCCCACCCCGCCTCGATCCCCCCGACCAGCAGATACCACTTGCTCACGAACCCCGCAAACAGCGGGATCCCCGCCATACTGACCGCAGCGGTCGCGAACGCGGTCATCGTCAACGGCATCCGTCGACCGACGCCCGCCAGTTCGGAGACCTTCTTCAGCCGTAGCTCGACGTAAAGCGCTCCGGCACAGAAAAACAGCGTCAGCTTCGCGAACGCGTGCGCCGGAAGATGCAGCAGGCCGCCGGCGATCGAGGTCGGTGAAAGCAGCGCGATCCCCAACACGATGTAGGAGAGTTGTGCGATCGTCGAGTACGCGAGCAGACGTTTGAGATCGTCTTGCCGCAGCGCCAGGAGGCTCCCGAGCAGCATGGTTGTCGCGGCGGCGATGGCGAGCGGCGCTCCCATTCCGATCGCTGCGACCGTCTCGGGACCGAACACCTCGAGGACGGTTCTGGCGATTCCGAAGACGCCGGACTTGACGACGGCGACCGCGTGGAGCAGTCCCGAAACGGGCGTGGGTGCGACCATCGCGCTGGGCAGCCACGGGTGCAGCGGCATGATCGCCGCTTTGACGCCGAAACCGACGATCAGGACGCCGAAGACGGTGCGGGCGAACCACGGATCCGTGTTCGCGACCGCAGCCAGCCCCTCGATCCCGCCCGTGTCGAACGTCACCGTGCCGGCGAGCCAGAACGTGAGAACGGTGCCGAAGACGACGAGGACGCCTCCCGAGAGAGCGTAAGCGAGATACTTGTAACCTGCTCGGCGAGCCTCGTGGGTCTCGTCGTGCGCGACCAGCGGATACGTCGCGACCGTGAGCAGCTCGTAAAACAGGAACAGCACCAGCAGGTTCGTCGCAAAGGCGACGCCCATCGTGGCACTGAGACTACCGGCTAGCGCCGCGAAAAAGCGGGTGCGTTCGTGTTCGTCCAGTCCGCGAAGGTAGCCGATGCTGTACACCGCCGTGAGGACGTACAGCCCGCTGGCGACAACGCCGAAGAGGAGACCGAGCGGATCGGCCCGGAACGCGAACTCGACACCCGGGACGAGGGTGCCGAAATGGGCGAGGTGTTCCCGCCCCGCGAGTGCGTCGGGGACCATGCTGAGCACCAGCCCGAACTTCACGATCGCTGCGAGGATCGTCCACCCCTCCCGGAGCGTCGGCCGTCGCGCCGACAACACGATCAGGATCGCTGCGACTCCCGACGCCGCGACCGCGGCGAACGGTCGATACGACTCGACGACGACCGGATCAGTCATCGTCCGGATCCGTGTGCGCTCCCCCGGACGATCGGTTCCCGTTGGTCCCGTCGTGTTGCCCCTCGCCGATCGATCGTTGTCTGCGTTCCTCGACCGCAATGGTTCGTTCGATCTCTCGGATATCAGTCGTATCGAACTCCGACTGCAGACGCACGACGATCGCCAGCGCCAGCGCGGTCAGCGAGACGCCGACGACGATCGCCGTCAACACGAGCGCGTGCGGTAATGGATTCGCGTGTGGTCCAGCCTGGGCCACGAGCGGGGGGCCGGCGCCGTCGACGTAGCCGACGCTCACGAGCAGCAGGAAGACTGAGATCTGCAGCAGGTTGAGACCGATCAGTTTCCGGACGAGGTTCCGGCTGTCGATCAGCACGTAGAAGCCGAGGAGAAACACGACGAGAAAGGCGAACTGATACGGGTGGACGAGCGCGTCGATCATGGCGGCTCACCACCGTCATCGACCACGCCGGCTCCGATCCAGACCACGAGGCCGGCGACGACCGCGGCCACGAGGATGCCGATAGCGAACTCGACGATCTCGACCGTGTACACGACCGCGATCGGGACGGCAAACACCTCGAGTAACGCGCCACCGAAACCGACCGCAGCGAACGCTACCAGCCCGAACAGGGCGAATCCCAGGACGAACGCGCCAGCGAGAATCCGCTCGTCGATCCAGCGTCGGGTCGGTTCGACGCCGAACGCAAGCACGATCAGAACGACCGTCGCACCCATCACGATCCCGCCCTGGAAACCGCCGCCGGGGAGGCCGGTCCCGTGGAGCGTGATGAAGAGGCCGTAAACGAACACGAACGGCACAACGGTTCGCGCGGCCGTCAGGATCACCGGACTCCGGAGGTAGGCCGTCTCCGTCCCCTCGATGTCATCCGATTTCGGCGTTGTCGCGTCCCCCGAGTCGGTCACCGCAGCTCACCTCCCCGGAGCACGAGCAGGACGCCGGCGACCGCGGCGAACGCGACGATCAGCTCCCCGAGTGTGTCGAGGGTTCGATAGACGACGAGCACCGCTGCGACCGCGTTCGAGAAGCCGGTTTCCGCA
>OBKM01000765.1_pt1 | contig 14965 bp, 19 predicted proteins | sample 1519691 | NCBI WGS metagenome assembly OBKM01 (sample SAMEA37050418, study PRJEB22526) | metagenome | biome: saline pan; feature: lake; material: water | place: Egypt | collected 2015 | depth 0.5 m | reverse complement strand
CCCGGTGGCGACAAGCCGACGAAGAAGACCCACCTGAACTACCGCTGTAGCGAGTGCGGCAAGGCCCACATGCGCGAGGGCTGGCGCGCGGGCCGGCTCACGTTCCAGGAGTAAGCATGGCGGGAAGCTTCCACCTTCTGGCCTGCGGCGACTGTGAGAACGAACAGGTCGTCTTCGGCAAGGCCTCCTCGACGGTGTCGTGTGCGGTCTGCGGCACGACGCTCGCGACGCCAACCGGCGGGGAGGCGGAGCTACACGGCGAGATAGTCGAAACCGTTGAGGCGCGGTAACCGCCTCGCCGCTCCGTCATGAAGTACAGCGGCTGGCCCGAACCCGGCGAACTGGTGGTCGGCGACGTCGACGAGATCGCCGACTTTGGCGTGTTCGTCGATCTCGACCAGTACGAGGACAAACGCGGCCTCTGTCACATCAGTGAGGTCGCCTCCGGCTGGATCAAAAACGTCCGCGATCACGTCCGCGAGGGACAGACGGTCGTGGCGAAGGTGCTCGAGGTCGACGAGTCCTCGAACCAGATCGACCTGTCGATCAAGGACGTCAACGAACACCAGCGCAAGGAGACGATACAGGACTGGAAGAACGAACGCAAGGCCGACAACTGGATGCTGATCGCCCTCGGCGAGGATGTCGACGACGACCGGTACACCGGCATCGCCAACGCGCTCCTCGTCGAGTACGAATCGCTGTACGACGCCTTCGAGGCAGCCGCGATCAGCGGCGACGAGGCGCTTGAAGACGTCGACATCGACGAGGAGGCGGCCGACGCGATCGTCGCCGCCGCCCGGGACAACGTCTCGGTCCCCTACGTCGACGTCACCGGCTACGTCGACCTCGAATCGCCGGCATCCGACGGCGTCGACGACGTCAAAGCCGCCCTCGAAGCGGCGGAAGGAAACGGCGAGATCCCCGACGGCGTCGAGCTCGACGTCGGCTACGTCGGCTCACCGGAGTACCGGATCAAGGTCCGCGCGCCGGACTACAAGACAGCCGAGCACCAGCTCGAGGCGGCCGCGGGACGCGCCCGCGAGTCGATCGAGTCCGACGGCGGGACCGGCGGCTTCCACCGCGAGCGACGCGAGGACGACGAGTAGCCCGTTCGGTTCGTTTTCACCCACTACGCGCCCCTTCACGTCATCACTCATGCACTCGGATATTCGGGTCTGTGCGAACTGGGAGACGGCCCATGACCGGCCGGTGTACACGCTCGGCGACAGGTGTCCGGTCTGTGACGGTCCCGCGGCGAACAGCGCCCCGGCCCCGTTCGACCCGACCGATCGCTACGGAGAATACCGTCGGCGGGCACGGCCGGCCGGGCCGGACGAGCAGGACGAATAGGGCGGGCGGACGAGTGGACGTTGCCGGAAACGACCGGTCCTCGCCGATCGGCAGGGTCGGGCGTCCGCGTCGCGACGACCGAATAGCCACCCTCTTGTGACTGCCACCTCTCTAGATCCGGTATGGACGACATCGAGATCGACGAGGTGGCGACGCCGGAGCTCGACGACCCGGTACTGATCGAGGGGCTTCCGGGCGTCGGCCACGTAGGGAAGCTCGCGGCCGAACACCTCCTCGAGGAGTTCGACGGCGAGCTCGTGCGACGGGTGTACGCGACGGAGTTCCCGCCACAGGTGAGCGTCGAGGGCGAGGACGGCGTCGCGTCGTTGACGTGTGCGGAGTTCCACGCGGTCGACACCGGCGGCTCCGACCTGCTCGTGTTGACCGGGGACCACCAAGCCGGGTCGAACGAGGGTCACTACCGACTCACCTCCACGTTTCTCGACGTCGCCGAGTCGTTCGGCGCGGAGCGGGCGTTCGCGCTCGGCGGCGTGCCGACCGGCGAACTCGTCGAGGAGTACACGGTGCTCGGGGCCGTCTCGGAGGCATCGCTGGCCGATGAGCTCCGGGAGGCCGACGTCGAGTTCCGTCCCGACGAGCCGGCCGGCGGGATCGTCGGCGTCTCGGGGCTCGTGTTGGGGCTTGGCGGTCGACGCGGTATCGGGGCGGCGTGTCTGATGGGTGAGACAAGCGGCTACCTCGTCGATCCGAAGAGCGCACAGGCCGTGCTGGAAGTTCTTGAGACCATGCTCGACTTCGAGGTCGACTACGCCTCCCTCGAGGACCGTGCCGAGGAGATGGAGGAGGTCGTCGGTAAGATCCGCGAGATGCAGGACGGACCCGCGGTCCCCGACGACGACCTACGGTACATCGGGTAGGAGCCGACGACACCGCCGGAGTGCCCGGCAGGTGGTGAACGCCATCCCGCTGTGATCGCGTGGACACAGTGGTGAGCGATAGCAGGTCTGAACGGCCGATCCGTGGCGGTGAGCTCGCGTTTCTTCGTCCAAAAAGACTATAATCGCCACAGGGCTACTCCGGTATAGAGATGGCAAGCGCGATACCACTGTTCGGCGGCATCCCGGTGGGGCCGGAACTCCTCATCATCGTACTCGTACTGGTCCTCCTGTTCGGAGCGAACAAGATCCCGAAGCTCGCGCGATCGACCGGACAGGCGATGGGCGAGTTCAAGAAGGGACGAGAGGACATCGAGAACGAGCTGAAGAACATGGACGACGAGGACGCCGACGCGACGCTCGACGACGAGGACGACGACCTCGAAACCGAGACGGACAAAGAGACGACCGCGTAACCGCACTCGTGATGCCGGCCGACTTCCGGTCAAGGTTTTCTCCGTTTCGTACCGGGCGCGTGGCCTAGCGGACAGGGCGAGAGGTTCCTAACCTCTCGATCGCGGGTTCGAATCCCGCCGTGCCCGCTATCTGCGAACGAAGTGCCGGTCGCTCGTTCATAAGTGGAGCCCGATGGGTCAACGATGACGATATCCAAACCTCCAGTCGTGAGGCGCTTAGAAGTGCGCGTCACGACTCAGATACCGTCGACCGCCTCCCGTCCTCCGTCTCGGAGTCCGTCGACGAGTGTCCGGAGCGTCGAGAGCGGGTACTGGCCGGGAGCGGTCGCGTCGGCGGCGTCGACCGGCGCGTACCCGATCCGCGAGCCGTAGACGGGGGTGACGGCGCGGGTGTGGCGGCCGGGCTCGCCCATACACATCGTCGCGACGCGGTGGCCGGCCGCGGTCGCCGCGTGGGTCGCCTCGATCATCGCGAGCGCGTCGCGCTCGGCGGCCGCCGTCGTCGCCAGCTTCGCCACGTCGCCCTCGGCGGCCGCATCCGCGAGCAGGTCGACGAGCGCGGCCGTCTCCGGCGTCGACTCGAAGTCGTGAACCGAGGCGATCACCCGAACGCCCTCCTCACGGGCGGCCTCCCGGAGCGCGGTCGCGTGCGACCGCTCGCTGGACGGAGCGGTTCCCCGGAGCGCCGCGAGTTCGACGTCAACGGCGACGACCGCGTCGTGGACGAGCGCCGACGAGAGCGCGTCGTAGCGACCGATGTCGTCGGCCTCGCCGCCCTCCCACGCGGCGCGGTTCGTGACGACGAGCGGGAGCGTCCCGTCGTACTCGTCGAGCTGGTCCAGCGGGTCGTCCGCTAGGTCCATGCGGAACTCCATCGCGTCGGCGTCCTCGCGGGCGCGGGGCTCGGCGTCGAGGTCGGCCGTGCTCGCCGCCAGAACGAACTCCTCGAACATATGTGACCGTTCTCGCCGGGGGGACTTAGGATCACTCGCCGTCGTGACCACCGTCGGCCGCTTCCGGTCGCGTCCACAACACGGCGGCCAGTCCGAGAACGCCCACGCCCGCGACGGCGAGCAGCGGCGACCCGCTCCCCGTCTCGACGTAGCCATCGATCCCGAGCGCGAGCATCGACGCCCCGAGGAGCGACTGTGCGACCGCACGGAGCCGAAGGCGGGTCAGCGTGCGGCCGGCGATCCGTCGACCGACGCCGAACTCGACCGCCGAGAACAGGTAGACGACGCCCGCGAGCGCGCAGCCGCCGACCGCAACGCCGAGGGCGACGCCGTCGGAGGCCACCGCTCCCCCGAAGGCGATCCAGCTGCCACCGACGAGCAAAAGCAGGCCCAACAGGAAGTCTCGTGGGTACATGAGAACGTGAGCCGGTTTCGGAGTCGAACCCGACGCGACGGCTACCTGACCGGAGACGGAGCGCGGAACGCGCGGTTAGGCGACGAGGCCGTCCTCGGCCTCAAGCAGCTCGTGGTACCGATTGCGAATGGTAACCTCCGAGATGTCGGCGACCTCCGAGACCGCGGCCTGCGTCGTCTTCTCGTTGGTGAGCAGTGCGGCGGCGTAGACGGCGGCGGCCGCGAGGCCGACCGGCGACTTGCCGGAGTGGACGCCCTTCTCCTTGGCGTTCTTCAGGAGACTCTTCGCGCGCATCTCCGACTCCTCGCTCAGTTCGAGGTCGGAGGCGAACCGCGGGACGTACTGTTCGGGGTCGGCGGGTTTCACTTCGAGCTTGAGTTCGCGGACGACGTAGCGGTACGTCCGGGCGATCTCGGCCTTCTCGACGCGGGAGACGTCGGCGATCTCGTCGAGGCTACGCGGAACCCCGGCCATGCGCGCGGCGGCGTAGACACACGACGTGGAGACGCCCTCGATGGAGCGTCCGGGGAGCAGGTCCTCGTCGAGCGCGCGACGGTAGATCACCGAGGCGGTCTCGCGGACGTTGTCCGGGAGCCCCTGTGCCGAGGCCATCCGGTCGATCTCGCCGAGCGCCTGCTTGAGGTTGCGCTCCTTCGAGTCGCGGGTGCGGAAGCGCTCGTTCCACTTGCGGAGCCGCTGCATCTTCTGGCGCTGGCGGGCACCGAGCGACCGCCCGTACGCGTCCTTGTCGCGCCAGTCGATGTTCGTCGACAGCCCCTTGTCGTGCATCGTGTTCGTCGTCGGCGCGCCGACGCGGGACTTCTCGTCCTTCTCGCGGGAGTCGAACGCGCGCCACTCGGGGCCGCGGTCGACCGAGTCCGCCTCGACGACGAGTCCGCAGTCCGCACAGACGGTTTCGCCGTGCTCCTCGTCGTTGATGACCTGTCCGTCACACTCCGGACAGCTCAGGCTCTCGTCGTCTCGTTCCGATTCGTCCTCCGTCTCCCCTCGGGTGCGACTCCTTCGGGTATGTAGTCGTTCGGTCATGGGCTCTCTGTGGCCCGGAACTCAAAACGGCCGGGCACAGTCTTGGCTAATAGACGGCAGAACGTGACTTAAAACACCCGGAACGTGTCGGCGTTTCGACGACGAAACGACACGATCTATCACGAAGGAATCGGACGACGGGCCGCCCGAAACAACGGGTTCCCTGATACGGACTCACGGACGGGTCGGCGGACGGCGGGGAAACGGCGAGCCGTGGAGAGAACGGTTGACGGCGGGGAAACGGCGGACGGTGGGAAGGGGACCGATCGCGGGAGCCGAATCGTACGGCGTGGATCGTCCGCCAGCCGGGTCGTCTCGGTCGTCCACCACAACCGAACCCTTTCGAACGGTCGCGTCGTACTCCTCACGTATGGCTTCCCCACGAGTGGTCTCGTTGGCTCCGAGCGCGACCGCAACGCTGTCAGCGATGGGAGCAAGCGGGACACTGATCGGGGTTACACACCACTGTGACCCGGCGAGCGACGCCGGCACCGCACACGAGGTCGACCCCGTGGCCGTCGGCGGATGGATCGACCCCGACCTCGATCGCGTCGTGGAGCTGGATCCCGACGCCGTCCTCACCAGCGACGCGCTTCAGGCGGACGTCGCCGCGGCGTGTCGCGATCGCGGTCTCGACGTGTACCATCGTGAACCGGCCACGCTGGCAGACGTCCTCGACGGGTTCGCCGCTCGCGGCGCGGCGGTCGGCCGTCCCGGGGCCGGCGAGCGACTGGCCGCGGCGTGCCGGGACCGACTCGACCACGTCGCCGACGCGGTCCGGGAAGGCGGGGACGGAGCGGAAACCCACCGGCCGACCGTCTACTGCGAGGAGTGGTCCGACCCGCCGATGGCCGCGGGCAACTGGGTGCCCGACGCCGTCCGGGCCGCCGGGGGGCACTATCCGTTCGTCGAGCCGGGCGAGCGCTCCCGCGAGGTCGACATCGAGGCGATCGAGTCCGCCGACCCGGACCACGTCGTCCTCCACGTCTGTGGTCACGGCGACCGCGTCGATCCCGCCATCGTTCACGAGCGTGACTGGGCGGTCGACGCGCCCGTCCACGTCCTCGATGACTCGCTTCTCAACCAACCGAGTCCCGCGTTGATCGATGGAATCGAGCGGCTCGCCGGACGCCTGTATCCCGAGTCGTCCCCGTAGCCGCCTCCGCAGGACCGGCACGGAACCGGCCGGGTTCGAGGGATATTCGTGCTTCCGGCGTCACTTCCGTGTATGCGGATCGGCGTCGGCAGCGGGAACCCGGTGAAGCGTCGTGCGGTCGAACGCGCGCTCGAAACCGCCGAGGGCGACGGACGTGTCCTCGACGCAGGGGTCGAGTCCGTTCCCGTCCAGTCGGGCGTGAGCGAGCAGCCGGTCGGCCACGCGGAGACCGTGACGGGCGCGGAGAACCGGGCCACCGCGGTTCTCGACGCGGGAGTGTACGACCTCGGGGTCGGTATCGAGGGCGGAGTGGCCCGGTTCACGGCCGCCGACGGGCTCTTTCTCGTGATGTGGGCCGTCGCCACTGACGGCGATCGCGTCGGCCGAGGATCCGGCCCGAGCCTTCGGCTCCCGGATCGAATCGCGGCCCGAGTCGACGAGGGCGAGGAGCTCGGTCCCGTGATGGACGATGTCCTCGGTGTGACCGGGGTCGCGAAACGCGGCGGGGCGGCCGGTGCCCTCACCGCCGGCAGTGTCGACCGCGCGGACGCACTCTCGACCGCGGTCGCCGGCGCGCTCGGCCCCTTCGTCTCCGACCAGTACGAGTGACCCGAGGCGTCACGACGCCGCGACGGGGGTTCGTGGATCGTACCGGAATCGACCGATCCGACTCGTAGGGACCGCCGTGCGCGTCGTCGAACGGCGGACGAGAACCGAAAAACGCACCACGAGAGGGTGTTAACCCGGTTTACCAACCGCCTTTTGAGGGTACCACCGGTAGGTAGGTGTATGAGCACGGCACACACGGAGCCCGCGACCGTCGAGTCCGCGGGCCTCTCGGAGAAACAAGCACGGATACTGGAATACCTCCACGCGAACGCGGGCGATCGGACGTACTTCAAATCCCGATTGATCGCCGACGATCTCGGCCTCTCCGCGAAGGAGGTCGGCGCGAACATGAGCGCGGTCGTCGACGCGACCCGCGACATCGACGTCGAGAAGTGGGGCTACTCGTCGGGGACCACGTGGATGGTGACCGAGGAGACCCGCTAGCGACTCACGGGTCGTAGCTGACGAGCGACGCCGCGTCGTCCGCGAAGGCGACCGCGTCGGCGTCGAACGAGTCGGCGTAGCGAACGACCAGCGTCAACAGCCGTTCGGGTTCGACCAACTCGTAGCCGTTCGACCGGTCGAGCAGCCCCGCTGCGGCCAGATCCGCCGCGGCAGCGCTGACGGTCGGTCGCGAGACGTCGAGCGCGTCGGCGATCCGCACGCCGGTTGCGTCCGGCTCCCGTAGGAGCGCGAGGATCATCCCTCTCGGTGTGTCCCGGCGGAGATACCCGAGCGCCCGCTTGTCGAGGCCATCGAATCGACCCGCCGGAAAATATCGACGATAGTCGGCGTCCTTTTCCGACTCGATCTCGCCCGAATCCTCGAGTTTCCGGAGATGGTGTTGCGCCTCTCCGGTGCCGAGCCGAAGGTCGTCGCGGAGCTTCGAGAAATGTGCGCCGGGTGTGGTGGGAACGTACCCACGGATCGCCTCGCGAGTCTCGTTGGTGTCGCCGTCGACGTCCGTGCCCGTGTCACTCCCGGCGCTCGCGGTGCCGACGAACGGGGCGGCCGCTCCGACCGCGGCGAAGCGTCGTAGCGTCCGGCGTTTCCGTTCATCGACGTCTTCCGTCACTGCCGATAGTAGTCTACCAGTCAACAAAAGCGCTTCGTTCAGGTCCGTTTCGAGATCGGCGGGTGGAGACGGTTTCTCCGAAGGTCTGTCGCGTTAGGTCTCGCGTTCGACTTCGCCGTCGGGGATCTCCTCGTCGTCCATCTCTTGGATGACCTCGTCGGCCGACTTGATATCAGTCCCGGCACCGGACTTGACCGCTTCGGCCTCCTTTTCGAGTTCCTCGACGTCCATCTCCGCCGCCTCGTCGATCTGGCCGAGGATCTCGTCGATGTTGTCGAGTCCGAGCATCTTCCGAGTGTCGGCGTCGAACTCCTGCCCTTCGAGCCCCTCCATCTGCTGGACGTCGGAGCCGGAGAGCGCCTTGCCGTAGCGCCCCACCAGACTGGTGAGTTCCTGCGGGAGGACGAACGTGGTGGACTCGCCTTTGCCGATCTCCTCTAAGGTCTCCATCCCCCGCTCGATGATGGCGCGCTCGCCCATCGATTCGGCGGACCGCGCACGCAACACGGTCGAGATGGCGTCACCCTGCGCTTCGAGGATCTGGCTCTGCTTTTCACCCTGTGCGCGGATGATGTTCGACTGCTTGTCACCCTCCGCCTGCTCGACCGCGGAGCGGCGTTCTCCCTGCGCTTCGAGGATCATCGCCCGGCGACGACGCTCGGCAGAGGTCTGCTGCTCCATCGCCTGCTGGACGTCCTTCGAGGGATTGACCTCGCGAACCTCGACGCTCTCGACGCGGATCCCCCACTCGTCGGTCGGCTCGTCCAACTCGCGGCGGATCTTCGCGTTGATCTCCTGGCGTTTGTTCAGCGTGTCGTCGAGCTCCATGTCGCCGAGGACGGCCCGGAGCGTGGTCTGTGCGAGGTTCGAGACGGCGTTCTTGTAGTTGTCGACCTCAAGGAAGGCCTTCTTGGCGTCCATCACCTTGATGTAGACGACCGCGTCCGCGGTCACCGGCGAGTTGTCCCGCGTGATCGCTTCCTGACGCGGCACGTCGAGGGTCTGCGTCCGCATGTCGAACGCGTACGTCCGCGAGATGAACGGCGGAATGATGTTGATCCCCGGTTCGAGGAGCTTCCGGTACTCGCCGAACACCGTCAGCGCCTCCTTCTCGTAGGCGTCGACGATGGCGAACGACTGCCAGAGCGTGATCACCACCAACATGAGAAACAGCAACCCGACGCTTAACAATCCGAAACCGAACTGGAGGGGAAGTAGGTCCATACACCCGATTGGGGAATCGGACGCTTAATTGTTCGCCCGCGGGACGATGAACGCTCGGTCGCCGCCGAGACCGGGACGCTTTCGGCGGAAGCTCAATCCATGCCTGGTGCGAACCGCTCGGCGACGTTCTCCAGGGTCGCACGCAGCTGTCGCTCGTTGAACCGGCGGACGACCGGCTCGCCCAGCGACGTGAACACGCCGTCCGGGAGGTCGTACTCCGCGGCGTACGTGAGGTCGGTTCCGTCTCCGGCCGCTTCGAACGCGAGATCGATCGTTCCCTCCAAACGGCCGCGCATCTCGAAGCGCATCCGCTCGTTCGGCTCGTGAACCGTCTGGACCAGCTCGCCGTCGATGCCGACCCCCGCCATTCGATACGTGAACGACAGCCGCTTGCCGCCGTTCTCGAGGCGTTCGACGTCCCGAACGCCGGTCAGCCGTGGCGTCACCGCGGCGTGGTTGTGCGGGTCGTCCATGAACTCGAACACGGTGGCGACATCGGCGTCGACGCGGATCGTGTCGCGTGCTGATATCATGAGTGTGTTTGCGTGGCGTGTTCAGCGTCTCGCTCGCGGCGTCACGGGTCGACGTACGCCTCGACCAGCTTCCGCTCGGCGGCACGAAGGTGTTGATGGAACGTCTGTCTGGTGATGCCCATCCGCTCGGCGATCTCCGAGCCGTCGACCGGTCGGGGCCACTCGAAGTAGCCGTTCAGCTCCGCGGTTTTCAGTGCGGACCGCTGTCGCTCCGTGAGGCGGTCGTCGACCTCCGAGGCGAACTCGGTGAGGGTCCGGTCACGGCTCTCGCGCTCGACGCGCGAGCGGAGTTCGACGCCGTCGTACTCCGCGCGGAGAACGTTGAGCATCGAGCGTACGTCCTGTTCGGGGGGCGCTTCGATGGTTACACTCGCGCTCGTCGGCTCCGCGGTCGCCTCGACGATGACGCCACCGTGCTCCGCGAGACGCGTGAACGGTGGCGATTCGGTCGCCGTCACCGAGAACGTGAAGTCGTCGTTCGTCTCCGAGACCGACCGGACCGACCGCACGAACGACAGCGATCGGAGGGATTCGAGATCGATGGCGCTCGTCTCGCTTTTGAGGTACAGCTCGCAGCCGTCGTCGTCGAGCCGGGTCGTCCCGAGAAGCTCGATCGACGCACCGACTCCGGCAGCGACCCGCGAGAGCGTGAACGACTCGTCAGTGACGTCGACGCAGAGTTCGACGACCTTGTCGGTCGTGAGGATCCGCGTCGTCTCGACCGAGTGGAGCCCGTTTGCGATCATCTTCCCGATAGACTGACACATCTTCCGTTCGCGTCGGTCGAGTGCGTCCTCCGCGCTGCTGTAGATCCCCAATAGCCCGTATCGTCGGTGACCGTACGTTATCGGAACCACGAGGAGCCGCCGCCCGCCGATCGTCTTGGGAGCGAGGGAGCCGCCCGAACAGCTACCCGCCGAACAGCCCTGTACCTCGTCGGTTTCGATCGCCCGTCCGACTTCCGGCGGCGTCTCATCGAGCGACAGTGACGTTCCCGCCTCCACGGAGATCCCGCTCGTCGCGGTCAGCTCCAGCCGACCGGTCCCCGACGACACCTCTGCGATCCACCCGCCCATGTATCCGGGTTCGTTCGCGATCTCGTCACACACTTTTTGTGAGATGGTCTCGGCGTTGGTTCCTTCGACGAGGATTCGGCTGATCTCGCTGAGGAGTCCGTTCACGCGCCCGAGGATCCGGTCGAGCACCTGTCGCTCGGCGGCGATCTTCTCCGCACGCTCCTCTGCGAGGTCCTCGGCGAGTTTTCGGTCCGTCACGTCGTTCTGGAATCCGACGTAATGAACCAGATCTTCGCCGTCGTACACCGGCGCGACGGTGAGTTCGTTCCAGAACGGGGTTCCGTCGCGTCGATAGTTCCGTATTTCGACGGTGACGGGTTCCTCGTTCGCTATCGCGGATGAGAGTCGATCGACGGTCTCCGGGTCCGTCTCCGGGCCTTGAAGGAACCGAGGGTTTCGTCCGATCACCTCCTCGGTCGGGTATCCGGTGTGCTCCTCCCACGCGTCGTTGACGTACACCAGCGGTCCGTCCGTCAGATCGGGATCACAGAGGCTGATTCCGACCGGTGCCTCGCCGATCGCACGCTCGACGTCTCCCGCGGACGGTTCGTGCCCGGTGACGTCTCGTTGTGCCTCACGGATCTCGTCGCATGAACTGATCGTCGCCACGTCCGTGACCAATCGGTCGACCGAGTCGGATCCGTTCTTCTCGAGAACCCGATCGGCCCCGTGTTCGTATGCGGTCCGGGAGACGCTCTCCTCTGTCGAGTCAGTAAAGAGCACCACCGGAAGATCGACGTCCGACTCGTCGAGTGCTTCCAGCAGCGTGACCCCGTCGTCTCCCGGCAGGTCGTACTCGCTGACGAGACAGTCGAATGTGCCGGTAGTGGCCTTCGCCACCGCCGACGTGGCAGTATGAACCGTCGTCACGTCGAACCCTTCGGCTTCCAGGGCGGACGTGAGCCGGTCGATCCCGTCTCGCGGATGGACCAAGAGGGTCCGGGATCCGGACATACGTACATTTTGGTGACCCGCTGATTAATAGTTCGTGCTTCGGTCGACGATAACGTGTTGGATAATCGATGTTTCTGAGCCGGCCGGTCGGGCCGGGAGGCGTCCCACACCAGTCGGAACGGGTCGCGCGAGGATACTTAAACGACTTCATAATGTCGCTGAGTACACAACCGGAACGAGACCGTATGGTCTGGCATGTCCACTTCGACCGTGAGCCTCGCCCGTCGTCGGATCTTCGGGGAGCCGGAGCACGCCGCAATCGACGTCTCACGCGGTGCGCTTCTCGTATTGACCGTGGGGTTCGCCGCCCTGTACGCGGTCGGTACCGAGCCGACACTGCGCACGCAGATGCTCGTGTACCTCGTCGGAATGGTCGCGTTGAACCTCCCACACGGCGGCTACGAACACTTCTCGAACCTCCGTCGACGTGGCCTCCCGTTCGGCGCGCGCTACGTCGTCCTGTATCTCGGGTTCGTGGCCGCGTTTATCGGTCTGTTCGTGGTCGCACCCCTGCTCGCGCTCGCGCTCGCGTTCGGAACGGCGGTCGCGAAGGGGGGACACGGTGACCTCCGGGTTATGGACGCGCTGGTCGGGAGCGACCACCTCGTTTCACGCCCGCAACGCGCGCTGGCCGCGTTCGTCCGCGGCGGCGCGGTCATGATCGTTCCGGCCGTGGCGTGGACCGGGACGTTCTACGGCTTTACGGGCTACATGCTCAACATCTTCGACGGACAACTGCTCGGCCCGATGGCGACCGACCCGAGCGGGTTCGCGGCGGTTCTCGGCGGCGTATACGGGCTGGCCGTGGTCGCACACCTCGGCGGCGGCCTCGCGACCGGCGGGGTCTCGACCGCGTGGCTCCGGGACCTCTTCGAGACCTCGCTGCTCGTCGCCTTCTTCGTGTTCGTCCCGGTCGTGATCGCCATCGGGCTCTACTTCCCGCTGTGGTACTCGCTGCGACAGTCGGGGCGGAGCATCGCCGTGGAGAAGGCGCAGCCGAGCCGCACTGAAGGCGTCTCCGTCGTGATGGCGTGGGGGGTACTCGTCGTCGGCGCGCTCGTGACCGCGCTGGTGGCGGCGACGCTGTGGTTCGTCGCGCCGAACCCCCTCGGCGGCGTCTCGTTGTTGCCGGGGGCGGTGGCCTTCTACACAATTTTCGTCTGTATCATCGCGCTCCCGCACGTCGTCGTCGGGGAGTGGCTTGACTTCGGTCGCGGGATCTGGCACGTTCCGTGAGGAGTACGTCCCGTGACGGTCGGGTTCGTACCAGCCGTCCTCGGGGCGATCCCCGTCCCGGAGATAACAAACCCTAAAACCCGGCTCGTCGACCGATCCGGTATGTATCTGCGGTTCGTCGGCCGGCTCGGGCTCGCGGACGCGGTCACGGTCGCGAACGCGGCCGTCGGCTTCCTCGCCGTGATCGCCGCCACTCTCGACGCCACGCTCGCGGCCCGGCTGATCCTAGTCGCCGCCATCGCGGACGGGCTCGACGGTGTCGTCGCCAGACATCGCGGGTCGACCCCGGCGGGGCCGTACCTCGACTCGCTGGCCGATGTCGCCTCCTTCGCCGTTGCGCCCGCGACGCTAGTCGCGATGGTCGTCCTCGACGCCCGCTCGTTCGCGGTCGACCCGCTACTCGTGGCTCTCGGTCTCGGTGCCGCGGCCCTGTTCGTCTCGATGGCGGTCGCCAGACTCGGGATGTACACCGCCTACGACAGCGACAGCCGGGAGACGGTCGGCGTTCCGACCACGCTCGCGGCGACCGTCCTCGCCGCCGCGGTGCTCGCGGGATACACCGATCCGGTTCCGCTCGTCGCCGCGACCGCCCTGTTCGCGGTCCTCATGGGGACGACGATCACGTACCCGGATCTACACGCACAGGACGCGATGGTGATGGGACTCGTTCAGGCAGCGGTGATCGTGACTCCGATAGTTCACCGAGTAACCAGCGTCTTCCCGCCGTGGATCGGCGAGGGATTCGCGTTCGCGCTGTTGTTCCTCGCCTCCGGCTACCTCCTCCTGGGTCCGCGGTTCTACTGGGGAGACGGGATCGGCGGCCCGAACGGCGGGATCGGCGGGACGTGAGCCGCGGGGAGGACGTCAGTTCGTGAGCTTCGCTTCGAACGTCTCGCGTACCTTCTCGACCTTCGGCTGCGCGTGGAACGTACAGTAGGCGTCGTCGGGGTTCTTCGCGAAGTAGTTCTGGTGTTTCTCCTCTGCGCGGTAGAACGTCTCCAGTCCCTCCAGTTCCGTCACCACGTCGTCGTCGTACTCCTCGTCCAGCGCCTCGATGTAGGCGGCTGCCTCTTCGCGCTGTGCGTCGTCGTGATACAGGACGATAGACCGGTACTGGGTGCCCACGTCCGGCCCCTGTCGGTTGAGTTGTGTCGGATCGTGGACGGTGAAGAAGACCTCCAGCAGGTCGTCGTAGGAGACGACCGACGGGTCGTACTCGACTTGGACGACCTCCGCGTGTCCGGTGTTTCCGGAGCAAACCGCTCGGTACGTCGGGTCCTCCGTGTGACCGCCGGCGTAGCCGGAGGTCACCGACTCGACGCCCGCCAGCTCCTCGAGGGCGGCCTCGATACACCAGAAGCAGCCGCCGCCGAACGTCGCCGTTTCGTGTCCGTCTGTCATGCTCGTCAGTACGGGTCGGAGACGTATTAATCCGCTTCTCGCCTTCGACGTTCCGTCCTCTCGGCTCGGCGTTCCCTCCCGACCGACCCGGCGACATCGACGGCGAACGGTAGACCTTTGCCGTCGCCGGTTCCAGCGTTCGTATGGTTTCGCTGGGACTGGTCGTGGCGCGGTTCAACGACTCCGTCACCGACCCGATGGCGGAGGCGGCCCGCGAGGCGGCCGCCGAGCGCGACGCGATCGTCGTCGACGAGCTGTCGGTTCCGGGCGCGTACGACAGCCCGCTGGCCGCCGACCGACTGGCGCGCCGCGAGGCGGTCGACGCAGTCGCGGTCGTCGGCGCGATCGTCACCGGCGACACCGCCCACGATCGCGTCATCGCGAACGCGACCGCGGAGAAACTCACAGAGGTGAGCCTCGACCGCGACACCCCCGTGACGTTCGGCGTGAGCGGCCCGGGGATGTCAGGTGCGGAGGCCCGCGAACGGATCGACAAGGGGGGCGATGCGGTCCACGCCGCGATCGATCTCGCCGAGGAGCTCGGCGACGCGGCGTGAGTCGTCGAGGCCGCCCCCGACGACTGACCACAACGGCTGAGCGACTCGACGACCCGTTTCGCGA
>OBKM01000764.1_pt1 | contig 14983 bp, 15 predicted proteins | sample 1519691 | NCBI WGS metagenome assembly OBKM01 (sample SAMEA37050418, study PRJEB22526) | metagenome | biome: saline pan; feature: lake; material: water | place: Egypt | collected 2015 | depth 0.5 m | reverse complement strand
GAGCGCTCAGATATCTACTGCAAAGGAGTCCACATCGCCTGCCGCCTCGGCAATCGATCCGAGCAGCGTTGCGACCGCGTCCAAGTCGTCGGTGTCGATGAGTTCGACGGGCGTGTGCATATACCGGTTCGGAATGCCGAGATTGAGCGAGGGAATACCGCTTCGGCTGGTGTAAAACGCGTCGGCATCGGTTCCCGTTCGAATCCCAGTCGCCTGCAGCTGGATGTCGACGTCGGCGTCGGCTGCTGCTTGGCGGGCGAGTTCAACAACCCGCGGATGGTTGGCGCTGCCACGAGAGACAACTGGCCCCTCACCCAGTGTGACCGGCCCTTTGTGTTTGCCCTTCACGTCGGGGTTGTCGGTTGCATGGGTAACGTCGACGGCGATGGCTGCGTCCGGGTCGAGGTCGAAGCCGACCATTTTCGCCCCCTGGACGCCGACTTCCTCTTGGACCGTACTCACGGCGTAGATGGTCGCGTCGACATCGGCTTCAACCGCGTGCCGAAGCCCCTCGGCGGCGCTCCACGTGCCGACCCGGTTGTCCATACCGCGAGCCGAAAGCCGTGTCCCAGCGAGCTCAAACAGCTCGGTCGAAAACGTGATCGGGTCGCCGACTTCAACCAGTTCTTCGGCTTCATCGGCCGACGCAACGCCGATATCGACGAACTGTTCGGCAATGTCATCGTACTCCTCCTTGCCCACCTCTCGAAGGTGGATTGCCGTCTGGCCGATCACGCCCTGAACGGGGCCACCGGCGGCGTGGACGGTGACGTGTTGGCCCTTCGAAATGGTTCGGTCCGAGCCGCCGATGCGGGCGAGACGCAGAAAGCCGTCGTCGAGAATGTCACGGATAATAAAACCGATTTCGTCGGCATGGCCACCGAAGGCGATTTCGGGGCCGTCGCCCGATCCCTCGTACCGCGCAACCGCGTTGCCGTAGTCGTCGGTCGTTACCTCGTCGGCGAACTCGCTGACGTACTCGATCCACACACGTTGGCCTGCCGTTTCGAAGCCCGACGGGCTCGGTGTCGACAACAAGTCTTCGAGAAATGCTCGCTGTGACATCTGCATACCATGCAATCAAATACCAGCGATATCAACCCCACGCTTCGGACACAACTCGTATCATGCTTCACACATGACTACTGCAACGCGCTCACGACGCGCAGGCTGTCGATTCTGACCGCGAACCAAGTGGCTCAGACGCACACGGTCTATCGCGTACCAGATCTATCGCGTACCAAATCTAACGCATACCAGATCTAACGCGCACAAGGTCTATACTCACGGCGCGTCGACTGTCGGTATGGATCTTCTTCGGAGCGCCCGCGCGGTCGCCGGAAGCGGTGGCGACGATATCATCGACTGGTCGGCCGCCGCGGCCGCCGCGAAGGCCGGAACGCCCGCCGGCGGCCTCACACTCAGCGAAGCCGAACAGGCGGGCTACCGCGACGACGTTCGTGAGGCACGAAACCGACTCCGCTCTGTCGGTAACGTCGAGTTCGACCTCCCCGAAACCATCGAAATCCAGCACCGTCACCACTGGATCGACGCCAACGTCGAGACGTTTAGCCGTGTGGTCGAACCGCTCGAAACGATGCCCTCGCTGGTGCCGTCGCTCTCGCGGGCGGCAAACACCGCAACGATGGCGCTCACACTCGGCTTTCTCGGGCGCAACGTGCTGGGCCAGTACGATCCGTTGTTGCTCGCCGAAAGCGACACTCACGCGCTGTACTTCGTTCACCCGAATATTCGTCGCGTTGCCGACGAACTCGCTGTCGACTACCCACGATTTCGCCGCTGGATCGCCTTTCACGAGGTCGCCCACGCCGCCGAGTTCGGCGCAGCCCCGTGGCTGCCGGGCCATCTGGAGGAACAACTCGAACAGAGCGTCGAGGCCATCTCGGCGGGACGGCTCGACCGCGACGCCTTCGAGGAGTTGACGACGACGATGACGGCCGTTGAGGGTTACGCAGAACTGCTCATGGACCGCGCGTTCGACGAGGAGTACGCCGACTTGCGAGCAAAACTCGATGCCCGCAGACAGGGCGGTGGCCCGTTCGTCCAGTTCATGCGCCGACTGCTTGGACTCGGCCTCAAACGCAGGCAGTACGAACGCGGCGCAGCGTTTTTTACAGCGATCGCCGACACGCGTGGACTTCGGGCGGCGAGTGTCGTCTGGAACCACCCCGACAATCTGCCAACGAATGATGAACTCGACGACCCCGACGCGTGGATTCGGCGAATCGATCCCTGACCAACGCACCACGCATCGACGGTTGATCCGGCGGAAACAACCCAGAACAGCGCTAGCGCATTGATTCGCGGTACTCGGTGAGATTCCGAAGGACGTACCACAACAGTACCGTGCCGACGCCGACGCCAACCGTGAAAATACCCCCGAGTTCGAGAAGTGTGAGATCGGCCTGCAACGCCATCAACACCATCGACCCGGCAACGAGGAGGACAAAGCCGATTTTCAATCGGGTGTTTGCCGTCCGTTTTTCACCGTCTGTGAGACTTGAGCCAACCATCAGTTGTCTCCGAACATCAGTCTTCCGCTCCAATCGATTGGTGACGCACCGCGATCGATCCTCTCTGATGGCTATCTCCCTGCACTGACGCACCCGCCGAGAGCGTTGGCCCTCGTTCCACATCACGACACATAGTTCAGTCTCGATTCCCGGGGGCTTGAACGCCCTGTTTTCAACTCACGCGGAGAGTGTATCGCGCTGTTTGGCGATAGGAGACGCTCCACCATGAGAGCCGAGCGTGAACTCCTCACGCTCGGTTCATCCAACGTACGCTCACAGATCTGTGCCAACGATTGATTGGTCGATTCGTTACGCAACCCGATCGCAGTGTGTCGCCACCGCGTCGCCTACCGCGTCGTAGTCGGGGAACGCCGGCCATTCGCCGGCAACCCATGCGTACCGCACGGTTCGGTCGGTATCGAGAAGGAACACGGCGGGTCGTGGCTCGCTGATCCCGGCCATTCCGTCAAGATCGTTGACGATGTCGTAGTCGGCGGCAACCTCGTTCTGTGGGTCGCTGAACAACGGATAGTCGATCTCGCGATCCTCGATGAACGCAGCGTGTTCGTACGGCGAGGAGATCGAGAGGCCGACGGTTGACACCGCGTACTCGTCGTCGATGGCGCGGTCGCGAAGTTCGTTCCACATATAGGTCGCCGGAAACGCACCGTCCATCGGATAACACACGAGCAACACCGGCCCGTCGTCGGTAACCGCCGACAGCGACGCGTCCTCCCAGTACTCGCTGTTCACGAGCGGCCGGGTGAAATCGGGAGCTTTCTCGCCCTCGGTCGGGTGGTCGGTTTCCGGAAGGTCTACTACCTCGAATCCGAGATCCATCAGTTCGCGCCTCCGTAGGTTTTGTCGAGATACTCGACGATGTTCGCGCTCTCAGACATCCTGACACCCGTGTTCTCGTCAACGATTGCCGGCACCGTTCGCGCGCCACTCACTCGCTTGACGACGTTGCGGTCAGCGTGCATTGGCTCAACAAACCGTGATTCGTAGGGGATATCGGACGCCGCGAGTTTCCGGACGACGCGCTCGCAGAACGGACAGGCCTGCAAGCGGTACAGGGTAATGGGCGTCTCGACTGTCTGGCTCATGGCTCGTGGTACGCGTGAACCGGGGGTAAACGCTTCGCCGTTGATCACGTCAACACATCCTCCACAAAACGGTTATTCAAATGGATTGAATCCGTACTGAGTGGCGTCGACACACTCACTATCGACTCGGCTCACAATGGACGCGCACGCACCAGAATCACTCCCAGAACCTCCGACACCCGCGACAGTTCCTTCGACAACCGACGGGACAGTCGTCTGGCACCGCCGCGCCCTCCGAACTGCCGACCACCCGGCGCTCGCGTCTGCGGCCGAACAGAGCGAAACGGTGCTTCCGTTGTTTATTTTCGATCCCGCGTTCTACGGAGACGACGGACTGGCGTGTGACGCCCGAATCGGGTTTCTCCACGAGTGTCTCGTCGATCTGGAACGCCAGTACGAGCAACACGGCCACACACTCAGCTACGCTCACGGTGACCCACGTGACATTCTCCACCGTTTTTCGGCCAACGGTTGGGACGTCGTCGCCACTGCCGATGCGACGAGTCGCTACGGCCGCGAACGCGACACGGCTGCCGCCACCCAGTGTGACGTTACGTTCGTCGCGGGTGACGGTCTCACGCGGGGACAGCACGATTCGCGCGAGGGCTGGAGCGACCGTGTCGAACAGTGGTTCACCGACGATCCCTACACGTGGAGTCCGGATATGATATCTGTTTCGACGCTGTCGACGTCGATCACACCCGCACGGATCGCTGCTCACTATGGGATTCATCCGACGAAAACGTCAGTTCCCACCGGCGGCCGGGAGGCGGCTCTGGATCGGTTGGACGAATTTTGTGCGAATCTCGCATCGTATCCAGTCAGTATTTCATCGCCGAGTAAGGCGAAAACGGGAACGAGTCGGCTGTCACCATACCTCCGGTTTGGCTGTCTGTCCGTTCGCGAAGCGTACCAAGCCGTAACTAACGCCCCGGCTGACGAGTATGCCGCACAGATGTTTGTGTCTCGACTGTACTGGAACCGCCACTACACCCAGAAACTGGTCGACTGGCCCGGGTGGACGACCCGGGCGGTCAACCCGGCCCTCGTCGGGTTTCACGCGGATTCGCATGATCCGTCGTTGGTTGACGCGTGGAAAGCGGGCCAAACCGGATTTCCGATGGTTGATGCCTCGATGCGCTGTCTCGCTCAAACCGGCTGGCTCAACTTCCGGATGCGCGCGATGTGTGCGTCGTTTCTCTGCGATCTCCTCCAGCAACCGTGGCGGGTTGGTGCGGACTGGTTCTACTACCACCTCATCGACGCCGATCCGGCAATCAACTACACGCAGTTTCAGAGCCAAGCCGGCGTTGTCGGCGTGAATATGGAGCGCGTCTACAACCCACGAAAACAGGTTCGCGACAACGACCCTGAGGGAACATTCATCGCCAACTGGGTTCCAGAACTCGAAGCGTTGCCGACGGCGTTTCTCGATCAGCCAGAAAAAACACCATTGGCGGTGCAATCCGAGTGTGGCGTCCGGATTGGCGAAGACTACCCGTATCCGATCATCGATTATGCGGCCGCACGCGAGCGAATCTACACCAAAATCGAGCAGGTTCGCGAACAGGCGAAGGCGGTTCTGCAGCAACCAGAAGTTGCTCGTCGGTGCTCGTTTTCGCGTCGGGCGCAAACCGAGTCAACCGACAGCAGCTCATCTGGCGAGCAGTCATCATCCGCTCGGCAGTCATCACTCGATCAGTTCTCATAGTTGTTGGTGGCCGCGATAAGATGGTCTTTCGATCAAGAAGCCTCAGCCCTCACACGCAGCACACTGCAACGTGTTGCGGCTGAACTTCTGGGCAGCGTTGACGCTCTTTTGATAGTAGAGGCTTTTGACCCCACTCTGCCACGCCTCGATGTAGAGTTGGTTAATTTCCTTGATACTCACGTTGTCAGGGTCAATGGACATATTGAGACTCTGACTTTGATCGATGTACTGTTGGCGTTGGGCAGCCTGCTTAATAACCGCCATCTGGGGAATTTCTGAGAACTTTTTGAACACGTCTTTTTCCTCCTGTGTGAGGAAGTCCAAATGCTGGACGCTCCCATCATGTCGCATGATACTGTCCCAAACGTCGGCGGTGTTCTTACCCTTCTGCTGGAGAAGCTCCTGTAGGAAGCGGTTCTTTTGCGTGGACTTCAGCTTTGCACCATCTCTGACGAAGTAGTTCGATTTCAACGGCTCAATGCTCGGGCTCACTTGTCCGAGAATAATGCTGCTTGACTGTGTTGGGGCAACGGCCATCGTGGTCGTGTTCCGTCGGCCGTACCCTTCGAGGACTTCCGGTTCGCCGAACTTGTTGGCAAGTTCTTCGCTTGCCTCGTAGCTCCGCTCTTTGATTGTTTTGAACAATGCGTTGTTCTTTTGCATGGCTTCCGTGCTGTTGAACGGAATCATGTTGCTCTGGAGGTAGCTGTGCCAGCCGAGCACGCCGATCCCCACGGCACGGTGTCGTTTGGCGAAGCGAACCGCTCGCTCCATGAACTGAATGCCATCAGCCTTCTGGATGAACTCTTCCATTACTGCATCGAGGAAGTAGGTCAGCGTTTCAACAGCATCGGTGTTGTTCCACTCGTCGTAGTGCAGAGCGTTCATACTCGACAGACAACAGACGAAGCTCTCATCGGGACCGGCGGGAAGGGCGATCTCGCTACAAAGGTTAGAGGCATTAATTTCGTATCCCTTGTCCTTGTAGACCTGCGGCTTGCCATCGTTCATGTTCCCACGGAAGATGATGTACGGAACACCAATGTTGATCCGCGTTTCGATGATTTTGGCCCATGTCTCGCGCTTCTCCGTGTCGCCATCGAGCATCGCTTGGAACCAGTCGTCGCCGACGATCACGCCGTAGTAGATGTCCTGTACCGGATCTCCCTCGGTCTTGATGTTGAGCCACTCCTCTAAGTCGTCGTGTTCGATGTCGATGTAGCCCGCAAACTGGCCACGACGGGTTTCTCCTTGGCTGACCACGTTGATCGCGGTATCGAAGAGTTCGGTAAACGAGTAGCTTCCATTACTTTTGCCGTTGTTCGTAATGGGTGAGCCTCGGGGCCGGATCTCGCCGAAGTAGCCGCTTGTTCCGCCCCCGAGCTTTGTCATCTCACCAACTTCGGCGTGTGTGTAGAGAATGCTCTCCATGTTGTCTTCGATGTAGCTTCCAAAGCAACTGATGGGGAGCCCGCGGTCTAACCCGAAGTTCGACCACACGGGGCTTGCGAGGCTGTAATAGCCTCGACTCATGTACTCGTAGAATTTGTCCGCAAACCCGTCTTCGCCGAGAATCTCCTCGGCGTGTTCGGCGATCTCTCTGACCCGTTCTTCCGCTGTCACCCCGTCGAGGAGGTAGCCGTTCCGGAGGAACGCGCGGCTGTCTTCGTTGAGCCAGTAGAACGGCTCACTGTGCTTCTCGGTCTGTTTTGGGAACTGTGTTTCTGTTTCTAGCATTATTAGAACATATCGGCGGCGGTGACGCTTTTCGTGTTCTTGTTGTACGTTGTCGATCGCTTGGCGAAGAAGTCGTTGTGTTTGGTCATCATGATGTCTTCGTCAAACCAACGGGTTTCGGCAACCAGATCCTCATCCGTCTCAAAAACAGGGTCTACGTCGACGTTTTCGAGACTGCTGTTGAACCGGTTTTTCACGAACGCGTCGATGTGCGCTCGTGGGAGAAACGCCAGTTCCCCCTTACTGAAAATCCAGTCGAGAATGTTCATTTCCGCGTCATATGCATTTTCACACGCCTCCTGCACGCGTTCATCGAAGTCTTCCCCGAAGAGCTCCGGATTCTCGTCTTGAATCGTGTTGACGAGTTCGACCCCGAAAAGGCCGTGAATCTGCTCTTCTTTGCTCGTTGCTTCGACCGCGTTGGAGATGCCTTTGAACTTCTTTTCGTATTTGTCGAAGCTCGTCATAATCAGGAACTGGCTGAACAGCGAGACGTGTTCGATAAAAATACTAAACAGAAGGAGGCTCATCACGTACTCCTCTTTGTCGTCGCTGTCAGTTCCCTCCAAGTAGTCGTCGAGGTACTCGATACGGTCTCTGATTGCAGGAACGTGCGTTAGCTCCTCGAAGTCGTCTTCGATTCCTAAGACAGCAAGGAGATGACTGTAGGCATCCATATGTCGAACTTCGGACTCGGCGAAGGTCATCCCCACACTGCCGATTTCCGCTTTCGGCATCTGGTTGTAGATGTCTGCCCAGAACGTCTTCACCTGTACTTCGATTTGTGCAATCGCCAGCATTGTCTTTCGGATGACACTCTTTTCGACTGGCGTGGTGTCGACCTTGTAGTCTTGGACATCGCCTGAGAAATTGAACTCCGTATGAACCCAGTAGCTGTTCCGGATTGCGTCAGTGTATTCGAGAAACTCGCTGTACTCGTACGGTTTGAGATTTCTCCTCTCAGCAAAGATGTCGCTGTTTCCCCGTTGTTCGGTTTCGCTTTTAGCGTCGGATTGGCCGATCATAGCTTGTGTGTGCTTCTCATTCGGTTGTAGTCTGCTCGTATTCTGCGCATTACTGTTTGGTATGTGCTGAGTTGTTCGTCGTGTTGGTCGTCTGTTCGAAGTCGTCACGTTCCGCGTTGAGAACGGCGTCGAGCTCCCGGAGGAACTCTTCGGGTTCGGAGAAGGCCTTGTACACCGAGACGAACCGGATGTACGCGATCTGATCGAGGTCTCGGAGGTGCTCGGAGACAAGCTCGCCGATCGTGTCCGAATCGATGATTCGGGTGTCGCGCGCTTGGAGCGTCGCTTCGATGTCGTCGACAACGGATGTTACCGCCGTTTCGGAAACACCTCGTTTCTCGACAGCGCGGTCTATGCCGGCCCGGAGCTTTTGCCGAGTAAACGGCTCAATGCGTCCATCGCGCTTTTTCACCTGCAGTGAGTTCCATTCTGGCTGCTCATACGTCGTGAACCGAAACGAACACCGTTGGCACTCGCGTCGCCGCCGCACCGAACTCCCGTCTGTGCTGGTTTCGGTGTCGATGACGCGTGTGTGATCGTGGCCGCAGTCCGGGCAGTACATTGTTGTCACTCTGTAGGCCGCTGATGACCCTACATGTTTGGGGTGATGACTTCGAACCCCAATAGCTGGTGTATGTGGAACACACATAAAATTTACCACTAGAGTTGAAATAGTACAACTTGACTTGTATTTTGAACACGAAGAGAGCTCGGACGATCGCGGTAGAGTGTAGCTGAACCGGATTCAATCGACGGCATGCGGGGAGAGACCATTGTCGACGACACAGTCAGAGACGCACGGACTGCCACCAGTTCCCACATATCGCCGTGTCGAACACCAAAAACGGCCGAATCACAGGTGAGGTCACTGCTCACGTGTTTCCGAAAATGAAATCGGAAATCTGCTCGAAGATCGGGGGGACGAGTTTAGTATATCAACATGTAGTTTACGTGTCGCTCCTGCTGCGGTGCATGCGGAGTCAATTGGAGTGACACAGACCGAGCAGAGCCACACAGCGTTATTCGATGACCGAATACATGTGTTGTTCGTAGGTTTCGCGCACCTGATCGCCCCAGTTGTGAGTGTAGGTGTCAATAATGTCGTCAGCAACGTCGCCGCGGAGGTATTTCACGATTCCTCTGTCACCCGTTCGGTCGCGAAGGTGTGTCGTGAAAAAGTGCCGAAAGTAGTGCGGGGTGACGTTTTCGGCGGCGTCGCCCCCGGATTCGTACCAGCCGGCCGCCGTCGCGTGGGTGGCAACGACGTTTCTGGCCGCTTTTGGGGTTAACCGGTCGCCCCACTCCCCCGTTGTGTAGACAAAAAGCGGTGAGGCGGGCGAGCGACTGTCCGGGCGAATTGCCAGCCATCGCTTGAGTTCGTGTTTGAGCTCGTCGTCGATCGGTATCACCGTGGGTCGTTTACGCTTGTTCGACGCGGTCCGGCGTTCGCCGTTGGTTATCTGTCCACGAGCGGGGTTGTTATCGACGTACAGCGAATCGGGCCGGGTGTCGAGTTGTGAGCGCTGTGTGGTTGAAAAGTGACTGACAACGTCGGGGTCGGCAAGCGAAATATCCCGCAAATCGAGGTTACACAGTTCGCCAACACGCAGGCCGGTTTTGAGCAGACAGACGATCAGTGCCCGATCGAGCGGATGGTGAATACGGGAGACGAACGTCCGCATGCGAGGAATGTCGATTTCTCGACGGGCGGGATCTTTGTTGATGGATTCGTCCATCTCCTCGACGACGAGTGCCATTGGGTTGGCATCGAAGATGCCGACCTGCGTCATGTAGGCGTAAAACCGGTGGAGATACGCGCCGTAACTCGCGACGGTGCTGTCGGCAACCGTCCCGCGAAGGCTGTGGATAAACGCCATGCAGTCGCGATGTGTGGCCTCCGCGGGCGGTATCGACTTCCCGGCGGGGTTTTGCTCCGGATCCGCCAGAAACGCCTCAAATCGGCGGAGAACGCGTCCGTAGGCCTCCCGCGTCCGTTCGGTTTTGCCGTGAAACGTGATGTCTTCGAGAAAGTACGCGATCGGATCGTCCGGGTTCTCGCTGGCGGTATCGATGCTCATTCTGATACCACCGTGTAGCCACCCTCGCGTCCACTGTACCGAATCTTGTTTTTACGCTGGAGCGATTCGAGTGTCGATTCGAGTCGGCCCTCGAAGTCCGCCGAGAGGGTTGCGACGAGTTCGTCCCACGAACGGACTTCCCCATTTTCGAGTGTTTCGAGGATGCGTGTTTCGAGGTCGTCACCCCTGGGGTCTGTGGGTGCAGAAGCACCCTGCGGAGATTTCGGTTCGTGAACAATATCGAACCCCTTTCGACCGGCTTGGACCATCGTTCGCACGAACTCCGCCTGACTCATCTCGAGTTCCTCGGCGTGATCCTTCCAGTGGGCTTTCTGGTACGCCGGGACATAGGTGACAACCGTTTCGCGTTTCGTCTCGTCCTCGGTGGCTGTCTCGCTCATACCACTCCGTTTTCGCACGCATACTTCAATGTACTCCCACAAGTGGTGATAAGGGATCTTATCTGCTGTAATGTGAGTACAATTCAGGGCGGTATTGCTAAATATCGTCTGATCTGTTATTGGAAAATTCGTTTGGTAATATCACGTAAGACGATATAAAATATGGTTAGATCATCGATGTTAATCCTACGTAATTGGGTAACATAAGAAAAATTGTGGATTTACACAAATAAATCGTATGCTGATTTAATCACTCGTTGGAATAATGTGTGCAGCAGTCGGCTCAAATCCAATGACCAATGATTCTTGTATCGGTTGCTCGGTGCTGACGAGCAGTTCGTGGCCACTCCACTCAGTGTGTATCCGTGTTGACGCTCCGAGGAACTCGCTGCTTGTGACATCGACCGTCAGTTGGTTCTGCGCGGCTGCAAGGGTAAACTGCTCGGGTCGAACACAGAAGGACACCTGCTCGTCGGCTCGCAGATTCGGCGGCGAGTCGTCATCCCATCCGACAGTAAATCGTGTGTCGGTGACAACGACCTCAGCGGTGTCGGTGCCGACACGGTCGAGACGCCCCGAAAAAACGTTGTTGTCGCCGATAAAGTCGGCAACGAACCGTGTTTTCGGTCGATAATAGATCTCTTCGGGGGTGCCGATCTGTTCAATGTGGCCGTCAGCCATCACTGCAACACGATCCGAAATCGCGAGCGCCTCCTCTTGATCGTGCGTAACGTAGATCGTCGTTACGCCCAACTCGCGCTGAATCGTTTTGAGTTGGACGCGGAGTTTTTGACGAAGTTGGGCGTCGAGCGCGCTCATTGGCTCGTCAAGCAAAAGAACATCCGGCCCCGGCGCAAGTGCGCGAGCCAGCGCAACGCGCTGCTGTTGGCCGCCTGAGAGCGTTTCAGGATCGCGAGATTCCATCCCTGCGAGGTCAACAAGTGCCAGCAGCTCGCTCACCCGTTCGTGCCGGCTCACACCACCTGGTGGCTCGGCGAATTTGAGTCCGTACGCCACGTTTTCGCCGACGGTCATGTGTGGGAACAACGCGTAGCTCTGAAACACGACGGCGAGATTTCGGTCTTCGGGTGCAACCCCTGCGAGCGAGTTGCCAGCGAGTCGAAGCACGCCGTCGTCTGGCGGTTCGAATCCGCCAATCAGTCTGAGTGTGGTCGTTTTTCCACAGCCCGATGGGCCGACAAGCGTGAAGAACTCGCTCTCTTTGACGGCCAACGAAATGTCGTCAACTGCCGCTTGCGATCCATACCGTTTGGTGACATCGAGCAGTTCAACTGCCGGTTCGGCGCTGTGATCGCTCGATTCACGCCTGGGAGATGACTCAGAGCCCATCAGACTGGCCTCCCGAGAGTCGATCAATGACGACGAAACTGAGGCTCGTGACGACCAGCAGGACGACACCCATTGCGGTCGCAGGACCGAGCCGGCGTCCAATGAACCGTTCGATTGCGATCGGCATCGTGTACTGGTCGGTTCCGGTCGCCAGCACGATCGTCGCGTTGAACTCGCCGATTGAAATCGCAAAGGCGAACGCTGCGCCGGCGACGGCGCCCGGCCAGACGAGCGGCAGTTCGATATCGACCAGACTCCGAAGCCGCGAGGCACCCAACGATCGCGCCGAATCGACGAGCTGGCTATCGATTCTCGCCAGCCCCGGCGTCACCGTTCGCACGACGAACGGGTAGCCAGCGACCGCATGGGCGGCGACGATTGCGACCGCGCCGCCGACCGCGATTCTGACGGTTCCGATTTCAACACCGAAGACGAGCCCTCTCAGCAGGCCGAGTCCGACAATGATGCCTGAAACGGCCAGCGGAGCCATTGCAACCGCATCGACGAGGGTTCGACCCCGATAGTTTCGGGTGGTGATAACTGCGACAACGACCCCCATTGGCAGCGCAACGAGAAGCGAGCCGACCCCGAACACCAACGAGTTGCGGACGGCCGGCCACGGCTGAACTTGGAATGATGCTCCCGTCGCCTGTCGGTCGAGCAGAAACCGGTAATGATCCAGCGTGAGTCCCCCGCCCGTCGAGACGCTCGCATAGATCATGCTCGCAATCGGCACGACGAACACCACGACAGCAGTAGCGGCGTAGAGAGCCACGCCAGCCCGTGGAAGCAGTTCACGAACCGAGAGGTCAGGCGGCGTCAACGGTCGCCGTGGTTGCGGCTGAAACGCCCGTCTGTTGGCCGACTGGCGGGCCTCATAGCGGAGATATCCGTAGAGAATCGAGAGTGAAATCACGAGTTCGATGATCGCCAATGCGGCCGCTTCGCCGTAGCGCAAGTCCCGTATCAGTCGGTAAATGAACACCTCAACCGTTGCAAAATCAAACCCACCCAACGCGAGGACGATCGGAAACGTCCCGAACGTGAACACAAACGTGAGCGCGGCACCCATCAACACAGCCGGATACAGTTGGGGAGCGACAATGTCGCGAAACGCCCGAAACGGGCTCGCTCCGAGGCTTCTAGCGGTTTCGATAGCGCTTGCGTCGACCGATTCCCAGGCTGCGGTAGTGAGCCGTGCGACCAGCGGCGCATTGTAAAACGCGTGGGCGAGGACGATTATGTGGAGCGTAAACATGAGCTCAACCGGTTCCAATCCGGCCAGCGCGAGGAGTCCGTTGACCGTCCCATTTCGGCCGAACGTTGCGACAAACCCGACGGCAACCATAATTGATGGAAGAACGAACGGGAGAATCGTGAGCGAACGAAGGGTTCGACGTCCGTAGAACTCATAGCGCGCAAGAATGTAGCCGCCGGGAACGCCGAGTACGACGCTCAACAGCGTCGACAACGCGGCCTGATAGGCGGTGAACCCGATAATACCCAGCCGTCTGTCCGCCGACAGCATGCCTTCGATGACAACGAGTGGTGACTCGCCCGCAAACAGGGGGGCCAGTTCGCCGAAATAAAACGGGTCGCGGAGGATACCGAGGAAAATCCGGGCGGTCAGTCGTCCTTCAACAACCGCGGCCTCGACGAACACCGTCGCGACCGGATAGTAGAACATCCCGGTGAGAACTGTCGCGGTCACGAGCGCACCAAGCGCAATCGCTCGCCGTTCGAGTCGGTCGCGAAGGCCGCGCACGCTGTCGATCATCTCGACTGAATCGATCGTCTCAGCTGTCGAGTGTCTGGTGGTTGGTGGGCTCGCAGGCGTTGACACCGATTACTGCTCGGCACTCTGTCGCTCCCAGTCGTCGATCCACGTTTCGAGCGAGCCCTGAAGCTCCTCGTAACTGAAGGTAACCGGTTCGGGCGGTTCGTGTGCGAGTTCCGCGTAGCCATCGGGGAGCGTTGCGCTCGCGGTTGCGGGAAACATCACGTTGCGCTCGGCGAGTTCGCCCTGCACGTCGGGTTCCAGGAGGAACGACATGAACTCGCGGGCCAACTCGGGTTCGGCGGCGTTTTCGAACACGGCCATTCCTTCGGGATTTGCGTAGGCTTGGTCGTCCAGAAACCGCACTTGGTGTTCTTCAAGATTTGCACCTTCCATGTCGGCGAACACCTGATCGGTGGAGTACGAGATCACCATCGGGGCCTCGCCGCCCTGCCACGCGCTGTACGAGTCGGCCCACGAGCCGAGAATTCGGACATCGTTATCCAGCAGCTCCCGCCAAAAGTCGAGGTAGCCATCCTCGCCGTACTGGTGGATCGTGTGCAACAAAAAGGCCCGACCAGTCGTCGATCCGGCGGGATTCTGTGCGATCAACTGACCGCGGTGTTCCTCATCGAGCAGTCCATCGAACGTCTCTGGTGCCTCGAGTTGCGTTCCGTCGTACACCGGGCTCACATAGCCGGTGCCGTACGGAACCGCGCGTTCGTCGGGATCGAAGGTGAGCTCCGATTGGATGTCGTCGACGCCGGCGATATCACCAGCGGAGGCGAACAGTGGTTCGTCAACTGCGTCGTCGATCCGAACCAGTTGGTCGGTGTTGAGCCCGACATACAGATCGGCTTCGATGTCGACACCGGCAGTTTGTCGCTCGATATAGTAGTTGACATCGGCATCGGGTGTTTGCCAGACAAGTCGAGCGTCAAACTCCGACTCGAACTGCTCTTTGACCCATGCGCCGGGGCTTGTCGACGGCGCATCGACAAACGAGCTGTAGGTGCCGACGACGAGTGTCCGTTCGTCACGTTCACTTTCGCTACCCAGACAGCCCACAATCGCCGTCGTCGCTCCCAATCCAACAGTCGAAACAAACGTCCGTCTGTCCATAACTACGTAATATTTTCGGGTGGTAATAAGCCATTGATATGGATTTGCCTCGTGGTGGATTTCAGGAAGTCGCCCAGATTGGTGTGATGAATAGTGGAGAGACCGTGTCGCAAGAGAAGCGTATAAACCATATGCTGTTATA
>OBKM01000763.1_pt1 | contig 14988 bp, 17 predicted proteins | sample 1519691 | NCBI WGS metagenome assembly OBKM01 (sample SAMEA37050418, study PRJEB22526) | metagenome | biome: saline pan; feature: lake; material: water | place: Egypt | collected 2015 | depth 0.5 m | reverse complement strand
GAGGGCAACCCCGCAGTGTACACCGGCGTCCACTTCGAGGATCTGAAATACACTGGCGACCCCGTCGAGATGGCAAAGCTGTACAACGAGGCCGGTGCCGACGAGTTCGTTTTCCTCGATATCACCGCCTCGGCAGAGGGACGCGAAACGATGCTCGGGGTCGTCGAGGACGTCGCCGACGAGGTCTTCATCCCCCTCACCGTGGGCGGCGGCATCCGGACGCGCGAGGACATCAAGGAGACGCTGCGCGCTGGCGCGGACAAGGTCTCGATCACCACCGGCGCGCTCGAACGACCCGAACTGATCAACGAGGGCGCGGCCGCCTTCGGCAGCCAGTGTATCGTGATCAGTGTCGATGCTCAGCGACGGTACGACGAGGCGGGCGAACATTACGTCGAAATCGATGGCGAATCCTGCTGGTTCGAGTGCACGAAGAAGGGCGGCCGCGAGAGCACTGGCATCGACGTCGTCGAGTGGGCTCAGGAGGCCGAACGCCGCGGCGCTGGCGAGCTCTTCGTCAACTCCATCGACGCCGACGGCACGAAAGACGGCTACGACATCCCGCTGACGAAAGCGGTCTGTGACACGGTCAGCACGCCAGTGATCGCCTCATCGGGCTGTGGTGGTCCCGAGGACGCCTACGAGGTGTTCACCGAGGCGGACGCCGACGCCGCACTCGCCGCGTCGATTTTCCACTTCGACGAGTACTCAATTCAGGAGGTAAAGGAGTACCTGGCCGAACGTGACGTCCCGGTGCGGTTGTGAAAGGTCTCCGAGCGACTGGAGGAGCTTTTTGGCCCGGATTTTTGGAGGAGGTCCGACACGCTGGGAACCCTGGTCGGCAAGCCCTGAACGGATGGGTGAGACCAACACTACAGAAGTTGAAGTGTATTACTTCGAAAAGTGAAGCACTGTCAAAACGCGCATTGGCCATCACACTGGCGATACCGTCACTGCCCACAGGGCAAGGAGGGCGGCCCCAGCCGCCGTAGCGGCAACCCACATATCCTCCGGAACCGACTCGACTGGCTCCCCCAGCACGAGCGTGTACGCCGAATACAGTATCATCCCGAGGCCTCCAAGCGACATCAGCACGGATCCGGGGCCGACGATCTCGCCGGTTAGATTGACGCCGCCGACGAACGCGAAGACCATCCCGGCAAGACTCAGCGACCCGTAGAAGACGAACGGTTTGAGCACGTAACAGGCTACGGAGTGGGTGACTAAAGAGGTCCCGAAGTTCGTCGTGAGACGACCGCTTTCACTACCCTTATGTATCCGATCTCCCAAGATTCGGTGATGGTGTATCGGTGCGCTCGCTGTGGGAAGCCCCACCCACGCGACGAGCCCCCCTGTACTGATTGCGGACACGAAACGTTCAAAGAGTACGACGACGAGACGACGGGGACGGTCGACACGGGTGGGAACCTGGTCTGGCAGTGTCAGGACTGTGGTCGCGAACACGTCAAACACTCACCGCCGTGTAGCCGCTGTGGCAGTCAGAACCTGACGAAAGTCGAGCCGGATTACGCTGCGCTCGAACGAGATCTCGAACAGCGGACGGAGTGGGCTGCCATCGCAAAACCGTATCTCCCAGTGATGGGTGCTATCGCGGTCGCTGGACTCGTTTTACTCGTCTTGGTCGCGCTGTAGGTGTGGCGGTGGATGCCTCCGAACCTGCGCGAGTCCAATACCGGAGTCCCGGAAAATCAGGCTGCCGCGTCGAAGGCCTGCTTGAACGCAGTCGTCTTTTCGCGAACCCGTCCTGCGCCCTCCTCCAGCGCGTCGAGTGGTTCCGTCGTATCGTCGGTCTTGATCGCCAGAATCGGTTCGGTCTGTCCGCCCGACTGCTCGGGGTTCATGTCGTATGTAGCGGTTGTGACACCCTCGGTCTCCAGTAGTGCCCCCTTCAGGACGTTCATGAACGTGTGATCTTCCCCGCCGATCTCGATAGAGAGCTCCTCGTCGGTGTTCTCGATGACCCGTAGTTCCATATCGTCGGCTTTGCCCGTGGCGCGTTTGTAGCTTTCGATAGCGACCCTTTCGCGCTCCCAGGTGTCTTCGTGGGCTGCATGATCGGCGACAGGGATTTGATATACCACTATATGTTTTATTGGGCTCGCAATCGACAGCAGGTTTTACGACCGTGAGCTGCTATCGGTGACAGTTCGTCGTGAGGGAAGATTCAGGCGCTCGTCGAGACGAGGATTTATTCGCGTCCAGTCGTCAGCATCGGTATGAACGTCCACTGGCACCGGCGTGATCTGAGGGCAGCGGACAACCGCGGGCTCGCTGAAGCCGCCAGTTCCGGGTCGGTGCTCCCGGTATTTGTCTTCGACAGGGAGGTGCTGAAACACGGATCACCCGCACGTGTCGCCTACATGCTCGACGCGCTGTCCGCGCTGACAGAGTGGTATCGGTCCCGGGAGAGCGATCTGCTCGTCACACGCGGCGATCCTCGCGAGGTGGTGCCAGCCCTCGCCGAGACGATCGAAGCCGAGGAAGTCGTCTGGAACAAGGATTACTCCGGACTGGCACGGGAGCGTGACGCCGACGTCCGGCGGGCACTCGCCGACAGGGAGATCCGGCGCGAGAGCTACCACGACGCGATCTGTCACGAACCGGGATCGATCACGACCAACGACGGCGACCCGTACTCGGTGTTCACCTACTTCGGCCGGAAATGGCAAGACAGGGAGAAAGACGACCCGTACAAAGCACCTGTCGCCGAGGATCTCGTCGACCCGGAGACGCTATCCGTTCCCGATCGCTGGTCCACCTGTCTGCCATCTCTTGACGAACTCGGGTTCGACAAGCCCGAGGCGACGCTTCAGGAGGCGAGTACGGCGGCCGCTCGCGACCGTCTGGAGGAGTTCTGTGCCGACGACATCTATCGGTATGACGACCGGCGGGATTACCCGTCGGACGGCTGTACGTCCCGACTCTCGGCGGATCTGAAGTGGGGCACCATCGGCATCCGGGAGGTCCACGCCGCAACCGTCGATGCCGCGGAGAGTGCAGACACCGAAGCCGAACGGGAGTCAGTCGAGGAGTTCCAGTCCCAGTTGGCCTGGCGCGAGTTCTACACACACGTGCTCTTTTTCAATCCCGAGGTGGTCACGGCAAACTACAAGGAGTACGAAAATCCGATCGCGTGGCGCGAGGATGCCGACCACCTCACAGCGTGGAAGCGAGGAGAAACCGGTTACCCGATCGTCGACGCCGGAATGCGCCAGCTCCGCAAGGAGGGGTACATGCACAACCGCGTACGGATGATCGTCGCCTCGTTTCTCACCAAGGACTTGCTGCTCGACTGGCGGGAGGGCTATGACTGGTTCCGCAGGAAACTCGCCGATCACGACACCGCGAACGACAACGGCGGCTGGCAGTGGGCGGCCTCGACGGGGACCGACTCCCAGCCGTACTTCCGGATCTTCAACCCGATGACACAGGGCGAACGCTACGACCCTGACGCGGAGTATATCAAACAGTACGTCCCGGAACTCGCGGACGTCGACCCCGAACAGATCCACGAGTGGCACGAACTGAGCGTGACACAGCGTCAGCGCCTCGCACCCGAGTATCCGGCGCCGATCGTCGACCATAGCGAGCGACGTGAAACGGCGATCGAGATGTTCGAGACTGCCCGCGGCGAGTGATCGTCGCTGGAACCGCCGGTTGTCTATGGGGTGTGTGAACTACCCCCTTCTAAACGTTTAACAGTCATCGTACCGATACCATAACTGGAGGAGATAACCATGCCAGAACATTCCGATCCCGAACTGCCACCGCTTCCGTACGACTACGACGCGCTCGAACCACACATCTCCGAGCAGGTGCTGACGTGGCACCACGACACTCATCATCAGGGCTACGTGAACGGCCTTGCCAGCGCCGAGGAGACTCTCGCCGAGAACCGCGAGAGCGGGGACTTCTCGTCGACAGCCGCCGCACAGCAAAGCGTGACCCACAACGGCTGTGGACACTATCTTCACACGCTGTTCTGGGAGAACATGGATCCCAACGGTGGCGGCGAACCGGAGGGGGAGCTGCTCGACCGCATCGAGGAGGACTTCGGCTCCTACGAGGGCTGGAAAGGCGACTTCGAGGCTGCTGCCTCGGCCGCCGGCGGGTGGGCGCTGTTGCTCTACGACCCCGTCGCCAAGCAACTCCGCAACGTTCCGGTCGATAAACACGACCAGGGCGCGCTCTGGGGCGCACACCCGATCCTCGCACTCGACGTCTGGGAGCACTCCTACTACTACGACTACGGCCCGGCACGTGGCGACTTCATCGAGGCGTTCTTCGAGGTTGTCGACTGGGAGAAGGCAAGCGAAGAGTACGCGAAGTGCCTCGACCACTTCGAGTAGCGTAGTCGTCGAGCTCACACGATTTTTTATCCGGTGACCTGCCCAGCGACCGGTGCGGTTGTTGACAGGACGGCATACGGAGCCTCGTATCGACGTCGAAGTAGGTTCGATCCCCCTGTACGTTTATCAGCTTGATAGTTGGATATCCTGATGGGGGAGACCATGCACGACCTAACTGGGTTCCAACGGGACCTACTGTACGTCATCGCCGGGCGGGACGATCCGCACGGCCTCGCAATCAAGGAAGAACTCGAAGACTACTACGAGAGCGAGATCCACCACGGGCGACTGTATCCGAACCTCGACGCGCTGGTCGAAAAGGGTCTGGTCGAAAAAGGCGAGCTCGATCGCCGGACGAACTACTACGCACTCACCCAGCGGGGAGACCGCGAGCTGGAGGCTCGGCGGGAGTGGGAAGGCAGCTACATCGACAGCGAGGAAACTGAGATTTCGCTGTAGCTGTCAATCAGATATACAGTCGGTTACAGCGGATCGACCAGGTCCTCGAGCGCTGCCTGCGGATCGTCCGCCTTCGCGACGCCGCTGGCGAGCAACACACCGTCCGCGCCCAGCTCTTCCGCGGCGACGACATCGTCACCGGTGCTGATCCCTGCACCACAGTAAACATCAACCGACTCGTCGACGGCGGCGGCTGCGTCGACCGCGTCGCGGACGATATCCGGATCAGCCTGACTCACGGGGGTGCCGGTCCCGATCAGCTCCGGCGGCTCGACGGCGACCGCGTCGGGCCCGAGCGCGGCCGCAGCAGCGACCTGCTCGGCGTTGTTCGCGCAGACGACGGTATCGAAGTCGACGCGGTCGGCCGCGTCGAGCGAGCCGTCGATGTCGGCGAGTTTGAGGCGGTTCTCGGAATGGTTGAGCAGGGTGCCTGTCGCACCGGCGTCGGCCGTAGCTTCGGCGAGCGTGCTGCCGGTGTGGCTGCCGTGCCCGTTCGGGCTGATGTGCTGGGCGTACGTCTCGACGCCCGTCTCGGCGACGGTTTCGATGGCCGCAGCCTGTGGTGCGATCGCGACGTCCGCATCGGACGATTCGCTGACCTCGTGGGCAGCAGTGGCTACTTCGACTGGATCACACGGATACGCCTTGAGGTTTACAAGGACGAACATACTCCCAACAGCGACCGCCGGAGACAAATAGGTTGCGAGAACTCCCGATCAGTGAGAACGGTCAGTCCTTTCGCTTGACGACATCGCCGAGCGTGTACTCACCGGATGCGGAGCCGCCGCTCCACTCCTCGTCGTCCGCGGCCACACTGCCGGACAACGAGATCCCGAGAAAACTCTCCAGCTTGGACTGGATCTCGTCGCTCGGTAGCGTATCTCCGCGTTCGAGCTTGCGGATCAGGCTCGCCTTCTCGTTGAGTTCGTTTGCGAGTTCGGACTGACTCAGTTCCTTTCCTTCCCGTGCAGAGCGGATCCGCTCGTCGTAGTCGGTGACGATCTCGTCCATGTCGTCGAACATGTCCGAGCGCGACCGCCCGGAGCCGCCCGAACCGCTCGACCCGGTCGAACCGCTCGATCCCCCGGAGCTACTCGAACTCGACCCCGTCGAGTACTTCGTGGACGAACTGGAAGACTGCTGGGTCTTTACTTCGGTCCCGAAGTCAGCACAATCGCTGCAGACGTCGAGTTCAGCTCCCTCGATCTTGACGGTCTTTGGCGACGACACGGAGGCGCCGCACATTTCACACTGCACCATATGTACCTCCTTTCGCCACGGGCGTTGATAAAAGGTACGCCGGCGTCAATCGAGCGCGTTCCAGGCGCCCCAAAAGCGCTGGAGTGCCGTGACGTGGCCGACGACCGCAAAGAGCACCAGCAACCACCCGATCGGGCCGAACCCGGCGGCTGTTGGCTGCACGATCGCGGCAATTCCAGTGACGATGCCGATAAGTGCCAGCCGGTCGGCGCGCCCGAGCATCCCCGCGTAAACGCGGTCGAGACCGACAGCCTGTGCCTGCGTGCCGAGGTACGAGGTCATCAGGACACCCGTAACGGCCACGAACCCGAGCAGGTAGCTGCCGATACCCGCTGCGAGCCCGGCAATAATGACGATATCCGCGTACCGATCCAGTACGTGATCGAGCAGATCTCCTGCTTTCGAATCCACGTCTTGCTCGCGCGCGACTGCGCCATCGAGCAGGTCGAGCGCGCCATTGAGACCGACCAGCACGGCCCCGACGAGATACAGTATCGGCGTCTCCCCGGCGACGTAGTATACCCCACCCGCGGCAGCCGCGGAGAGAAAGGCGAGGACGCTGATCGCGTCGGGTGACAGGCCGAGTCGGCTCGATAGTGTGACGAATGGTTCGAGGAGCCGATCGGCAACCGATCGGAACTGATCCAGTGTCATAGATACTCGAGGTACGAAACCCCGCCGGCACTCGGATCGCGTTCCCCGTCGATGACCGCTTCGATCGCCGCCGCGACCTCCTCGGGAGCGCGCTCTGTCGCCTCGATCTCGTAGACGGACTCGTGGCCGTGGGCGTCGACGGCTTCCGAAAGGATCACGTCCAGTGCCTCGCTTTCGGCGTTCTCCGCGGCCGACGCTTCGCCTTCCCCGCGCTCGATCAGGCGTTCTTCGAGCACGTCCGGACGACACCGCAAGACGACCACACGGTCCACATCGAGATAGTGAGCGAGGTGCGAGTCGATCACGACATCGTCTCGCTCCCCGAGCCAGTCGGAGACGGCGTCGAGATCCGCGACCACGCTGTTCCGGTCCTCGTCGACGCGTTCGTAGAGTGCCTCCTCACGGATGATCTCGTTGAGGTGGACCACATCAAGGTCGGTGTTCAGATTTTCGGCGGCGGTCGTTTTGCCCGTTCCGGGCGTTCCAGTGACTGCTACCCTCACTCCGCGAGCACCTCGTTGATGGCCTCGACGACGCGTTCCGTTTCGGCTTCGGTACCACAGGTCACCCTGATACAGTCCGGCAGGCCGAAGCTCGTACAGTCCCGGACGATAACACCGCGCTCCTGGAGCTGATCGGCCACCACCGTCGCGTCACCGACCTGAATCAGCACGAAGTTTCCGTGGCTCTCCCACGTCGGCGCATCGACGTGTTCGTAGATGTACTCTCGGGCCCATTCGGCCGTCGAGACGGTTCGCTCGACGTGCTCGTCATCGTCGAGGGCTGCCAGCCCGGCACGACAGGAGAGCTCCCCGGCCGCGAACGGCGTGTTGATACGTGCGTACGCGTCGGCCCATTCGACTGGCGTGATAGCGTAGCCCAGTCGAAGCCCGGCCAGCCCGTACGCTTTCGAGAACGTCCGGATGACCGCGACGTCGTCCCGTTGACGAACCAGTCCAACGGCCGAATCGATATCGGCGAACTCGCCGTAGGCCTCGTCGACGACGACGAGCGTCTCCTCGTCGGTCTCCGCAGCGATCCGTTCGACGTCTTCGAGCGGGCAGACCGTTCCGGTCGGGTTGTGCGGGCTCGTCAGATAGACGATCCGTTCGCCGTCGTACGCCGAGAGTACACGCTCTGCCGTCTGTGCGAACCCCTCGTCCTGATCGAGTTCGTACTCGGCGACCTCGCCGTGATGATAGCGCGCGCTCATCCCGTAGTAGGCAAACCCCGGCTGGGGAACGAGTACCTCGTCATCGGGACGGAGGACGGCACGGGAGAGATAATCGAGCGAGCCATCGCCTCCTGCCGACAGCCAGATCTGTGCCGGCTCGACCCCCCAGTCCGCTGCGAGTCGTTCCGTCAGATCCGTATGCGATGTCTTCGGATAGCTACTCACCGATCCGGCGTGGCGTTCGATCGCTTCGACGGCGGCCGGACTTGGTCCGAAGGCGTTTTCGTTCGACGCCAGTTTGATCAGTTCCCCCGGATCCATGCCAAGCTCGCGGGCGACTTCTTCGATACCTCGGCCCGCAACGTACTCCGTGTGGGCCGACAGGTCCCGTGGTTGCATACTCCCAACCAGTTCCCCGTGGTTATTAAGCGTGCCCAAGGACGCTTGCGAACGATCGGGTCTCGCCGCAACGTTTATTATACGTTGATTTCAAACGCGAAACAGATGCAATTCGGGCGCGGTGACGGTGTGCCGGACAGTACGACGTTCTCACAGGAGCTTGCCGAGCTCAAACAGAACGGCTGTAACATCCTGCTCGTCGGCGACGGGACCGTCCACAGCGACGCGTGTCGTCATCTCCTTGGCGAGGATCGTCGTCGACTGTTCGTGTTCACCGAGGGTGAATGGGTCTGTGCATGTGATCCCGAGACCGTCGACGGTCCCGACAGGGAGACGGTTCGAGTCACCGACGACGAGCGGTCACTGAGTGAGATCAGCAGCGAGGTCGTCGACAGCATCGACGCGTTGACAGACCGGGCCGACGGCCTCTCGCCCGGCGAGGTTCGACTCTGCTTCGACTCGCTGGGTCCGCTGTTCGTCGATCACGACCCGGAACAGCTGTTTCGACTCCTCCACATCGTCACGTCTTCCGTGCGACGCGTCGACGGAATCGGTCACTACCACCTCCGTGTGGATCGAGACAGCGACCACGTCAACCTGATCGAACCGCTGTTCGACGCACTGATCGAGGTTCGTCGAAACGACGGTGTTCCGGAACAGCGCTGGCACGTGCTCGGAACGGACGTGTCCAGTGACTGGCTGCCGCTCTAGCGGGTCGTGAGGTCGTCGTCGCTGACCCAGTTGAACCCCCCCTCGTCGGTGTTCCCGGAGGCGCGGTCGTCCTCGCCAGTTGGTTCGGCGCTCCCCGGAGTGTCCGGATCGGGCTCCGAATGCTCGGCGACCAGTTCCTCGACCGTCGATCCGTCCGCATTGCCGTCGTCCTCCGGCGTCGAGCGGCTGTTCGAAACCGACAGCAACGAGCCACCGGAGCCTGTGGCAGCGACGACAGCAGCGCCCTCGCCCGGACCGGCGGGCGCGGCAGCATCGTCGTCGGTGAGGGCCTCCCGCTCGATCTGTTCGAACAGGTCGTCGAGGCCGCTTGGCTCCGACTCACTATCCGTGCGCGTATCAGCGCCGAGTTCGACAGGCTCGTCGGCCGACGGCTGGCCCTCCTCGCCCTGTGACACTGGCTCGATCGAGACGTCCGAGAGATCGCCAAACACCTGCTGGAGTTCGTCGTCGGAGGCTTCTACCTCCCCTGTGAGGGAGCCGGTATCGCTTGCGGTCGCCTGTTCGGCGAGCTCGGCGGGGGAGCCGTCAAACACCGCACTGGGCTCGGCATCGGCATCTGGATCTGGAGCGGCAGGGCCGGTCGTTCGGGCGAGCAGTTCGTCAGTTGCATCCGGTCGCTTGCGCCGGTCGACCGTGCTTCGATTGCGTCCAGTTCCTGCCGTCGTTTCGCCGACGTGTGGTTTGATCCTTGTCGCCTCGCCGCTCTCGAAGGCGTCAGGTTGATCCTCACGCAGGAGCGGAACGCCGGCGAACTCCAGACGGTCGCCATACTCCGCTTGCAGCCGATCGAGCCGGGCGTGCTCGATCATGAGGACCCGCCAGCGTCGGTCGATCGGCCGCAACAGGACGAACGTCAGATCGGTATTCGCGAGCAGTCGGCGTTCGACCGCCGCGAGCAGGGCCGGGAAGTTGTCGTCTCCGAGCGGCGTGTCTGGATACTCGAATGTCATTCGGTGACCGGTTCCGGACGCGTCCTCAAGCACGACCTCGAAGCTTGCCCGGCCGTTGGCGTGTGTCGCATCTCGGAACGTGACCGAACAACCGTACGGCTCGAACACTTCGTTCAGGTGGACCTCGGGCGCGTAGTTCCAGTAACTGCCGGTGACGTTCATCCCGCGTCTGGACTGGGTGAGAATTTCGACCAGGCGTCTGGCAAGGGCTCTGGGCTCGGCGACATCGAGGTGGTCCTCGAGGAACGCCAGCACCGCTTTCTCGCATGTCACGTCGCTCTGGCCCGTGTGCAACGACCGGATCTCGTCGTCCGGGAGCCCAATATCACGAAGAAAAGCGAGATAGTCGGCGCGCGGTTCCGGAGGGATATCCACAGTCATGATGCGGGGTGTGTTCTCGATAGATACTAGTTATTGAAGCCATATCTATGTTTTCATACAGTGTCAATCGTTGGCACGACCGCCGGTACAATGAGGATCCCGGGGATGGAACAACGACGTATGCGATTCGAGACTGTTCAGGGCGATATCGCCGCACAGTCCGCAGACGCGCTGGTCAACGCGGCCGGAACGAGCCTGCAGATGGGAAGTGGTGTCGCCGGTGCGCTCAGACGTCGTGCAGGGCCTGCAATCAACGAGGAAGCGACGTCGAAGGGACCGATCGAACTGGGCGAGGCTGCGGTGACCGACGCCTACGATCTGGATGCCGAGTACGTCATCCACGCAGCGGCGATGCCACATTCCGGTGACGGACAGGCCACGGCCGAGAGCATTCGCGCTGCAACTCGGAACGCGCTGGAAACCGCGGACGAACTCGGCTGTGAATCCCTCGTGCTCCCGGCGCTTGGCTGTGGTGTCGCCGGGTTCGACCTCGAAACCGGGGCAGCGCTCATCGGCGAAACGGTCGAGGCGTACGAACCGCGCACGCGTGCCGACGTTCGACTGATCGGGTACACCGACGAGGAGTACGCGACCATCGAGGCTGCAACCGAGCAGTTCGTCGACGGTTAGCCAGTACTGACGATCCGTTCTATATCGATCCGGGAGACGGCGACCTGCAGAGCGATCAGCGACAGGACGCCAAGCAGAGCGTAGCCTGCCACCGCGATCCACGTCGACATCGCCGGACTGCCGATCGCTAGCTTTGCGATCGTGTTGAGCGGGTGTTCGGGCAACAGTGCCGTTACCATTGCGATAGCGAGGATACCAAAGGAGTAGAGGAACTGTGCCTGTCGCCGATCGGTCGTCACGAGCGCGAGTCCGATTCCCATCGAAACCACGGCAAGCGCGAGCGCACCGACGACCGCGAGCAGCGCCGGGACGTTCTCGATCGGCGTGCCGTTCACTCGCAACAGTACGAGCCACAGTGCCGCCTGTGCAGGAGCTAACAGCGCCGCTGTCAGTAACTTCCCGTCGATGATCTCACCCACCTCGATCGGTGCGACAGCGAGCAACTCGAACGTGCCTCGCTCCAGTTCCTCGCTGATCGTATCGACTGCGAGGCTCCCGCTGATGAACACCGGAAGCAAGAGCAACAGGGGGACAAGAACTGTGTACGTAAACCCGTAGTACGGAGCAGGATCAGAGGGATCCGGCCCCGCTAGCGGCTCTGTATCGAGATATGCGGCCCGCTGGCTTCGCTCGAACGCCTCATACTGGAGCAACACCTCCTGAAGGCTCGTCACGACGACGGTCGACTCGATGCCGTCGGGTGGGACGGTCGTTTCGACCTGTATTCGCCCGTCCCCGCTGCTCTCCGCGATCAGGACCGCGTCGATCGCGCCAGCCTGATATGCGCTTCGTGCCGCCGCGGAATCGTCGAACGTCACTGTCTCGACGTTCTCCTGGCCGCTCGCCACGCTGGCGAGGTCGTGGCGGTGTTCCCCGGAGACACCGACCGATACCTCGCCGCCCGCGCTCGCCGGGTCGTACAGCGAGACCAGCCCGACGACAAGGAACGAGGAGAACGCCGCGATGACGAGCTGCATCAGCAAGGCGAGCACGATCGTCTTCTCGCTTTTGAGCGTCGAGAGCTCCCGCAGGCCGATCCGAATACGCGGCCTTCGATCACTGGACATGGAAGATCACCACGTAGTTGTACAGCGTGTGGATCGAGATTGCCAGTACGAGCATCGCCACGTAGTGGAGCCGATCCCGACGGGCACCGAGAGCGGAGACGACCGCAGTGAGGGCATGCAGTGCGAGTGGCAACAAGAACAACCCAACAGCGAGTGCTGGCGATACTCCTTCGGTCGTCGGGAACGCGACCGCGCCGAGCTCGAGCTGTGTGATTCCGACGATCTGTGCGATATGTGTGACCTTTTCGGCGAGGAAAAATCCAAGCCCGCTCGCGGCCCCAACGGCGATTGCTGTCCGAACCGAGGGATCGAACCGGTTGTGCGCGTAGCCAGCGTAGACGTGCAGGCTCTTTGCCAGCTCCTCGGTACAGGAGATCAACAACAGTAAGACGGGCAGTGCGAACGCCTCGGGGAGGGCAAAGAGGACGGTGACTGTGAGCAACTGGGCGACGAAGACGAACGGAATCATCAGGCCACTGATCGCCGCGACGCTTTTCAGCCCCGACACGTAGTTCGCCAGGGCGTCGAGTAGCTTCAAATGAACTGATCGCTGGGAGAACATATCCTCCTCACGGTAGACACCAGCCCCGAGGCCGAAAAGCAGGAGGCTCAGGAGGTAGAACGCCCCGGTCGAGAACGTATACTGCAGTACGGAGACGGCTTCACCCTGCAGATCCCAGACGACGAGCGTCAGCGGCGATATCAGCGCGATCGGCGTGATCTCGGTGAAGATTGCCGGGACGAACACGTAGGAGGTCAGGAATACGCTGATCGTCACCGTCACGAACGTCAACTCCTTGAACGAGCGGGCGAACATCGCGCCGACGAACGTCGCCGCCAGAAAGAGCAACGCGATCGGGAGCACGGCCGCAACCGAAACGAGCCCGCCGCCGATCGCCAGTGCGATCGCGACCGAGACGCCAGCCAGCGCGGCGAGATACGGCACCGTCTTCCCGACGATCACATCGCCGCGACTCACGGGGGCGACAAGCAAGAGCTCGCCACGGCGGTTGATCCGCTCGTTCATAATCGAACTGCCGTAGAGCTGGATGACGAAGTTCATCGGGATGATAAAGAGAAATGCAAGTACCAGCGAACCGAACGGGAACGGTGGCGAAATTCCAGCAGGGGTGTCGACGACGCCATCGCCGGCGATCGCCTCGCTGATCCAGTTGCCGACATCCGAGTCGTCACCGGCCACAGGATCGTCGTTGTCCGTAGCGTCGTCGCTATCGTTTCCGTCATCGTCAACCGTGTGATCGTCCGTATCGCTCGTCCCGTCGTTGTCCGTCCCGTTATCGCCATCAGTTTCGGGGTCGTCGGCATCGTCCACAGTGTCTTCAGTTTCATCCGCAGCCGTGTCGGCTGGCTCCTCGGCGAGAACCGTCTCATCGGTCCCGCTAGCTTCGTATCGGAGATCGACGAGTACCGGAAATGCGGCAGTCTGGTTGCTCTCGGCCGACATCATCCGATAGTTGTAGCCGTCGATCGCCGCCTCGAACTCCCCCATGGCGGCGTCACCCTTCTGGGTGTCTGCCTGTGATAACTCGTACCCCCCCGGTCCGTACGGCTCCAGTACGATCTCGGCGTCGCCACGCTCGATCAGGTCGTCCTCGGGCGGGACGGGTTTGAGCGCGGAATGCTCGTCGACAGCATCGTAGTAACTGCTGTCGGCCGGAATGCCGACTCGATAGATATCGTCGTCGAGAGCGACGCTCCCGCCGAACACCGCGAGACCGCCACCGAAGACGAGTATCAGCCCGAGAACCCCGAGGATCACGCTCCGCCTGTCGACAGAGCCGATCGACTGACTGAATTCCCAGCGGGCCACCCGGAGCGTCTTGCGCGGCTTCACGCCTCGGCCTCCCCGGCGATATCGAGGAAGATGTCTTCGAGACTCGGCGTCTCCGTCTGGATGTCGACGACCGAACCGCCCGCGGCAATCGCTCGCTCCCGGACGTTCTCGACCGCCTCCATATCCTCGACTTCGGTGATGAATCGGCCGTTCTGCTGGACGCTATCCGGCACCTCCACATCCGTATATACCGTGTAGGACGTCCGACCGTGTCGCTTCCGGATCCCCTCGACCGTGCCTCTGGCGATGATTTCGCCGCGGTTCATCACCACGAGCCGGTCGCAGATACTTTCGACGTGAAAGAGGTTGTGCGCACTGAACACGATGGTGCGGCCCTCCTCACTCAGCTCACGGGTGAACTCGATGATGTAGTTGGTCGTCAGCGGGTCGAGCCCGCTGGCCGGTTCGTCGAATATGAGGACATCTGGGTCGTTGACCAGCGCCCGCGCGATGGCGACCTTCCGTTTCATTCCCTTCGACATGTCGCCGATCGCCCGGTTGCGATGTTCGAGGTCCAGCCGATCGAGCGTCTCCGTGATCCGCTCGGTTGCGACTTCCTTCGGCACATCGTAGAGATCGGCGAAAAATCGGAGATACGATATCGCCGTCATATCTTCGTACAGCGGTGACTCTTCGGGGAGAAAGCCGAGATTCTGTCGCATCTCGGTTTCGCCCGCCTGCACGCCGGCGACGGTTGCAGTGCCTGCAGTCGGTTCGATCAACCCGGCGAGCATCTTGAGCGTGGTCGTTTTCCCTGCTCCGTTCGGACCGACGATTCCGAACACCTCCCCGGCGTCGACCTCGAACGTGGTATCCTCGACCGCGACGAACCCGCTGTACTCCTTGCGGAGATTCTCGACCTCGATCACACTACTCGGGTGCAGGCACCGGGGGAATAAAAGGATTATCTGGAAATCAAACCGCAACCACCGTCGGATATTGAGGCCAGTACCGATCGAGTCACCGGATCGGCACCGGTAGGCACTGCCAGGACGAATTTGTCTCGGATAGACAAACAGGAAATATCCGCGCTATTGTACGGTCAGTCCCGTCAGGA
>OBKM01000762.1_pt1 | contig 14992 bp, 9 predicted proteins | sample 1519691 | NCBI WGS metagenome assembly OBKM01 (sample SAMEA37050418, study PRJEB22526) | metagenome | biome: saline pan; feature: lake; material: water | place: Egypt | collected 2015 | depth 0.5 m | reverse complement strand
TCGACAGACGAAGGCAATCAGACACTACTACGTCGGGAATTGAAGGACCACTCAGTCACGACTCCTCTGTCCACGTTTGGGACGGAACTCAATCACCCACAGCGTCGAGTTGGGTTCGTTCGACACCCCCGTCGCCCCGCCGAACCACGGCAGCAAGTTCCTGTGGGGTTTCGAGAAAGACCGCTTCACCGCCCGGTGAGCCCAGGTTAGCGCGAATCACGTTCTGACAGCAGACGTTGCCGCGCCGACGGGGGGCGCTGTGGCGCGTGTGACCGACGACCTGTGGTGGTGCATCCTCTGACAGGTAATCGAAGTCGAGCCAGACGAGGCCGGCCCCCGCGCTCTTGAGGTGACCGTCACCAACGCCGAGGACACGTCGATACGTCGAGAGTACCTGTTGCTGGACCGTTACGTCGTCGATCGTTTCGGCAGCATCACGGAGATCCCCAGCAGCGTCAACGAGCGAACTGTTGACTGCAGTCACATCGTACTCGTCCGGGGACCCTGCGTGGGCGTAGGTCACGTTGTACCCGCGATACGCGGCCGTAATCCAACCGTCTCGAATCCGGTCGAACAACGCGTAGCGCTGTTCGGTGCTGACCTGACTGCTGTACCAGTCCGGGAAGCCGAAGTAGTCCCCAGAGAGCGCGATAGCTTCGTGATTCCCGAGCGTCACGCGGACGCGACCCCGTGGGGCCTCTGCGGCGAGGCGTGCCGTCAGTTCGAGCACTGCCTCGTTTGCTGGCCCACGATCGACGAGATCGCCGTTGAACACCAGGACGTAGTTCTCGTCCGCCCAGTGTAGGTCGCCGTCGGTGTCCTCGTACACGACAGGTGGCACGTCCGGGAGTTCTCGAAGTGTGAGGAGGGCACTCCGTGCGGCATCCAGATAGCCATGGATATCACTGAGGCTGATGATCGTCGGCGGTTCGTCCGTCGTCTCTGCCAGGGGGTGTACCGAATCCCGATGGGAGTTATCCAGCGACTGCCAGTCAGCGTCACGATGCAGGAACATGTCCTGTGGAGCGACTGCGAGTAAGTGTGTTCGTTGCAACGATACGTGGCGGGTGCATTCCCGCGTGGTGTACTGTGGTTGTGGACATCACGTGTCTCGATGGGTGTTGCTGTGTAATATCTCTCGTGCCGTGTGCGGTGTTACAACCGTGTCTCACGGTGGTGTCGCTACGCGAGGGCATACAGTACGCCGTTGGTGTCGACCACGAGAAGTGTATCCCCCGCAATCACGGGCGTGTGTGGGACTTCACTGTCAGTTGCATACGACCAGCGTTCACGCCCGGATTCGAGTTCGAATGCGTATACGTCGTTCATACGTGCTGGGAGCGTCTTTCGTCCGGAACCGGAACAACCAACGTACAGGGCATCGGTCCCGACGACCGGTCCCGTGAACTCGTGTCGGTGTTTCGTGCTTCGCCAGCGCTCCGAACCGCTGGGACGGTCGAGCGAGAGTACCACACCGGTATCAGTACTCACGTAGCACGCGTCGGGTGTCACGGCCATTCCAGTAACTCCCCCGTCGATACCCTGTTCCCATCGTCTGTCGCCACTCGTGATATCCAGCCCAACCACGGTCTTGCGACCGCCTGCATAGACCGTCTCGCCGAAGACAGTTGGCGGATGCCTGAACGGTGCGCCACCGCTGTGTTGCCATTCGAGTCTCCCGGTCTCGAGTCCGAGTGCGGCGATGCCATCGAACGTCGGGACGATGACGCGGTCGTGAGACAGCGCGCCAGCAGCGTGAACATTGCCGGGCACTCGACGCTCCCACCGGGGCGTCTCGGGCAAGGTGAGCGCCAGGACGAGACCATCGGCAGTCGTGACGACGACTGTGTCGCCGGCGACGAGCGGCGGGGCATGGATTGTGTGCTGCACGTCAAGCCGTTTCCCCGACTGGTCGTCACTCGCTGGGACTGCGTAGACAGTACCGTTTCGGTCGGCTGTGTAGAGGCAGTTGTTACGGAGGACTGGCGCCGTCAACGCAGTGTCAGACAGTGTCACTTCATAGGTAACCGCGCCGGAGTGAACGCTGACGACGTGGACGGTCCCGTCCCGCGTCGTGACGAATACGTCGTCACCGAGCACTGCTGGCGGACCGGTTAGGATAGGTGTGTCGTCTACGACCCACGCGCTGTCGGGTGTGGTGGTCGGACCCGACGCAGCGACACGCCCGGTACGTCGGTTGTCGACGCCTTTCTGACGTGTCTCCTCAATTGCGTGGATATCGAGGAACGCTCTCTCCAGTGCCTTTCGGAGTTGCAGGATATCCTCGTAACGGTCGGCGGGGCGGGTTTCGAGCGCGGTCAGAATTGGGACATCCAGCGATCGCGGCAGCGACGAGTTGACGGAACTCGGGGGTTCGATGTCGCCGGCGACCGTCTGCCCAACCATCTCTCGACGTGACCCTGCAACCGGAGGAACTCCGGTCAATAGAGCATAAACTACACCCCCAATCTGGTAGATGTCGGTTCGTTGATCCGGCGTACCGAACTCGTCCGGGCGGACCTGTTCCGGCGCTGCATAGTGATACGATAGTCCCTCGATATCACCGCTGTCGGTCAAGAGTAACTTCGCGAGTCCGAGATCTGTAATCTTCGGGACATCCCAGACATCGCCCGGCATCTGCCGGAACAGCACGTTCTCCGGTTTCAGATCAAGGTGGACGACACCACGTTCGTGCGCGTACCGAAGGCCGCGCGCGAGACAGATGCCGACCCAGAGCGACTGCTCCAGACTGTGTTGCTGAATGTGATCCGCGAGCGTCCCTCCATCGGCATATTCGAGTGCAATCCAGTGGCGGGGTTCCGTTCCCCAGTCTATCACGTCGATGATGTAGTCGTGATCGAGATGTGGCCACAGCTCCGCTTCACGCTCGAAGCTCTCGGAGAACACGTCGTCGTGGAGTTCCTTGAGGGCAACCGTCTCTCCCTCGGGTCTGTCGACGGTCGCTCGATAGACGGTCGCCGTTCCGCCGGTCCCGAGCAGTTCGTGCTTCTCGAAATCCTCGTAAGTAAACTCGACTCGCGGCGGACCAGTTATCTCCCCTGGGACGCGTCGATGTTCCCGGAGAACCGCCTCGATTTCGCGCTCCCCTCCCATCTGAAGTACTCTCAAGCGCAACGAACAAAAACGATTCGCCATTCACTCGTCCAACAGCTCGATCTCGGTGCCCCGGTCGAGATGCAGTTCGTACGAGTCGTTGTAATCGTTGTAGCTAACCCGTGCATCGGTGAGGGTGTACGTGTTGCCCTCCGTGAGCGCGTCGTGCCCAGAATCCTCCCAGATTATGAATTTTTTGGTCGTAGTTCCGTCAGTAACGAGTCCTGCCTGCGTCTGTTTGTTTGCACTCCCGAACGACTGTTCGACCTTGACGCGACGGAGTGTGACCCGTTCGTTATCCGTCGAGAGAGCGCCGAGCGTGGCTGGCGTCAGATGATGGTCGATCTCGTCGATGAACCGCGAGCGATAGTTGGTGCTGGTGACGATATCGAGTGTCTCGCTCGAGCGCGTCATCGCGACGTAGAATAGTCGCCGTTCTTCGGCGATGTTTTCTTCGGGTTGGATTCGTACTGGTTCGATGAGGTCGTCGTTCTCCACCTGTGATGGAAACCCGTACGTGTCCTCGACTGCGTGCATAATGATGACGTGGTCGGCCTCGTCACCCTTGGATTTGTGTACGGAATACAGTCGAACGTACTCTGAGGGATTCGATTTATCTTCCGGGGACTGCGTCGCGTCGATACCGCGGCCAGCACACGCGACCTCGAGTTGATCGTAAAACAGATTCGTGCGGCAGAGAACCATCACCTCCCCGGGAGTTGCGCCACGCTCAAGGTACCGCTCAAGGAGTGCGGCGACGTAGGCACACAGTTCGTTCTTGTAGGACTCCCAGAACGGTGCTGACGTAAGACTGTGTAGCTGGATGTCTGTATCGGCGCTGCCCACTGCTTCGACCGTTTTCTCAAGTTGTCGTTCGTTGTTCCGAATGAGGTCGTTACTCGCTTCGACGACTGTCCGGGGACAGCGGTAGTTGGCGGTCAACTCCGTCCTGTGAGGAGTCCCGAAGTACTCCTCGAAGTCGATGAAGAACGTCACGTCCGACCCGGAGAACGAGTAGATGCTCTGCCAATCGTCCCCGACGCAAAAGAGTGTCGTGTCGTTGTCCGGCGTCACCAGGCAGTGCAGGAGTTCCACTTCGGCGTTCGAAATGTCTTGGAACTCGTCAACGAGGATCTGGTCGTATCTGGTCGTATATGTGTCCGGGTGTTCAGATGCAATCTCGATTGCTTCGTACAACATCCCCGGATAATCGATGTACTCGTTCGCCCGAAGGTGCTCGAGGTAGTGGCGGTACAGGTACAGTGCACACCGCCCAAATGCGAATTCCTTGGGTGGACTGTCCGCAAGGCGGTCAGCGAGCTCCGGCGGCGAGAGGTTGAGCTGTCGAGCGTTGCGTACAAAAGAGTTGAATAGATTCTTGATTTTGTACTCGATCTCGGCATAATTGAACGCGGATTCGATGAACTCCTCGTAGGACAACTCATCGAGAATGACTCCAGCGTCGATGAGTCGCTGTCTCAGAGCGCGTTTGAGTCGACCTGCCCGTGCCTCGAATTCGTACGTTTCGATCAGTCGGTACTCGTCTGTCTCGGTGAAACGTTCCCGTTCCCACCGAATCGCGGTTTCGAGTTCGGTCCGTGACGACGGCGCCCCCCACTCCGGTACGTCCCCACTTGCAGTCACGGGATGGTGTGAAATCACGATGTCGTATGCAGGGAGGTAGAAATTCGCCCGGTAGGCTCCACGACCGGGTGCCTCCTCTAGCCACTCCTGCAACGAACGATACTCGTAGTCGACATCGTTGAGGAACAGGAAATCTGCAATACACTTCTCCGAGTCTGAGCGTACGTTTTCCTGTCTCAACGTCTGTTTGCTCTCCTCGAGATACTCCGTCACCGTCGATTCCTTTTCGTCGAACTCCGCAGGAGACGTGATATCGTCATAGAAATGTTTCAAAAACTGGAAATATCGCCGTTTGAATTCCGAATCTCTCTTGTTAGTTTCCGTCTGTATAACCTCATCTATCATATTAAACCTGTCTTGATCAGAAAATACCTCCGGCTTGACCCCGCGTTCTTCTTCGATAATGTTCATCCCGAGTTTATGAAACGTCGACGTTTCGACTCCACGGATGCCGAACTCCCGCTCAAGTCGGTTGCTCATGACCGCAGCAGCGTTGTTCGTGTAGCTGAGTGCGAGTATTCGCTCCGGTCGGACGCTGTTACTGCGCTCGCGGAGATAGGCGATGCGATGAGTCAGTGTGACTGTCTTGCCGGAGCCTGCACCGGCAACGACGAGATTGTACTTATCATCGTGGAGAACGGCCTCCCGTTGTTCATGACTCAAATCGTGACCAGCCTCGTCGATATTGGTGAACAACGCCTCGTGCTTCGCTTCCTCCCGCTCGATAAATCTCGAATTGTACGTTTCGACGAATGTACTACGTTCCGCCAGCTCTCGACGTAACTCGGTGAGTCGGTCGATGTACGCATCGGCCAGCGGTGTCTCCCGGGCAGCGTCCAGTCCGTTATCGATGGTCGTTTCGATACGAGACACGGCCTCAAGGATGTCGCGTCGCTCCGGCGTCGATAGATAGGACTGGAACCCACGATAGCTTGCAAGGTCGTCCTCCAGAGTTTCGAACTGCCGTTCGGCGTCGTCAGCGTGTCGGCCGACCGTCCGGTACGCCGTGAGCCACTGGTCGACACGTGACACGACGCGTTCGATGTCCTCGAGTTCCGCCAGTTCGCTGCGATACAGATACCGTGTGTCGAGTTCACGAACCGACGCCACCCGGGAGCGAGTCTGATCGAGGCGGACCGAGACGTTCTCGATGCGTGACCCCTCGAACGAACGGTCCCGAAGAGCCGTCGCGTCTGCCTCAAGTCGAGTCTTCATCTCTCGCAGGTCCCGCATGGCAGACTCGAACTCCTCGGCCACCCGTTCCCGCTTTCGTCGATGTTCCCGGACACTATCGATATCGATGAAACGCCGGGCAACGGAACGCGGGAGAATCGTATTGACTAGACGCCATCGACTCTCTGCCCGGTTGAGTCTCTCTGAGAGGTCGTCGAACGGCATCGTCCAGTATTTTCGAGGGTGGGTTATTAAGATTGTCCAACTATCAAGAAACACCGGGGGAGAGTCCGCTACACCGTTCCGGGTTCGCCGTCAGTCCCCGTCCTGAAGTTGTTCGAACAGCGCCTGAACATCGAAAATCGTGATCGTCGCCGGGTCCTCGAGAGCGAAATCGAAGAACTCCGCGTTCGCCTGTGCCGCTTTCGTTTGGTGCGTGGTGAACAGCGCCTGGACATCGAAGATGTCGAACACTCCGTCCCCGTTGATGTCTTCGTAAAGACCGTCGTTGGTGAGGTCTTGCGGGGCGTTGTCGACCCCCGGGAGTGGTGGCGGACCGTCCGGCAACGCCACATCGAGCACTGTCGTGTCGTTCTTGGTGATGGTCACGTCGAGAATTGGTGCCCCGTACTCGGCCTTGTCGACGACGCCATCGTACGTTACGGGAGGGAGTGTCGTTTCGTACACGCCGCTTCCATTGGTCGTTGCCGTCTCGACCAGTGTATCCTCGTGGTAGAATCGGAGTTCGACATCGGCGAGTTCCACGTCTGCCTGGTCAGTAACGAGTCCGGTGACGGTCCCAGGTTCGTGGGCGGACAGCGTGACGTTTCGGTGCTGGGTGTCGCCGGGTTCGATGTGAATCTCGCTGGAGTGAGAGGCGAACCCGAGTTTCTCTGCGACCAGTTCGTACGAACCTGGCGGTGCCTGGAGGGTAAACTCGCCAGTGTCCGCCGTCTCGGTACTCGCGACGACGATATCTTCGTCGAAGAGTGTCACATTTGCCGCTGCGATCGCCGAGTCGTCCTCGCCAGTCACAGTTCCGGTTACCGTGCCATCCAGCGCTTCGAGTGTGGCGTTGTGGACGGTCTGTCCACCCGGGTCGAGTGAGATGGGCTCGGAACTCTCCTCGTAGCCAGGTTTCTCGACCGTAACCGTATACGTCTCGGCGGGCACTTCGAGTGCGTATGCGCCGTTCTCGTCCGTGGTCGTGTTCGTGTGCTGGTCTCCGTCCGTGCTAAGGATGACCTGTGCATCCGAGAGTGGATTGCTCGCGTCGTCGGTGACGACGCCAGCGACCTCTGCTGTCTCCAGCGAGAGGGAAACGTTCAGTTCGATGTCGTCGTTGGGAGTGACCGCAACACTGGTGTTTGCGGGTTCGTGCGCCGGGCTGTCGGCGGTGAGTCGGTGGCTCCCGGTCGGTGCAGCGAACGAGTAGGTTCCGTTCTCGTCGGTCTCGACGCTCGCGAGGTCGTGCTGGTCGTGAACCAACGCGATGTCGGCGTCGGCAATCGGCGACCCATCTGCGTCGGTCACAGTCCCGTGAATCTGGCCACTCGCCGTGGCGTCGGAGGCCAGGGCCGCCATGGCGTCGACGATGCCGTGACCGTAGCGGTTATTGGGGTCGGGCGACGTGCCCGGTGGTGTGGTTGCCGTCTGCGTCAACGCATCCCGGATGTTCGTCGTGGACAACGTCTGGTCGGTCGCAGACTGAAGGAGCGCGACGACGCCGGAGACGTGGGGTGCTGCCATACTCGTGCCCCACAGGGATTCGTGCTCACCACCCGCGACAGCACTCGTCACCGCCACCCCCGGAGCGGCGACCGTCGGTGTCGTCCACTGTGCGGGCCACTCCTCCGGCGCATCCAACCAGTCGCTTTTATCCTCGTAACGCCCACTGGAGAATTCAGCGATCTCCTCGTCTTCGTCCGAGGCACCGACGGCAATCGCATCGTACTCACTCCCCGGAGTACTCCCGGTGCCCTCCCCTGCGTTCCCGGCAGACGCGACGACGGTCGTCCCGAGTGCGTTCGCGTCCCGAATTGCATCAACGAAGAAACCGGACTGTCCGGGCGAACCGAGACTCATCGAGACGACATCCACATCGTGTTCGACAGCCCACTCCATTCCGGCGAGCACCTGGCTGACTGTCCCGCCGCAACTGGTTTCTGTGCAGTCCGTGAGGACTGCACCGTGATACAGGTCCGTTTCCGGTGCGACACCGATGGATTGCCCACTTGCGTCACCGCCTGCGACTGTCCCGCTCACGTGCGTGCCGTGGCCAGGGTTGTCGTCGTAATCCTGTGGGTTGGAGTGACGCGGCTCTCCGTCACTGTACCAGTCTCCCCAGGCTTCGAGTTCGATATCCGGATGTGTTGGGTCCGCCCCGGTATCCAGCACGGCGACGCTCGTTCCCTCGCCCATCGTGTCGTGTGTGCTCCACACCGCCGGTGCATTGACCTGGTCGAGACCGTACGTCGTCGCCGTGCTGAATTCCGTCACGGGCATGCCGTCGTCGACGTGTGGTTGTCGAGTCTCGAGTTCGGTCTGTACAGGAGTGTCGTGCTGGGTCCGCTCGATGAATACGTAGTCGTTCGGTGACAGTTCCGTGACGCCGTCGATGTCCAGCAGGGTCTCGACGGATGTCTGGTTCGGATCGAACGAGACGAGTGCTGTGTTTCCGAGCCAAAAATTCCGCTCGACGGTCAGGCCCGATGTCTCGGATGCGTACCGCTCGAGTGGCCGCTGTGTCGCGTTCGCTTGTGCCTGCAGATATTCGAGAGACGTTTCCGGCCGCTCGGCAACGGAATCGAACGACACCAGCAACTGGGTCGCTTCACGGCTGGCGTTCTCACCCGGTGCGCTGGTCGCTGTGTGAGGGGAGTCTCCAACGGTAACCGTCGTGTTCTCGGCCGTGGGCATCGCGGCCTGTGGGTCGTTGTGCTGTCCTGAATCAGCCAGGGCGACACTCGCCGCGGAGAGGCCCGAGAGAACGACGAAGGCGGCGACGATGACACCGACCGCAACGAGGCCGGTTCTGTGCGTACAGCGGAGTGACTCGCCGCGAGGGATGCAAGCGGCAATCCACCGCGTATCGATACTACTCGACGGTCGACTGTTCGACCACAGATCGGTTGGAGGCATCACAGAGACGACATCGGCCCGGGGAGGGATATCGAGCAGGCCGTGACTGACGTGGGAGGCCTGACACGCGTGTGGAACGTGACCAGTGTTACAAGGAGCCGTGACGAGAGTCACGACAAAGGCGTGGGAACAGACCCAACAGGGCGCGGAAGCTATGTTGAAACGGCGAGAGAATCCGTCTCATGGACAGGCCGTGAACTGACCGGGGTCAACCCGCGACTGTTATGTGGCGCTGGCACGCCACCGCCGCAGCTTCCGACGCAAACTCATATTGGTTATATATCAGCACCATCTACAAACTATCTTGAACGGGAGTTTTCTTGAAGTACCGCAGCTAACAGGGATGGGAGCAGGTCCTGGGACGTTGTGGGGTGAGATGTACGTTAATTGGACGGCTCGTCGAATGTGTAGTCGGCGTCCTCGAGCCTGTATCTGAACGAGTGATAGATACCTTTTCCATACTCCGTGAGCATAACCCGATCAGACGACCCTCGTTCCCGAATAGTAATCGAGCCCCGTTCGGCCATCGGTTCGATAACGTGATGTCTGAGCAGGTTGTGTTTTCCATTCTGTCCAGCATCGGTGTCTCGAATGAACGGGAGTTCGTGTTCCTCGGCGAACTGGATGAGCTCCGATTTCGTCCGGAACGGTTCGTCAGTGTCTCGCATCTCTGTGTTCTGTGTCATAATATAATGCATGATTGTGACCCACTCCAGTCGTGGTTCCTCAACCCGGTAATTCGGAATCGATTTAACGGATTCAATCCCTCTGGCGGGTTTGGGATAATCCGACCCAGCCCGCTTCGGGTCGGCGTAGTAGGGGGTCGCCTCCCCCGTCGACATACAGGCAATCATGCTCGCGACGGCCCAGATTTTGTTCCCGCTCGAGATATTTACGTACACCTCGTCTTTCGAGCGCTGTTGATCGATTGTTTGGGCGACATCAGCAATACTCTCGTACAGGTCGGTCGCTTTCGAGTGCATTTTTTCGTACTCGATTCCTGCGTCGTCGAGAGCATCGTACAACTCTTCGTGGACCTGTTTCAGGGGACCGGTCTGTGGGAGATACTCGATCAGAATTACTCGGTCGGCGTCGTAATCGATAGCTGGCTTACTGATTCGTTCGTTTTCTCCCCCAAGTGGGGCAATGTGAATTGCTCGAGATGGTTTCTCCATGGAGAATCGTATATCCGAATAGTTATAACACTTCTGGTCGGGTTGACAGTTTTCCGGCAGTCGGTAACACTCCTAACGCACCTCACGGTGGTTAACGAACACACCGGCCCGAGGAGATAGGCATCGGCCCCGTTGGTTCAGTTGCGATGTCCAGCAACAAGGCGAACCCGACGAGGAGTGCAGAAACGACCAGCAATCGATATCGGCTGGTCACAATCGACGTAGAGGACGCGAGGAGTGAATCGTCGGCAGCATACGAGTACTCGGACCTCAAGCGCAGTGGCTTGGCGCTCACGGTCGTCGTGATGCACGTGCTGTACTGGCCGGTGTATACGCTGTTGTTCCCATACCAGTACCTCTACCGAGCGATCAAGTTCCGCTTCTGGACGAACGATTCTCCTGCGGATCGTCTGAGATTCACCATTGCGAATGTCAGGGAGAATATGCAGAAATTTAAGTTCCTACGCCAATCCGACCGGTTTGTGCTGTATCTCCGTGCGTCACGCCTGTTCACACCGGCGCAACTGTTTCCGTTTCTCCCGGGGAACGCGCCGATTCGAGAATCGTCATCGAACGAGACGTCGCCGCTGCCAGACGACTGGGATGTCAGGCGCCGTGCGGTCTATCAGCGTGACAACTACCAGTGCGTGAACTGCGGTGCGGCAGGGGAACCACACGGTTCTCACGAGTTACACGCAGACCACGTCGTCCCGCGGAGCAGAGGAGGGCCCGACGACCTGGTCAATCTCAGGACCCTCTGCAGGGAGTGTCACGAAGCCAGACACGCAACGATTTTCGATTGAAGTAATACAAGCAACACGTACGTGACGCGTGAATCGGAGCAGTTCACGGAGCTGCATCGGGAGACCGACTGGAACGCGCTCAGCGAACGCTCTCTCGTCGTGAGCACGGCAGTGCAAACTGGGAGACCCAGCGCCGCCGGGTTGCCTGGCTCACCCGGCGGATTCGGTGAAACGTACTTGACTCCCAGCACAAACTGACGATCTTGCGGGTCACAGCGAACGACACGGTATTCGTCGAAGATCTGGATGTGAAGCCGATGCTGGGCGGTCCCCAGAACGCCCGGAACAAGCAGGATGCGGCGTGGTGACGGTTCATCGAGCTGCTGGGCTACAAGGCTGGCCTGCACGGCTATCAGGTCCGGCAGGTTGAACCGGCGAACACGACCAGAGCGTGTAGTCAGTTCGGAGTCTTAAGCGAGAAATCGCTGTAGGTGCGCACACACGCCTGCACAGCGTGTGGGTTCGAGTGTGACACGTGACTGGAATGCCCCCGCAACGTGTTGGCACGCGGGTTGCAGCAACCAGGGCTGGGACAGTCCGAAGTACAACGCCTGCTCGAGACTGGAACCGCTGTGGAGACTGACCACTCGAGGTCCGTCTCTGCACGCACTGTCGCCGAAACAGGAAGCCCACCCGAAGGGACGGGAAGCCCCGGCCTCAACGAGGCGGCCACCGCCGCCGAGTAGATCGGGTAGTTCACCGGAAGTTATAGTCCTGTGTAACACATCGGACAACGAAAATTCACCGTTTTCTGTGATGCTTGTAACGGTCCCCACGGTGGTCAGTGAATACACCGAGCAGAGTAGATGAGTGTCCCACTGCTTGATTCAGTTGTTATGTCCACAGAGCAATCGACTTCGACGCGGACGGAACAACTCGCGTCGGTGAATCGGTCTCGGCCGGGTACCTGTGATGCGGAACCCACGGACAGCAAGACACCGGGGGCTTACGAGGGATCGTATGACACAAATTAGGAAGCCTATTCGCAACAGGCCCGGTTTTGTGAACGCGTTCGACATAGTCCCGAAGTATGACTCGACAGATAGCTACCGGAGTGAGAACTCGTATTTCGGTAATGGAGTCTACCCCGGTGACTGGGGCAGGCGAAAAGATGCAATCTGGTACTTACAAGACGACCAGTGTGGTCGGTGTGGTTGTCAACCACGCAGGTCGCGGAGACATGTTCATCACGTCGTCCCGCTCTCTGAGGGAGGTGATAATTGCCTGAACAATCTCGTTGGCCTCTGTGTAGACTGCCACTCCCTCATGCACCCGGATAACGAGGAGCTAAACGGCAGTTGGTCTGCTGCACCGAAATATCCGGCGAAGAGTGCAGTCAGCGATGTCGCCGTAATCAAGCGTGACAACACGATAGAAACAATTCCCGGGGTGGAAGATGACCTGGAAGCACTCGGTGAGGAAACCAACTCGAAGGCGAACCGGTGTTCCATTCAATCACGGGCAGTCTACGATATCGGCCCGGAATCCGCTCGGAGACTTGGTGCAATCAAGGACACTCACACAGGGAACGAGCAGAAAAAACTAGTTGAGGAGTTGAATTACTTGCTTCTCTCACACGGCCGAAAACCTGAAAACGAGCTGGTATTCCACCGGTATGTAACCGTTCACACACCGCTTCGCGGCCTCCTTGGGTGGGTCTCGTCATTCGAACCCGAGTGTACTGTTGAGTCCACCCACGACGGGACACTCAGCGAGTCACTCGTCGGCGAGGTCGTCCACAGCGCAACGGAGAGGGAGTACGCCTTTGTAGCAGACGTGGACACAGTCACGGTTTCGATTACCGGTGGTGACGGTGAAACGACCACTAGAACCGTCTCGCTTTCCGAAGCGAGTCCAGAACAGACTGTTTCAGTGTCGTTGTCACCACCGCCACTATCGACCGGTACACTCGGTTCGTACCTCTGGGATGCCGGTGAAAAAACGAGGATTACCCCTCTCCTCTATGGAATTCTCTGGCTCACTGTTGTGCCAGCTGCGTGGCTGATGCTAATTTCTGCAGCTCTCTTCGGGATGGTTTCTGCAGGTGCAGCAGTAGTACTGATTCTCAACGCTCTCTTATTGGGCGGTTCCTGGGTGGAAGCTGGGGCCGCAGCGGCGTACGCGATAGGGTCGCTCGTACTCATCCTCGCTGGGGAGGTTATCCTCGACTTGTTCAGCGACTGAACTTTCGTATTCCGATTGGTTTCTCTCACCCGTCCGGGCCCGTTCCACAGACTGACTCAAAGCTGGAAAAATCGTACAGTTAATAAACACCTCCGTTCGTGCGTGAACGCGGCCTCGGGCGCGGACGTGCCCGAGGCCGCAGTCCTTGATTGCATCGTTGGTGCGTTCGACTCCTGTCCGGTTGTTGTACGTCTCGTCTAAGATCAGTCGATCACATCGGATTATACTGGGAGTGTCTGCTTGTAGAAGGTGTGCACCAAACACAAGCAGACAACCGAATAGAGGAAGAGCACCTCCCTAATTTTGACGTCAACAGCCTCAACGAGGAGTTGCCGATAGAACTCGGAGAGAACGTTGACGTCAGTTCCGAGAAGCTGTACGAGGTCCTCGCCGGCGCCAGCGCCGGCGGGACCTCGATCAACCACCTCTGCGAAACGACCGAAGACTCGCCTCATGCCAACACGGTTCGTGGTCATCTCACCGATCAGTTTGAGCTTGATACCGTCGAGGCCGTTGGAGACACACTCCTCCAACGCGATGTCCTTGAGACACTGCCAGATCGACCGGTGGAGGTCGTCGCCGACCTCCACCTTGATCCCTACTACGGCGACGAAGACGAGACAGATGCGCTGTACTCCTCACAGGCGAAACGCGGAACGACGACGTTCCACGCCTATGCAACACTCTATGTGCGGGTTCGTCACAAACGGTACACGCTGGCGGTGCGCCAGCTGGTGGCTGGCGACACCACCAGCGATGTCCTTGCCGAGTTCCTTGCACTCCTGTACCGTCTTGACCTCAGCGTCAAGGCCGTCTATCTCGATCGCGGATTCTATAACAGCACCTGTCTCGGACCGCTACACGCACACAACTACGCCTACGTCATGCCGATCGTGAAGTGGGGGCGAGACAATTCAAGACGAACTCAGCAAAGGCTGGAGCCGCGAGATCGAGCACGATCTCGCTGGCGAGGTGACGTTTCCTGTGTTCATCGACTGCGTCTATCAGCAGGGACGATACGACGAACACGGGGTGGCGCGTCACGGCTACGCCGCTGACGCGCCGTTCATCGATACGCCACGCGATGCCCGAGAGCACTACAGCAAGCGCTTCGGCATCGAGTCGAGCTACCGATTAGCCAACCAGAGCCTTGCACTCACCAGTTCCCGGGACGCCGGATTGCGACTGGTACTGTTTGTAGTGAGTCTCCTGCTCCAGAACAGTTGGCGGTATCTCCACTGGAAGTACGTGGCGTCGCCCCGCCGTGGGGGGCGACGCCTCTGGAGGTGGCCGTTCACGGAGTTCTGCGAGATGGTACTGCGGGCAGCCTGGGCAGTGCTTGGCGTTCGCAGAGCTGTTCCAGCCAACCAACCACTTGACGACCGGTTCTTCCGGTAGCTACCCCCGAACGGGGAGCCAGCCGTGAGTGGCAACACTGTCGCGTCGGCGGCAAATTGCCGCCGACAGCGACTCTGCACCGCCGAAATCACTGGCTGTAACATTTCGAGCCCTGACAATACACCGAAGATGCAGATTCACGCTCTACTGGAGGCGGTCAGAGAGTTCTCGATGTGATCGACTGAGTATAGTGTACCTACCTGTCGAGGTGTGTCACACCGTCCGGCAAGCATCGGGGGTTGTCGTGGATGCCGACGCTGATGCCCTCGTGCGCCGTTGTGACGTGCTGACTTCACGCTCTGTACGTTGCACAGCCCGACCCCTCAATTCTGGGAGAGATGCCGCTGTTTCACTGTCTTC
>OBKM01000761.1_pt1 | contig 14996 bp, 23 predicted proteins | sample 1519691 | NCBI WGS metagenome assembly OBKM01 (sample SAMEA37050418, study PRJEB22526) | metagenome | biome: saline pan; feature: lake; material: water | place: Egypt | collected 2015 | depth 0.5 m | reverse complement strand
AGGACGGTCATACTGACGCGGTCGTCGCTCCTACTGAGCCGACCAGCGCGTGGAGCGCAGAGTTGGAAGTGAGCGATGAAATGATGGAGCTGGTGGAGGTGTCTGTCTGATGTTCGTGACTCCTTCTCCCGGTATGAGAGTTGTGGTTGATGAGGGGCGCGAGTCGTTTGTACTCGAGCTCAAACCCATCTACGAGGGAGAGACTGAAACTGCTCAAATGTTCAACAAGCATAATGGGTGGATGTATGTGGGTGGTGAAATTGTTGAAGAGGGAGCTGGTCGTGAGGTCGGTGACTTCTACGAGGCAACGCTCGATCAGCTTGTGGAGGTGTCCGGCTAATGAGTCCGCCACCGGGGTTCGTTTGGGAGCAGCGCGATGCAATGAAGTTACGGTGTACGGACTGTGGCGAAACGGTTCGTGCTGAAGTGTGCGATCTGCACGGGTGCTAATACAATGACAAAGATAGAAGACGTCGTCAACGAGTTCGAATCGTATGTCCGAGAGCAAGCCAAAATTATCGGTCAGAAGCCCGATACTGAAGTTACCGTTCGAGATGAGGGCGACAAGACAGTACTGTACTGGGAAGCAGGGCCCGAATATTGGACGGTGAAAGTCACAGGAGGACGATCCATTTTTGGACACGAGCCGATGTCTGATTCGTTCCCTGAGATCCCTGACGACGATAGTATTTGGGTCGAGTGCAAAAATTCGTTCGCGATCGAGTTCGGTACGTACTGAACCGACTCACTCTTTTCCGGTAAATATCTCCGCATTAGTTGATTAAAGGGGGCAGCGGGTATATTGTCTTAGTGTAATGGGAACAATTGAATCCGCGCCGAATCCGAACCACGGTGGAAAGACGTGGCATCCGCAGAAGCACGCGAACGAGACGGGCCTGACCCACATAGAACTGGAGAGCAGTTGGTGGGGCAAGAACAGTATCGGGAGCTGGGGTAGTAGCTGGTGGGTTGAGATCGGAGCCGAAACCGAGAAAGCGATCATGGTCAAGAGTTACTCCGATGGAATATCTCCCCGCCCAAACCACCTGACCGATGCCGATGACGCGTGGGTGCCGAAGAGTAAGATCACGAACACCATCTCACCGAACTACGACACGGCCGATCCCGAGGGTGAGCCGAAAGGGACGATCACTCTGAAGCCCGCCCACCGTACCCGCTACGGCCCGAAGATGGAAATCGTCGGAGATACGTACGAAGCGTTCAAAGAAGATGACGTCGCCGATGACCTGCCGTGGGAGGAAACGCACGCAACGTGGAACGGCGACGCATGGGAAATCGACGCCAATGAAGATGCGATAGAAAAACTGGAACAAGCAGCAACAGACAAAGGGTACACAGTCCAAAAGCTGAAATAGAAGACGGGCCCCCGACCCGCCCCCATAGGGGGTTTCGTTGGATTGAAGAAGTCGCTGAAGAAGAAGACGGTCACTCGTATTTTTTGTGCAGAAATTTTCCGTTTGGGGGTAAGGGGTTGATTTTTGGTGTGTGGGTGTGTTGTGTGTGTATGCGAACTGTGGAACAGATCGAGCGCGAAATTTCTAATAAGCGTGAGCTGGCCGGATCGAGCGAAAAAATGCGTCAGCAGGTTGGGAATTATATCGCCGCTCTTGAGTGGGTGCTTGAGGGTGAGGTTGAAGAGGTTTCACGGCTGATGTATCATGAGAGCGATCCGCATTTTAGTGAGCTGATTTTTGGTGGTCGTACTGCACCCGATAGGTTTATTTCTCATTTGACGATCAATGAAGATGGTTGTTATATTGTCTCGAAAGTGCCGCTGCATGTGGTTAAGGATTCTTACTACTAAACTTTTATATTCTTACAGTCCCAAAGGGTAGTATGGCAAAATGCAACCCTGCCAATAAAGCGGTCGAACGAGCCAAAGAGAATCGGGAGAGCGAAGAAACGGTCGAGGATCTGCTCGAAACGTATGATGAATTGAAAGAGCGCAAAAAATCGTTGTCTCCGTATGATGTCGAGGAATTTCTCCCTGATAATGCGAGATTAGAAAATGGCGAATTGGTTGCCACATACAAATCTTCTAAGCCGAATTTGGATACGTCCGATGGTACTCTAACTCCCCAAAGAAAGAAGATTTTGAATCTGTTAGATGATGGTATTAATTGTTCAGAAATTTCTGCTAAGGGAATCTCGTCTGAGTCTTATGCGTACGCCACGAGACGGAATTTTGGGTTCCTTCTCGATAATCCTGCTCTTAAGGAGGCGTTTTTGAGTGGTGGTCTACGCCCACAAGATTCGTATGTGCTTCGGTTCCCCGAGAATGATATCGAGTTGACGTACGAGTCTCTTACGAATGTGAAAAAAGACGCAAAAAAATATTTCCGGTTGTTCGATGAACTTCCGGTCATTGAAACGTTTGATGGCGAGGAAATCAATATCGATCAGATGCCTAACGAAGAAGATGATGAAGATTCTCACTCCGAAAAAAATATCCCCGAATTTTCTACGGACGAGTGGAAGTCTATTGTTGCTGCTCTTAATCGAGATGGTCAAGACGATTTGGCGTCTGTGGTCATTGATAGAGTGTGGTAATATCCGCAATCTAAATCTTTATATTGGTGCAGTCCGTGTGTCTTAGTGTAGGAGGTAGGAGACAATGGAAATCTCGGAAGCAGAGTTCCGATCGGTGATTGAATCGGGTGAGGGTAAATCCTCGCTCAGCAATGTTCTTAGTGCGCTGACGGGCCAGTACAATATGGATCGTAATACTGCGCGTATTATGGTTCTGCGTGCTACGAGTCAAGAGTATACGGACGGCCAAACCCTCTTGGAGTACGATCCGTCAACTGATCTCGATGAGTTCACGGAGACGTCGCAGGGGCCTGATCTGTCACAGTCGGGTAGCAATTCTCAAGACGAACCAGAGCAGTCCTATTCGGGCGATGTGGTCGAGTGGGATGGTGAGAGTGAGGTGTTCGATGAGAGCTAGGTTGATGATGAGACGCCACCTGCCACGGATGAAGAGTTTTACCACTTGCCAATCCGTGAGAGTTCTGATCACCCTTTCATCCCGGAACAGCGGAATTATATGTTCTCGGAAAAGGCCGAGGGTGTTACTGATGTCGAGGAGTTCACGTTCGCAATGGCGAACAATGACTTCGGCTGTCTAATCACGGGTGAGCCGGGTACGGGTAAGGGTCATATGGTCAAATACGTTGCAGCGGAGACCAATACGCCACTTATCCGTGTGAACATGGGAGTCGGAATCACTAAGAAGAAGTTGGTCGGTGGGTACGTTCCCCGCTCTAATGGCGATGGGTTGGATGAGCAACTTGAGAAGGCGCAAGAGATGTCCGACAGCCATGAGATTTCTGTGGGGCGCGCTCTTGAGACTCTGAATATCCGTGAGAAGTTCGTTTGGAAAGACGGGTGGTTCACTAAAGCGTTCAAGAACGGATGGTGGATTCTCTTGGACGAAATCAATGCGGCTGACGCCGAAACGCTAATGCCGTTCTTTGGTGCACTCGAAGATGCGGGTTCACGCTCCCTTGAGCTGATGGAGCGTTCTCAGACGATCACGCCGCATCCCGGTTTCCGTCTGGTTGCGACGCGCAATCCGATTCATCATGCGGGTACGAAACAGATGAATCATGCGCTCTTGGATCGTATGTTCGAGCTCGAGTCGGATTACCTGCCGGAGAAATCGGAGGTTAAACTCCTGCAGAATCTCGCACCTCTTGACGAGGATGATGCACGTAAGGCCGTTAAACTGGCACAGTCAATTCGTGCGGCGTATCCTGAAGAGGTGTCTCGAACGCTCACGCCACGTGGCTTGCAACGTATCGGCGAATGGACTGAGATCTATTCGTTCGAGCAAGCCGCTCGTATGGAACTCCTGAAGGGTATCGATTATGAGGACGAGGCCGATGCAATTGAGCGTCACTTGGAAAATGTCGTGAACTCCTAATCGGGTTCGCGACTGTTTTGTTTTGTGTGGTCGATGTAAAAGTTTATATTTATCGGGTACGTGTGTACAAACGGAGGTAGGACACAATGCAAGAGTTTCGGTCAAAGGTGCTTTCGCGGATATCAGAGCGCGCTTGGAAGTCCGAGCGTCGTCGTTCGTATCTGCAGCGCCTTGCCACGTTGACGGTTGGGAGTAAAGTCCGTGTGGATTTCGATGACATCCCTACAGCCAGCTGTGAATGGGATGGTCGTAAACACAAGATCAAGCTGTTCAATTCCGAGTACGACATGACAAAGGTTGACCGCTACCATCAGAAGTTAGGTAGTGGTAAGGTTCACTCGCTCACCCAAGAGGGTATGTTGTACCACGAATTAGGCCATGTTCTAATCTCGGATTTCGATGAGTGGGATGAAGCCCTCAATAGGTATGATTCTCTGATGCTAAAAGATCGTGCAAAACAGCTGATCAATTGTGTTGAGGATGTGGTCTTGGAAGCGTGGATTCGCGATCACTTTAACTGTGGTCGTATCCTCGATTTCAAAAATCAGGTGAAATTCCATTGTAATTATGGCCTTCACATGGACGATGATAAGGCAATCGAGGATTTCTATGCGTCTCGTGCATCAAAAAATCCTATGAGTTTAATGATATGGGTTGTCGAGACGTATGGCCGTTACAATGCGGGTATTGATTGGGAAGATCGTTTGTCCCAATCCGCGCTTGATATCCGCGCACGTGTTATCGAGATGGTTAGTGATGCTCTCAAAGAGCCAAACGCGAAAAAACGGTATAATCTAATCCTCGATGCGTTCGATGATATCCGCGAGGATCACCAGATATCAGGCGAACCCGACGACAATCCGTCGTCCGAAATGCCTCAGAGTAGTTCTCAGATTTCTCAAGAAGATATCGAGTCAATGGTTGAAGATGGGTCGGGAGAAGAAGGGGAAGAAGGGGAAGATGGAGAAGAAGAGGCCGGTGGTGGTTCCGGTGAACCCGAAGAAGGCGAGGAAGAAGAGGAAGGTAGTGGTTCGGGTACTGGTGAGTCCGATGAAGATCCTGATGAGAAGGATGAGTCGGCCGGTGTTGGTGTTGAGGATGGCGAGTCAGAAAACGAAGAGTCACAAGAGGATGAGTCGGGTGGTTCCTTTGATGGAGAGGGTGAAGAGGGAGAAGATCCTTCAAACGATCAGTTCTCGGAAGACGAGTTGGATCAGTTGGTCGATGAGTCAGAGGTTGCGGATGGTCAGGATGTCTCTGATCAAGAACTCGATGAAAAGGTGAAGTCGTTGTCGGCTGCTGGAGCCGGTGGTGGTAGCGACAATATCGTTGATAATACGTTTGGTGAATCAGATCTCAAAAACGATTCATACAAAAAAGAGGCACGTCAGATGTCGCGTCATGTTCAACGTGTTCTCAACGAGTACTTGCGTTCGGAACGTAAGACTCAACACAAACGCGGCCAAGATCATGGCGATTTCGATGCTGGTAAAATGATCGATGCTGACCGTGGCAGTACTGATGTGTTCAAGCGTCGTAACAAGCCGGGTGAAAAGGCCTATCATTTGGTCATCCTTATGGACGATTCAAGTTCAATGATGGGTCGTAATCTTGAGGCGGCAATTATTGGTACTACCGCTCTTACTCGTGCTGCTGAAGAGGTTGGAATAGATGTTACGGTGTACCGCTTCGGGTCTGATATTCGGTTGGTCAAAAGCGCCGATCAGTCCTATGACGAGGCAGAAGAGATGATTACCGAAGATCGTACTTACGGTGGTACGACGCTCTTGCCTGTTCTCAATCAGTTACCAGAACTGACTCGTGAAATCGGAGACGAGTCGTTCTTGTGTGTTGTCTCTGATGGCCGACCGACTCATCAAAACGAGTGTGTTGAAAAACTTCAATCACTCAATATGAAAAAGATCTGCCTTCAGATTGAAGACCGGTCAAAAATTAAAGAAGGCTTCGATGGTGTCGCCTACGCCGATAGTTCGTCTGATGTTCGGTCAGCAATGCAGTCGTTGTTCCGCCGGGTGATCCTCTAAGGAGGTGTTTCACGTATGAAAGATTTGTATGTCCGTGAGAATACGGACGTTGAAGAGGTGATAGAGTTTTTCGAAGAGCGTGTCGCTAATCCATATGTCAAAGTGGATGATCGAGGTGAGACGAATTATGTGTGGAATTTTTCGTCTCATGAGTTGGATAAAGATGGGTTGAGGTTGGGGTATCGAGATAATAATGAGTTCGTGATCCCGTTTCAGGTTCGTAGTGTGTGGGCTGTGATGTATGCATTACTCCCCGAAGAAATGAAGCGTATGGATCCGCTTATCTATAATCCCGAGCTGAAAAAGTATATCGCGTACAAGCAGTTCTATGATGAGATGTCGCCTGAGCGGTTCGAACAGTTACAGTATTCGACTGCTCGGATGTTCGAGGAGGTTTACGACGAGTAATATAATCCTTTAGATTTTTGTGTTGGTGGGTTGTATTGGTGGTATGGATGTTCCGTCACAGGATGATTTAGACGATGCTGATATTGACAAGTTGGTTGAAGATTCGTCGTCACACAGCTATATTCAGATGGTGTTGGGTATGCTATTTGCGCTCTTTTTCATAGTACTGTTTTTCATCCCGGTGATACTGTATGTGTTTGTGTCTCTTGAGTTGGCGGTTGTCTTTTGGATGTGTTTTGGTCTTTGGGTGTGGTTTCAAACACAGTAGACGGGTCGAGGTTTCCTGATAACAGTCTTTTGATTAGTTGGTGGTGTGTTTGGTTGTATTGGAGAGAAAACCGTTTCTAAGTACGCTCACGGTTGGTAAAGTTTTATATTCTTAGTCTGTTAAGGGTGTGTATGGACGAGATAGGGTGTGAATCGGAAAACGAGGTAAAGTTCAATCCGGATGAGGAAGTAAACTTCAATCAGGAATACGAAGTGTGGAATTCCTATGTTGATATGGGGCGTATGAGAGAGTTAGACACTTCGGATTTGAAAGCTCAAATGGATTTACTTGAGTCGCAGAGCAAAAATGGAAGTGGTACGTCTGAGAAAAACGAATTATTACATCTTTTCTCGTGCCCTTTCTGTGGAGATGATTCTTTTGAAGAACGGCCCGATAAAGATAGGTACGAATTTTTCCTCGAGTATTTGGATGGGTTCGTACTGAGTCGTTCTTGGAATTCCAAAGATGAAATTCTCATTTTCACAGATTGCGATACTGAGAAAGAAGAGTTCGAGTTGTTGAATGAGATTCAAGAATATAGTGGTATCTCTTTTGTCGAAAGGGTTGATACGAATCAGTTTTTGATCGGTCTTTCGTATCTTTGTGTGAAGTGCGAGTCGTGCGATTTTGAATTTTCGGTCGACTGTGAATGTTATGCTGATTTTGTTCGTAAAGCAATTACGTCACAGTTCCCCGAATCTTTCGATAGTTCCAAAGGTACAATAGCGTTATTAGACTAAATGGTTACGATAACAGAAGCTGTCACAGAAAATGGTGAGTTTTGTTATCCCCGTGTAGAGGATATTTCTGATAATCAGGAGGTATGGATACGGACAAATAATGACGATATTACTATTGCTCGTGCTACGATGAATTTGTATCAGGGTAGGTCGTTCGGTTTGGAGAGTAAACAGATGTGTCGGGTACAGAATCGAGATCCTTTGGATCTGAATAATTCCTGAATATAAAAGTTTATATTGGTACGGTTCTATGTTACAAACGGAGGTAGGAGACAATGGAAGAATCTGTCCAAGCGGATCTGGAAGGCGGAGAAAAGGTGTCACCCGAAACGGCGAAGCTGGGTGGAAAAGAAATTCAAGCTGTCACCGGCGAAGAAGAGGTCGAGTCGGTGTTGGGTTGGATCGCCGTGTATACGATCGGCCCTAAATTCACGGTTGATCGTTCTTGGCTGCTGGAACAGGCGGGCGATCTGGGAATCTCGGAAAACATGATGCCGAGTGAGGTTTCACCACGTCGTGCGTATACTCGCGCCGCCAAACGTGTTGCGGATACGGTCGGTATAGTTCCAGAGGATGTCGAAGCTTCAACGACTCGTGCTGATTACAGTACGTTCCAACTCGAGATCACCGACCGTCGTGAAGATGGCGAAATCAATTCGGAAATCATTGGTGAGCTGAAATACGACGATGGTGGTGTGTACTCGAAAGCAAAGTCGTCAAACGGAGAGTACCTGGATTACTACCAGCGTTACGCGCAGGAGTTCACCGATCTGCACGAGGAGATGATGGAGTCAAACACGGGTAAAGATATTCGTGCCGCCCTGCGCAAGTTCATCCAAAACGATTCAACGTCGGTCAAGATGCGTTCGGCTGGCGCCGTGTATTTCGTTCCTGCACACTACGATCAGATGGTTTCGGCGTGGAAGGAGCTGATCAATCGTATCAACAGCACGTGGAAAGATTCGGGTCATGCGTCAAACGTCGACCTGATCGAGGTCATTGATTCACCCGCCAAACGTGATATGGTCGAACGGAAAGTTCGTAATTCTCTCGAAGAGACTGTCGAGGGGATTGTCGAGTCGGCCTTAGATGAGTTCGATGAAGAGGCGGCTGCAAATGAGGTCGTCGCTAATCTGGCCGACGATCTGAGTTCGGCTCAAAACATGGCCGTCGAACACAATACGCTCCTGAATGCGGACATTAGTGTTCGTAAGTCCTTGGAGTCGTGGAAGAGTCGTGTCGGAGAGGACAACGAGGAACTGGTTTCAAAACTGGTTGAAGAGGTCGACGTTTAATCACGTCGGTCTTTTCGGTTGGTCTTAGCTCGGGTTGGTAGAGCGTTCCGGTGCAGACGGCCCGGAAGACGGAGGTTCGAATCCTCCTAAAAGACCGTGGAGGTAAAAAATGGAAGACACAGTTCGTATGACGGTGGAGGAAGTGGCGGTTGGAAAACCGCCAGAGAATAAGGTGTGTATCGGTTCGGAGACGAGTAGTGATGGTAAACGGTTGGTGTTCATTAACGAAGAGGGCGATTGGTTCACAGCTGATAATGTGGTCGTTTACGAGGTTGATGAGGAGGATGTGAAATGAGGTTTCTCGATTTGAGAGACTTGAACGATTAAAAATTCATCTGAACAGGTGTAGCCAAGCTCGGCCAACGGCGGGAGACTTAAGATCTTCTCTCGAAGGAGTCCGCAGGTTCGAATCCTGCCACCTGTACTTGATTTTATTACGTTCCGTGTTGTAGTGTTAGTTGCAATGCCAGTCAATAGTTCGCGTGTCGTTCTCAAGACGGCACTTTTGGCTCCCGGTGGTGTACTGATTGCTGCGGGATTACAGACCGCACTTGCAGGTGATGCTTTGTTTGGTGGAGCGGTTACGGTAGCGGGAATCGCGCTAATTGGTGGGTTCGTGCTTCTTGAAGAGTACGATCTACCATACGAGACGGAAATTGTTTCGCTCATTGAGTCACAGGTAGACGAGGGCGACGATCCCGAAGAAATTGCAGACCGTGTTATCGCCATCCTTGAGGATGTGGATGAGCGGCGGGAAGAGTTCACCGATAGTAGTTCGGACGATTAGAACCAGTCTTTTTGTGTCCGGTCGTCTATGTTTAGGTATGTCAGAGGAAGACAGTTCTCCGAAATATAGTGTGCGTACGAGAAAACGTATTGCTATTTCGAAATATTATGGTCTTGATGGGACAAAGCATTCGTATAAAGAAATCTCTAATCTGCTTAATGTGTCCCCGAGGCAAGTTCGCCGTTATATCCACGAAAGTTCTGTGGGTGCGGAAGCTGAAAAAATGCTCGCCGAAAAAGAGGCGTCTGCTCGTTTTCAGATTTATCAGCAGTTGTCCCGTAAACTTGATCGGTTGTCGCAGGTAGAAGAGGAGCTTCTTAAGAAAAAAGATGCGGTTCCGTCCTCTTTCAGTTTACAAGATGCAAAGGGTATGGTTTCGTTTGATCAGGTTCCGAATATGGCTGGCGATTATGAGAATGGAGAAGTCATTAGTGCAAAAGTTCCTATTGCAGATGATTTTGTCGAAGTCACAGATACGGACGAATTAAAAGATGTGTGGCGTGAACAGCGTCAAGTCATTGAACAGATGGAAGATCTTTTGGGTCTTGAAGAGCCTGATAAAATTGAGCAAACAGGTCAGCAGGTTATTGATGTGAAGCATTGGTCTATGGATGGCGATATTGATAATCTCCCCGATCAAGAAGTCGTCGATGTCGATTCGTCGTTTGATCAGCCGAATAATGAATTACCCGAGGGAGATGTAGATAGTAGTTGGGATGGTGAGTAGGTATGTCCTCTGCACAAAGAAAACCGAGACAGTCAAACAAGATACAGTTCTCGGATGTTCAGAAGAAGTTTATCAATTATACGGGTAAGCAGGCGTTGTTGAACGGCGGGTTTGGTGGTGGTAAAACGAGAGTTGCAGGGGAAAAGGGATACATAATGAACATGAAGTATCCCGGCAACCGTGGGTTGATTGTTCGTTCGAAGTCGTCTGATGTTTCGTCCTCGACTATCGAGCAGTCTCTTTTGGAAGAGGTGATTCCCGATTCACATATCCCCGAATCACCGTCTGAGGGCCATAACCGAACAAAGCGTGTAATCCGACATTTTACAGGTGTTACTGATAATTATGGAAAGCCAGTTAAGAGCGAAATTCATTATCATGGTTTGGATTCTACGGGTTCCAATTCAGAGGATGGTTTGCCACGGAAGATTTCGGGTATGTCGTTTGGCTGGATTTTTGTAGATGAGGCGACCGAGTTGAATCGACAAGATTGGGTTCAGCTTTTGGGTCGGTTACGGTATGATGGTAAGGAGCAGGGTGGAAAGAAGTATCTGGTTCCGTTTCGTCAGATATGGGGAGCAACTAATCCTGCAGGGCCTTCGCATTGGTTGTACGATCATTTTTATTCGAATGATGCCAAAGACAATTCTAACAAACAGGTGTTCGAGTTAACGCCTCATGATAATCCCGGTGTCCCGGATGATTACGTTCGAGACATGGAAGAAAATTATTCGGGCGTTTATTATGAGAGGTATGTCCTCGGGAATTGGGTTGGCACGTCTGACGCTATTTATGATGAGTTCGACCGAAGAGAGTTCGTTGTCTCTTTAGATCAGTTGAAAGAGATCGACGATGGGTGGAGCTATTCCCCGGTGGATGGTATTAATGGGGTTGTTCCGCCGAATAGTTGGGATGTGTATCGTACGATCGACTTTGGGTATCCGTCTCCGATGGTTGTTTTGTGGATTGCCCGTCAGAATCTCGGCTCGGGTAAGTATCGGTATGTTCTGTTTCGGGAGATGTATAAGAGCGAAACGCTTGTAGAAGATGCCGCGGATATTATTCTCCGATACTCGGAAGATTTGTCGGTCAATCGCACGTTTGCCGATCCTGCACAAGCGTCTGATCGAGAAGCGTTACAGCGAAACGGAGTGTCCTCTGAAAAAGCGAAAAAGGATGTGTGGAACGGTATTCAAGAGGTCAAAGGGTTGATGAATAAGTCCGACGAAAATGAACCACTAATCCTATTCTTGGAAGATTCTTTGGTTCATGATCCAGATCAGCAGTTGAGGGGAGATCGGAAGCCGTTTTGTACGGTAGATGAAATTCCATCATACGAGTGGAAAAACTCGGATAGTGATTCACCACGAAAGAGGGACGATCATGGATTAGATGCACTAAGATACTGTATATATACGCTGCAATCGAGTAATTCCAAAGCAGGGATCGAGATGGTCGAGGAGTTAGAGGGTATGTTCAATAGCGAGGATGGTGCGTTTTGACCCTAATAGTTAAAACTCATACGGGGTTAATATTTGGTAATGAAAAAGTGGTGGGAGTAATTTAATGGTTTTAGAAAAAACACGTCGTAAGATTTCGAATCTCGCCGAGTCGTATGTATACTCGACTATGAGCAAGTTTTCTATGGGAGCGTTTGGTCGTTCTGTTTCGGTTGGGAGGCGAGAGGGCGAACAGCCTGTTTACGAGAGGCAAGTATCACCGTTTTGGATTAAGAGTATAGCTGAACAGCAGTCTTTGGTCAATAATTCAATCGAAGAAAAAGTCCATCAAGCGTTCCGTCGTGGGTTTGATGACTGGGAAAAGGAGTGGGAGGCAAAATGTCCGAGTTGTAAAAGGGAGTTTCAAACGTTGGAACCGTTTCGGGATCAGTTGGGTGATGATGGTGATGAACTTGCAGATGACGATATCGATTTTGATAAGCCCAGACCATGTCCTAACTGTGAGCGAATGGTCAACTTCGAAGTCCCCGAACCTGAGACTCGGGAGTATGCTGAAAAGTTCTTTCGGGAAGCTAATCAACGTGAGTATGCGGAGGAATTGGTTCCTGATAATCGGGAGACAAGTATCTCACAGTCCTTTTTGCAGGTGTGTAAGGAGGTAGCTCGGGATATTCAAGAGTTCGACGATGGGTGGATGATTTTTGAGCGACGTTATTCGTTGGATGAAGATGGGTCTATCACAGATTTCGATTTGAAGTCGGTTACGAGAGCGCCACCGTTCCTCATGAGGTATTCGTCTAAGGGTGGAAATCTCGGAGGAGAATTTTGGGTGTGTCCAGAGTGTCGAGCAAAAAATCCCGACGAATATAAACCTCAAAAACATCCCGGGCCGTGTGATGAGTGTGGTAATCGCACGTATGAGGTTTATGCGTATATGCTCGATGGTGTTAATGGTTCCCCGGAGACGTTTTTCATTAATGGCGAGTTTTCTCATGATAGCGAATACCGTCCTACGCGTATGTATGGGATGTCGCCTATTGTGTCGTTACGGGATGAAACTCGAACTCTGCAACAGATGGATGCGTGGTATCGTATTGCTTACGAAAAACGACGCGCCCCGAGAGGAGCAATCGTTGTAAAGTCGTCTAATGCTGATGCTGTTCGGTCATGGAATCAAGAACAGTTGGGTAAGTTGAATTCAGACCCTCAACATATCCCTACAATGATTGACGATACTGAGGGTGGGGGCAATCCTATCTCTTGGCAACAGTTGTTAGATTCTCCCTCGGACATGCAGAATATGCAAATGCGTGAGTGGATGCTTGATCGTATTTCTGCTAAGTATGGGGTAACTGCGGTGTTCCAGAGTGGGAGCGCTCAAGCTACGGGTCTTTCACAGTCGTTGGAAATCGTTGTTTCTAATCGGTCGGCAGAGCGGTTACAGAATGTGTTCGAAGATACGTTCATCCCTGCGTTTGTAGGACAGATCGGAGCAGTTGGGTGGGAGCGCCATCTAAAAACTCCGGAAGAAGAAGATGAACAGGCTCTCGCACGTCTCAAAGGTCAAGAATTGAATAATCTTCGAACTGCTAATGATATTGGTTTGGATGCTGAATGGACTCGTAATGATAAGGTAGATATCAAACCTCAAATGCTCGAGGCTCCAGAAGAAGAGGAAGATGATGGTGGTGGTCTTGGCGGGTTGTTTAGTGGGCCAGATCCATCTGATGACGACGATGACGATGATCGTAACTCTAATCCGTCAGATAGACCTACCGCAGATGATGATGAATTCGAACCAGCCGGTCAAACGTCTACTACTGGCGGAAGACCTGAAGATCCTAATGAAATGGGTGGTGGGCCAAATGAGCCCGATACTCCTACTACGGATGATCCGTTACGTCGTGGGGAGGGAACGGTCACTACAGAGTCTGCCGGGTATGGGAATGTCTCATATGGTGGTAAACCGGGACAGGTCATTGATGTGATGCAGCAGGTTCGAGATTCTGATGAAGATGATGAATCTGTTTCGGAAAAGGCACAGAATGTCGCTCACTTGTATCGAGAGTGTGTCAAAGAGTCCAATAATGAGTTACCGTCGTATGACAAGATCCAGAATAGTGTGAAGTATAGGCCCGACAAAAACTATCGTTCGTTCAAACGACGTAATAGCGGAGAGTGGGCAACACGTGTTGATACCGATCACTTTGTTCGAGAGGTGTATCGGTTTGTCGAAGAGCAGCATGGTAATATCTAAAATGACAAAAGATAAAAATTCTCTCACGGTTGATCAGTTCGCTCAGCGGGCTGCAGCCGAGACTCGTAGACGGTTGTTAGAAACTGAGGCTACGGAGGTAGAAGATGAAGAGAGTCTCCCCGATAGTGCAACTCCTAAATCTAACGGGTCTGACACGGGCGACAGTTGTTTTTTAGATAAGAGTAGGGTCATTAGTCGTGTGTTTGGAAAAGACTCTTAGAGAGAGTTTGTGTTGGTTCTGTATGGGGTGGAATTTAATGACTTTCAGGTAAGCATTTATTGTCGCCTGTAATCTACGTTTGGTTGGTTCAATAGTAGATGAGACACGATTATAATCTCCCTTCAGAGTGGGAGTCGATGACCAGCTCTGAAAAATGCCGGTGGTATACTCTTGAGAGAGCTCGCCGACAGGTTATTCGTCAGAAAGAAGCGGGTTCTATGCCGTTTTTGGATTTCTTTGAACGTAAGGAAATTACTCGGGAAGTGCGAAAAGATCGAGCTCGGAGCGAGACGGTTTCATTACAGGATTACCGTTAATCTAAATCTTTATATTGCTGAGGGTCTATTTTTTCATGTAGGAGGAGACACTAATGCCAGAAGTCCTGCTTGATTCCGGGGAAGTGATAAAAGCGGCGGGTGTAGAGTTCAATCAGCGACCGTGGGTTGGTATTACGATTTTTCCGAATTTTGATGGGTACATCCCACAGAGTAGTGAGGAATACGAACGTAAGGTGATAAGTTATCACGAGGATAAAATAGAGAGGATACTGTGGGGTGTTGCTGAAATATGAAACGTTCAGATATTGCCAAATACGATAAGATTCAAACATTACCACAAAGCGCTGAGTTCGATATGCTTAAAGAGGTTGAAGATGGTACACAAGTTCTTGCGGTCGACGAGAATGGCGACCTTCATGTTCTTGGAAAGAATGTTCTTTTGTTCCATTGGAAACCAGATCAGGGGGATGACAATGGCGAATGATAGTGATCCGGTTCCGGTTGAAGAGTTGGAGCAACTCGCTACCGAATGGAAATTTGATTCCAAAGCACATACTAAACGCGC